>OMKS01001744.1_pt1 | contig 19016 bp, 23 predicted proteins | sample 1674721 | NCBI WGS metagenome assembly OMKS01 (sample SAMN06264996, study PRJEB25208) | sediment metagenome | isolation source: hot spring sediment | place: USA: California | collected 2014-09-02
TGGTGCTCTGCCTGTTTATCTATGCAATGACAGAGTTTCGGCTGCGCAGGGAACTGCAGAACGCCGGCGAAACGGTAACCGGACAGACGAAGAAACAGACCCAGAACCCAACCCTGAAATGGACCTTCTTCCTCTTTCGGGGAGTCAGGGAACTGAGGTTCAGGGCAATAGATGGCGTAAAAGTGCTTGTTACCAATATGACACCGGAATTGTGGAAGATACTCAGGTTGCTTGGGAAGGGGTACGAAAATTACTACTCATGAAAAAAGTGATGCGGAATGTGGGATGAGTACCATCGTGCGCATGGGGAGGGTGATGGCGCTTCATGGGTATTAATAATCTGGCCCTCCCTGCCAGCGAGCCTGATGGAGATCGCTGCGGATGAGATCGCAGAAAAAAGAACGGAGTATTTCCTTCACCGGTGGGTGAAGTAGCAGAGCACGCCTGCCTCATCGGCGCGATCGACTCTGACAAATCCGAACCGCTCGAACTGGACGGTCCTGCCCTGATACCCTGCAACCTGTGGCTCGCACACCCCGATCACCTCGCCTTCGGGCGTCAGCACCCGGCAGGGGATGCCGTAGCCTTCGGGGAGCCACTGTATGATCGGGGCCTTTGCCGCTCTCGCCGCTGCGAGATCGTCGCCGGCATATGCGGCCTGACCGGCGCCTGTCATCCTGATGTTGAAGAGATCTTTCATCCGGACGAGGGCTGCGCCCTCGGTCTCGGCCCGCGGCAGCACCGCTGCGCCCGCAAAGGCGATCTCTCTGACGCCGCGAGAGGCATCACCAGGGTAGAGCGGGATCTCGGCGACCTGTTCCGGGGCCCCCTCGATCCTGACCGGCACCGGGTCGGGAACGAAGAAGAACCGGTCAGAAACGCCGTCGATGACCGCCTTGTTCTTGGCGTAGAGGTTCTCCCAGGAAAAGGAGATATCGGTCTCTCCGATCCCGATCTCGACAACGGCCTCCCGCACCGCCTCAGGCTTGATGCCGCGGCGTGCGATCGCCCGCAGGGTACCGAGATGAATGTCGTCCCAGCCGGTATAGGTCCCGGCGTTGATCCCCTCGCGCATCGACGATGTGGAGAGCACCACTCCCTCGATGCCCATGCGCCCGTAATGGCGGTACACCGGTGGCTTCCAGCCGAAATAATCGTAGATATACCGCTGGCGCCGGGTGTTGGCAATATGGTCCTTCCCCCTGATCACATGGGTGATCCCGAGAAGGTGATCGTCAGCGACGACCGAGAAGTTCATCAATGGATAGACCCTCGCCTCGATCCGCGGGTGGTGGGGCGTGTCCACGATCCTGAAGATGGAGAAATCCCGCATCGCCGGGTCCGGGTGGGCCAGATCGGTCTTCACCCTCACCGTCACCTGCCCCTCGGCGAAATCGCCGCCGAGCATCCGGTCCCAGAGGGCGAGGTTATCCTCGATCGAATGGGAGCGGCATGGACAGGCCTTCTGTTTGATCTTCAGGTCGCGGAAATATTCGGCGTCGCAGGTGCAGACATACGCACCGCCGATCTCGATGAGTTTCCTGCCCAGATCGTAGTAGACCTCCATCCGGTCGCTCTGATAGACAATATCGGTGATGCCGAGCCCCATCCACTTGAGATCCTCCTGCACCATCTGGTAGGCATCGGGATCGACCCGCCTGGGGTCGGTGTCCTCAATCCGCAGCACGTAGCGGCCGCCATAGCGTTTCACATAGGCGTCGTTCAGGAAGGCGGCCCTTGCGTGGCCGAGGTGAAGAGGCCCTGACGGGTTGGGGGCAAAGCGCATCACCACGCCGTCCTCGGCCTCCTCAAGGGGGGGAAGCTCCTTTGACCGGTCCTTCTTCCCTCCCGTCGTCTCGCCGGCGAGCTCAGGAGCGAGTTCCTCCAGCCGCGCCTTCCATGCCTCGGGCGGCATCCCTGCCACCTCGTCGAGCACCTCTGTGAGCACGGCCGGGATCTCTTTTGCATGCGGGCGGAGCTCAGGGTGGGCGCCGAGCACCTTGCCCAGGACCGCCTTTGGATTCGGCACATTGCCGTGTTTCACGGCATTCTGGAGCGCGTAGACATACAGGACCTTTCTGACCCCTGCATCCATCCTAAAAACTCCGTGTCACGAAAAACTCTACGAGTTCGTCGAGATACCTGCGCTGTTTCGAGTCGGGCAGCACTTTCAGGGACTGCCGGGCGTTCGCCACCTTCTCAGCAGCAATCTTGCGCACCTCTGCGATCACGCCGGCCTCCTCCAGTTCGGCGATGGCGGCGTCGACTTCGGCGGGCGAAAGCGGGCGGCGGTACTTCGTAAGGTCAAGCCCCTGCTCGCGGGCGATGATGGCGACGAGCGTCTGCTTCCCCTCGCGGAGATCCGAGCCCCGGTCCTTCCCGCTCTTCTCCGGAGGCGCCAGGAGATCGATGAGGTCGTCCTGGATCTGGAAGGCGATCCCGGCATTCATGCCGTACTGGTAGAGGGCGCTCACCTGCATGGCGTTTCCGCCGGCAAGAATAGCGCCGATACCTGCCGAGGCAGCGTAGAGTGCCCCGGTCTTCTTTGCCGCCATCTCGATATAGTCCGCGGCCTCCACAGCATCCCCGGGGTTCTCGAAGATCATGTCCAGGTGCTGCCCCTCGCAGATCTCCGCGCACGTCCGCGCAAGCATCGCAACCGCCTTCACCCGCGCTTTGTCCTCGGCAAGCGCATGGGTGAGGTACTCAAAGGCCTTTGCGTAGAGGACGTCGCCTGCCAGGATCGCCGTCGGCATGTCCCATTTTGTATGGACTGTCGGCACGCCGCGGCGGGTGGCATCCCCGTCCATGATATCGTCGTGGACAAGGGTGAAAGTGTGCGTCATCTCAAGGGCGAGGGCGGCGCTCATCAGGTCGTCCGAACTCCCCGGTCTCACCGTCTCGGCCGCGAGGAGCAGCACCGCAGGACGCAGGCGTTTTCCGCCTGCAAGGAGCAGGTGAGCTCCGGCCTTGTAAAGTTCGCCAAACACGTCTCCAAAATACCGGTCAAGGGCCATATCGACCGTGCCGGCGGTCGCCTCAAGATAGGTCTCCAGATCGTTCATGTCAATCCTCCATTATTTGAGCAGGAGCCGCTGCCCGTTCCTCATCAGGTGGATATCGTTGTTCAGGGTATATCCGCACCCCTCGGCAAACTTCAGGTAGCCGCCGGTCATGTCGATGTCCCCATGGGACGGGATGATGTGCTGGGGGTTTAAGAGATGGATCAATTCGTAGTGATCCTCCCGGTAGGCATGGCCGCTCACGTGGAGTTCGTCGTGGATCCGTGCTCCTTTCATCCGCAGGAGCGTCTCGATGAGGTGGCGCTGGCCGAAGTTCATCGGGTTCGGGATCACCTTCGCCGAGAAGAGGATCTTGTCGCCCTTCTCGACCTTGTACGGTGTGTCACCCTGTGCAATCCTGGTCAGGATCGCCCCGGGCTCGCCCTGGTGACCGGTGACGATCGGGACGAACTTGTCCTTGCCGGTCTTTAAGATGTGGCGGAGTGTCCGGTCCACCGTCCGCCTGTTCCCGAAGACCGAGAGCGTCGGCGGGAAAGAGACGAGTTTTAACTGCTCGGCGGTCGTGGAGTAGCGCTCCATCGAGCGGCCGAGGAGGACGGGTTTTCTCCCCATCTCATGGGCGCACTCGGCGATCGTCTTGATCCGCGAGATATGGGATGCGAAGGTCGAGACGATCATGGCGCCTTTGTCGTCCTCATAACTGGTCATCGTGTCGCGCACCAGGTCGCGGGCGATTCGCTCGCTCGGGCATTTCCCCTTCTTTTCGATGTTCGTCGACTCGACGACGAGGGCGATCACGCCCTCCTTGCCGATCTGGCGGAGGCGGGCGAGGTCGGGCGGGTCGCCGAGCACCGGCGTCCGGTCGAGTTTAAAATCGTTTGCATAGACGATCGCCCCGTCCTTTGTGTGGAGGACAGCCATCACCGTATCGATGATCGAGTGCTGCATCTTGACAAATTCCAGGGTGATGTTCTGGGAGATGCGGAAGCGCTGGCCGGACCGCAGGACCTGCACCTTGTTGTTCACCCCGAACTTCTGTTCGCCCTGGATCTGCTGTTTGATCAACTCGACGGTGTAGGGCGTCCCGATGATCGGGGCGTTGTACCGGTGCGCGAGCTTCGGGATCGCCCCGATATGGTCGAGGTGGCCGTGCGTGCAGACGATCGCCTTCACGCTCCCCTCCACGGTGTTCATCATCGTGTCGTCGGGTATTGCCTTTATCTCGATCAGGTCGAGGGAGTGCATGTTCTCGAGTTCGGCATCCTCGTGGATCATGATCTGGTCGAGCCTGATGCCCATATCGAAGATGACGATCTCCTTTCCGCAGCGGACGGCGGTCATGTTTCGACCGACTTCGTTGTAGCCGCCCACTGTAACAATCTCAATATCCATTTTTTATCTCCTATTTATTTAAATTTCAAGCATCTGGCGAGTTTTGCCCGTAATATAGGTCCGTGCCTTTGCAAGATCGGTAATGCTGCCGGATCCTGTCAGGAACATCGCCGCGCGCACCTCCCGTAGGACGGTGCCGACCGCGGCTTCGAGAGCCTTGTCGCTCTGCATCGCAGGGCGCAGGAAGGGAAGCGCCATCCCGCCAAGGCTGGCACCGAGTGCAATCGCCTTTGCCACGTCGATTCCGCTCCGCACGCCGCCGGTGGCGATCACCGGGCCGGTGCCGCCCACCTCGCCGAGGCTGACCACCGTCGGGATGCCCCAGTCGAGGAAGCGCTCACCGAGTGACCGCAGGCCTTCGTCTTCGGTCCGCTCCACCTCGACTGCCGCCCATGAGGTGCCGCCTGCGCCGCCGAGATCGATCGCTGCGGCGCCCGCACCCCAGATGAGACGCGCAGTCTCCCTGGATATGCCTGCCCCGGTTTCTTTGACGATCACCGGCGTTTTAAAATCTTCGCAGAGATCGGCGATGGCCGCAAGGCAGCCACGTGCATCGTGATCGCCTTCAGGCTGGATCGCCTCCTGCAGGAAATTGAGGTGGATGCAGAGGGCATCGGCATCGATCATCTCGACCGCCTGTTCAGCCCATCCGGCACCATGATCGCGCAACTGCACCGCGCCGAGATTGGCGCAGAGAAAGGCGTTGGGCGCTTCGTCCCGGACGACCGAGAAACTCTCGGCCACGTCAGGATGCTCGAGCGCTGCGCGCTGGGATCCTACCCCCAGGCCGAGACCGAACGTTCCGGCAACCCGTGCGAGTCTCCGGTTTACTTCGGTCGTTGCCGGGTGACCGCCGGTCATGGCGGCGATAAAAAGAGGCGCCCCGAGAGAGGCGCCGAGGAATTCTGTTTCCAGTCTGATGTCTTTGAGATCCTGCTCCGGCAGGGCCTCATGCACCAGCCTGACGTCCTCGAAGCCTGCGCTGCCCGCCTCAACTTCATGCTCGCAGCAGATCCGGAGGTGGTCCAGCTTCCGCGAGGACGTCTGCGTATTCTTTCTGATAGAGATTCCTCCGTTGTTGTTTGCTGGTGTGCCTGGTCGTCATGCTGTTATCTTCTGACGATCGTTCCGCTGTGGTCTTTCCCATCAAGGAAATCAGCGGTGCGGGAGATGTGAAATATATGCGACTCGATCCCCTCGTCCGCAAGTGCAAGGAGTTCGTTGATCTTTCCTCTCATCCCGCCGGTGACGTCGGTGTTCTCCGAACACCCGATAGACAGATGTCTGACTGTATCCCTTGTGATCGCCGGTACCACCGCGCCGCCGTCGAGGACGCCCGCGACATCGGTTGCAAGCCCGACCCGCCCTGCCCTCAGGGCAACGGCAAGGTACCGGATGATCTGATCGCCTGAAATGATGCAGGCACCGCGGCTCATGTCCGTCACCACGTCCCCGTGAAGGACCGGGGTGATGCCGAGCCGTACCAGTTGAGTAATAGATATGCACTCACAGCATATGAGTTGTCCGTTGTCTGCATGGCACCCTGCGAGGGGGTGGATACCAACGGCATCGACGCCGTTCGCTCTCAGGGCCGCAACAAAGGTCCGGTTCAGGGCTGCGACCGCCTCATGGGTGACGGCGACGCCTGCCCGGTTCTCCGGGCCGACCCCTTCCTGGATACGGTAGTGTTTTGCCTCGGGGTGGCCGCAGGAGCCAGCCCCATGGACGATGATGAGGCGCTGCTCGGGGCGCTGTGCGATCACGCCGGCAATCTCTGCGAGGCGCGCATGGTCGATCGCTCCGCTCCCTCCCTTGTCGGTGACGACGCTTCCCCCGAGTTTCAGCAGTGTAATCTCTCTATTCATTTTTCTCTCTGCGTATTCCTTCGGTGTCGATGGTGGTGATGATCGAGCGTGCCCCGGTGGCGTCCATTGCGCCTGCCACCCTGCTCTTTGCGTGTTTGGGGCAGAGTGCAACCATGCACCCGCCGCCGCCGGCGCCGGTGATCTTTGCTCCGAACGCCCCTGTAGCCCTGGCGGTGAGCACGAGCTTTGAAAGGGCCGGGTGTCCAACGCCGATGGCGTCGAGCAGGGCGTGGTTCACGTCCATGCACTGGCCGAGCTGCTGGGGTTTGTTCATGCTTTTTATTGCCTTCATCGTCACCGCGCCGATGGCGTCGAGGATCGGGTTGATGATCTCGGGGTTGCGCTGCCGCTCCTGCGCTACATGCTCAACCATTTTTGAGGTGGAGTGGGAGACCAGGCTGTTGCCGATGATCAGATGAAAGTTCTGGGGGGGAAGGCGTCGTTTCGAGTCGCCGGTGATCAGCACGATCCCCCCGAAGGTCGTTACATAGGTGTCGGTGGGGCTTGCCCGTCCCTTCTGGACCTTCTTCTCGATCGCGTAGGCGCGTTCGGCGACCTCTTCTCTGGTGAACCCCAGATTGAACTCCTCTGATATCGCTGCAAGGGTGGCTGCCGTCACTGCTGCCGACGAACCAAGGCCAGACGAACTCGGGAGCTGGGACCTGATATAAACGCTTCCCTGCACGCCGGTCGAACGGAAACACTCTTCGATATAGGGCGAGCGCGCATGCGGGGGGTTCCGGCTCTTTCTGACCGTCACGGCGACCCTGGGTTTGATCGCCATGGCAACGCCTGGTTTCCCATAAACAACGGCGTGTTCACCGAAAAGAAAAACTTTGCCGGGAGCGCTCCAGGTGGCCACGCTACACCACCATGATGGCGGCGTAGCCGACTACCTCGGGATCCCCGGTCACGTCGCCGCTCGTGGCATAGGTGAGCAGGCGTCCTCTGGTCGCCCCTAACGCTTTGCATGCGGTGATCATTGCAGCAATCGGGCCGTATCCGCATGCTGAAATATCGTACTCCTCGATGCTCCGGTAGAGTCCATCGACATCGAGGTGTTCGATCGCCTCGATTGCCATGGCGTCACGTTTGCGTGCCTGGCTTTCAGGAATATAATGGGAAAAATCACTGGATGCAACGATCCTGACCTCGCGCCCGGTCGCCCTTATGGCGCGGATGATCTTCCCGGCAACCAGTTCTGCACTTGCCGGGCTCTGGTCGCCCATCATAATCGGCGCTATCTGTGCGCGCGGGAAAAAATGTTTGATAAAGGGGGTCTGGACCTCCAGGGAGTGTTCGTCCTCCATGGATACCTCGTCCACCCTGATATCAAGTGCTCTCACGAAATCGACGTCTACATCGACGATCCCGAGGGGCGTCTCCCAGGGTATTGCAGAGGTGCAGGTCAGAAATCCCCGGTGGCTCGGCCCGATCACCACGAATGTCCCGTCAAAATCCGGCCTGATCGCTGAGAATGCCCGGGCTCCGACCGTCCCTGAGTACGGGTAACCTGCATGGGGGGAGACAATACCGAGTGCATCGGGAGCAAGTCTCTCGACGGGGGTGACCGTTTCGAGGAACTGCTCGAGATGGCCCGGTTCGCCGGGATAGAACATGCCTGCGAAGGTGCATGGCCTGGTCTCCATCCTTTCCTGCCTCCTGGTTGTCCGGTTACAGCTCGGTCTCGAAGTCCTCGGGAGTGAGCGAGGTAGAAACACCGCGCAGACGGAACATCTCCCTGGTCAGCAGGTAGTAGATGAGCGAAAGAGCCTTTCTACCCTTGTTGTTTGTCGGAATGACAAGATCAAGATAACTTGTCATGTTGTTGGTGTCACAGAGGCCGATGACCGGGATACCGTTCTGAACCGCTTCACGGACGGCCTGAGCGTCTCCCATCGGGTCGGTGACGATGACGACTTCGGGTTCGATATAGTGCTCGAAGTTCGGGTTGGTCATAAGGCCCGGGATGTATCTCCCGATCGCCGAGGTGCCGCCGATGGCGTCGGCAAACTTCTTTGCCGGGTACTGGGCGTACTGCCGGGAGGCCACTACCAGGATCTTCGGGGCATCGTATCCGGAGAGGAACTTTGCCACCATCTTGATCCGCTCGTCGGTTGCCTTGATGTCAAGGATATACAGTCCGTCCCCGCGCACGCGGTAGATGAACTTTTTCATGTCCTGGCTCTTCTGCTGGGTACCAATGTGGACGCCTGCTGCGAGGTATTCTTCCACAGGAACGAGCGGCTCGTTCAACACAATTTCCATCTCACTCTCTTCTGCCATTGTTAGATCATCTCCTCAATGCGTATGAGTTCATTCAGTTTTGCGATTCTTTCGCCGCCCACGACTCCGGTCTTCAGGAGTCTGCACTCGAATGCAGTGGCAAGGTGGGCGATGGTCTCGTCGGTCGTCTCACCCGAGCGGTGGCTCATCACCGTGTCCATGCCCTGGGACTTTGCGAGGTGCACCGACTCGAAGGTGTCGGTCAGTGTCCCGATCTGGTTGGGTTTGATGAGCACGCAGTTCGATGCTCCGGTCTCGATGCCCTGCGTGATCCGCTCGACGTTTGTCACATAGAGGTCGTCACCGCAGATCATGCAGCGGTCTCCGACCTGCGCGGTGATCTCGGCGAAGCCTTCGAAGTCCTCCTCCTGGAGGGGGTCTTCGACATAGACGAGACCGTAACGGTCGACCAGTTCGGCAATATATGCGATCTGATCCTCGGTCGATCTCTTGATGCCGGTGTACGTGTAGGCACTCCCGTCCCACATCTCTGTGGCGGCCACGTCGATCCCCATGCTGATGGAGATCTTCAACTCGTCGGAGACGGCGTCGACCGCTCGGGAGAGCAGCTCGAATGCTTCGGTGTCAGCGATTCTTGGGGCCCATGCCCCTTCGTCGCCCTTTCCGCAGCCTTTGCCCTCTGCGATCAGGAGTTCCTTCACTTTTTTGTGTACGGCCGCGTTTGCAAAGACCGCTTCCTCAGCACAGGAGGCGCCGGTCGGAATGACCAGGAACTCCTGGATGTCTGTGGCGTTTGTTGCATGCGCCCCGCCCCCGATGACATTTCCAAGGGGCAGGGGTGTCCGCTGCGTGAATGCGCCGCCAAGATATCTGAAGAGTTCTGTTCCTGTTGCGTTCGCGGCTGCCTTTGCACAGGCGAGGGAGAGCGCCACCGCCACGTTCGCTCCGATGGCGGAGAAATCGGCGGTGCCGTCCGCATCGCGGAGGGCATAGTCGAAACCCACCTGATCGGCGGCGTCAAGCCCGACGAGCTCGGGGACAAGGTTCTCGCGTGCAGCGGCGATCGCCTCCCGCGGCGGTCGAACCTTTGCCTCCCAGGTGCCGGTAGAGGCGCCGCTCGGCGCTGCAGCCCGGCCGAAACCGCAACAGGTGTACACCTCGGCCTCAACGGTCGGGTTGCCCCTGCTGTCCAGGATCGTTCTCAGTACGATTCTCTCAATCTCAGTCATCTGATCACGCCCTCTTTTTTACGGTGATGGGGATCTGATCCAGTCCGAATTCCTCAAGCGCAATGTTAAGAGGATCAACATTGCCTGTAGGAATGAGAACCGGAGCACCCATGGAGATCTGAAGTGCGCGTGCTCCGACAATCCGTGCCTTTTCATAGCGAGTATATGGGTCCGTCATATATCATCAAAACACATAATAGTAGATAATGGGGTCGCTGAGATTCGAACTCAGGTCAGAGCATCCCGAACGCCCTAGGATACCAGGCTACCCCACGACCCCTTACTGGTACGGATTGACGTCGTCTACAGTCTCCCTGTGTGTGAGTAGCATCCGCCTGCAACAGTAGCGTTTTAAACCGAGATCGTCGAGGATCTCCTTTGGATCCTCGCCGGCTTCCCGACGCCGTTTGAACGCCTCCCATGCAGGGGAGATCACTTTGCCGCATGTAACGCATCGAACCGGGATCATATCTCGATTTACCTCTGTTTAATCTCTCGGTCTTAACGGTACGATTTCTGGAACTTCTTGCGTGCACCGCGACCGTGCGGCTTTTTCGCTTCCTTCTGACGTGAATCGTTCACCAGGAGGGTGCGGTCATAGGTGATGAAGACATCCTTGACCTTTGGATCGTTGTGCCACTTCAGGATGCCGCGGGCGAGTGCGGTCCTGACGGCCTCGGCCTGTCCCATATAACCGCCGCCATTCACCTCGATTGCAATGTCCACGCCGTCAACTGAACCCGGGACAAGGAGCAGGGGCTCGGAGACCTTCATGCGGGCGAGTTCGGTGCCGTAGACCTCGAGGGGGACGGAGTTGATGCGGATCCGTCCTTTCCCTTCCTTCAGGGTCGCCCGTGCGATTGCGGTCTTTCTTTTTCCACTAGTATTTACGACCTTTACCATCTCTCTTCACCTCTAGAACCTGGATCCGAGTTTTGTGCTGATCTCACCAAGGGTTACGAACCTTGGGTTGTTCAGCCTATCGATCCCTGCCTTCTCGATGGTTTCGAACGCTTTGCCCTGGAACTCAAAGGGCACGCCGACGTAGACCTTCACATTCCTGAATGCATCCGCGCCGCGCTGGCGTTTGTACGGGAGCATGCCGCGAATAGTCCGCTTCAGAATGTGGTCGGGTCTTCTCGGGAAGAAGGGGCCGCCCTCAACAGAGCCGCGTGCCCGCTTCGTCTGGTAGTGCTCGATCACCATGGCACGGCGCCCTGAGACGATTGCCTTCTCGGCGTTTAAGATTGCGAACTCTTCGCCCTGAAGTGAGCGTTTTGCGACGTTGCTTGCAAGCCGACCGAGCAGCAATCCCTCAGCATCAATTATCGTCACCATGATCTCACCTCAGTATCCTCACACCCGAGCCCTTCGGGTTTGCTGCCACCAGTTCTTCAATGGTCAGGCAGCTGCCCTCAAGACCGGTGATCTTGATGATCGCAGACTCCGAGAAGTTCAGTGCGGCGACCGATACTTTCTGGTCGAGCACGCCACTTCCGAGCACCTTGCCGGGCACAATGACGGTCTCTCCGTCCTGTGCGTAGCGGTTGATCTTTCCGATGTTCACCTCAGCATAATTGTTGCTGGGTGCTTCCAGACTTTGTGCGATGACCCGCCATATCTTTGCATCGTTCTCGCGAGCGGTATCTTTCAGCATCGCGATGAGGTTGGAGAGACGGGGGTTCGTCTTCTGGTTTGTCCTCTTTGCCATCTAATTCACTCCGGCTATCTCGCTCAACGTATCAGCCAGATCCGTTGATTGATTCCTGATGTATTCCAGTCCTTTCTCTATGATCGTCGGAACAGGCAGCGAACCGTCGCTTTCCACGACAAATATGAACCGTGAGGTGTCGGAGCCGATTGATATCGCAGGCTCCAGGCCTATGCCGGTGGTCAGGCATGCCTTCTCACAGAGCTTGCAGAGCGAGCACTCCTCAAGTTTCCCATCGACTACCCGGGCTTTGCGGCCTTTGAGTTCGAGCACGCCGCGCGGGCACTCGTCGATACACATGCCGCAGGCGTCACAGTTCTCCGTGATGGTGATGACCGGGTAGGTCTTGTAACCGCAGGCAGTGACGGCCTGCCACTTTGCGTGTTCTGTGCCTGTGTTCAGGACGGCGCGCGCTTCGAGAACGACTTTCTGACCCTCGAAGAGTTTGACGATAGGAATATCGTCGTGGACCGGTCTGGTTTCGGGGTCGTCTGATATGAGGTCGCCTGAATAGACGATCCCCGGCCCCTCGACGCTCATGGTGAAGGTCACCGAGCAGAGGGGACAGCCCGCGCCTTCGCACGAGCATCTGTCCTGTTTTACGAAACGGGTCAGGTCGGTCTTTATTGGGATGAGTCCGAGCCTGTGTGCCAGAATCTCATCGAAGAGTACGCTGGAGTTGTCATAGATCCTCAGGTCTTCGATGGCAAGCGTCGGCACCTCGCCGATCATGGCGCGGCGCAGGGTGTTGGCGAACGCTGGCGTGGCTCCGGAAAGCACGAAACGTGCGGAGTCGCTGTCAATTCTGGCGAATTCGATCTGCATCAGACTCTCCTTCCACGTCTCCCGCCCTTCTGGCGAATTGAGTCATGGGGGACCGGGGTGACATCCTCGATCTTACCGATGCGCATGCCTGCGCGGGAAAGGGCGCGGATTGCTGCCTGGGCGCCGGGGCCGGGGCTGCGCTGTTTGCCCTGTCCGGGAGCGCGGACCTTGACGTGGAGCCCTGAGATCCCCTTTTCTCTGGCCGCGTTGGCGACGTTGATCGCCATCTGCATGGCTGCATAGGGTGAGCTCTCGTTGCGGTCCTGCTTGACGACCATACCGCCGCTGCTCTTGGTGATTGTCTCAGCCCCGGAGAGGTCGGTGACGGTGATGATGGTGTTGTTGAACGAGGCAAAGATGTGTGCCACGCCCCATTTCTCCTTCTCTGCTGCCATGATTATCTCCCGGTGATCCTGGTGCGCTCAGCGTGCGATACGGTGGCGAGTGGCGAGTGGCCGTAGTAGCCGATGCTGCCCTCTTCGCTCTTTGGAACGAGATAGCCGGGGATGTTGACGCGGCGGCCGTTCAGGGCGATGTGCCCGTGGGTAATGAGCTGACGGGCCTGCTTTGGCGAGCGGGCGAGGCCCTTGCGGTAGACAAGGGTCTGGAGTCGGCGCTCGAGTTCCTGCTGGACCTTCAGGGCGAGGATGTCGTCGATATCGACGTCGCCGCTTTCTGAAACGAGGCCGTAGCGGGCGAGGTGTTTGATCAACTGCTCCCTCTTTGCTTCGGCACGCTTCGGGTCGGTACCCGCGGACTCAAGGGCGAGGATCTCACGGGTGGCCTTACGGTACTTGCGGAGCACGCTCTCGGCTTTCCAGAGCTCGCGCTTGTTCCGGAGACCGTACTCGATAACGATCTTTACCTCGTCCTCCATGCGCGTTTTTTCGAATCGGCGCTTGGGGGTTGAGTATTGCTTGTGGTTTTTTCCTGGATATCCCATGGTCTCACCGCTGCAATCAGTTCTTCTTCCTCTTCACGCCGACGGTCGTTCCCGTTCTGCCGGTGGACTTGGTGCGCTGACCGCGAACCTTCTGGCCGGTCTCATGACGAATGCCGCTGTAGGAACGGACCTTACGCATGATGTTGATATCCTCGTCGAGGGTCATCGGGACCTCACTTGCAAGGAGGTGCCTGGACTTGCCCGAGTAGATGTCTATTGGCCGGTTCAGCATCCAGGTGGGGACGCTTTCAGCATAGTTTTCGACCGCTGCGCGGATCCGCTCGATCTCCTCGTCTGACATTTTGCCGAGGATGGCGTGGGAATTTACGCTGGCCTGCTCTGCGATAATCTTCGCAGCGTGCCGTCCTACTCCCGTGATGCCGGTGAGGGCGATCTGCACCTGCTTGGTGCCGTCAAGGTCGGTTTCTCTAACCCGGACGAAATACTTGATTTCTTCTTCCTGATCCATCCAATCTCCTCATTAGATGTGGTCAAAGCGCTGAGGGAGGGATTTGAACCCTCGAGTCCCAGGGGGACACAGGTTTAGCAAACCTGCGCCATACCAGGCTTGGCTACCTCAACAGAGTCATTTCGCATCTTTCGACACTCGCAGTGTGTGAATAGACACTGCTCCATAAAGTGAGTGCTCTATACTATTGGAAGAAAAGGGTATTAATGGTTATGGGTTGCCGTCCGCTCTCTGCCGCACACTCCCTGAGGAGACGAGTGCCGAGGTCATGAGGGGGATGGCAATAGTTGCATCGCAGAAACACTGGACATGGGGGCAGGTGATCGCCTCTTTCCCCCAGCTGATCGCCTCTTCAAAGGTGCATCCTGAAAGCCCTCCCCAGTGGGGAGCGTCGGTGGTGAACTGGATGGCATAGGCATGGCCACCGAGATCGCTCTCATGGATGGATGCAATCACCTGTGTCTGCTGTATGAAGTTCTTTGGAACGCCGCCACCAATATAAACGACACCGGTCTTCTTCGACTTCTCAACGATCCGGGTGATCTCATCGGTATCTGCGATCTGATCAATATGTACGCTTGTTCCTGCTCTCCGGGCCATAACCATGCTGATCCCAATGGATGAATCGGCGAGTGCAGGGACAAAGATCGGTATGCCTTCCCTGGCACAGGTGGCGGTCAGGGACCGACCCTCCGGCCTGGTCCTGATGAGCCATTCCCCAAGCTGTTTGATCAGCTCGCGGCTTGAGCCCTGGAATGGGGCGATTGAATCGATGAAGTCGGCAACCTGCTGGTCGACGTTTCTGAACTGTTCTTCATAGGCAAAGACATCATAGATGCGGTCGATCCCTTTCTCAAAGAGTGCTGCATCATCGACATGGTGGTGGCCGCGATAGTGCCTGATACCAAGATGCTCGCAGATGTCATGAAAGATATTTGCGCCTGTTGAGACGATGCCATCAGTGAAATGCCGCTCTGCAAGTGTAATAAGGCATTCCTGCATTCCTCCCGGGATCATCGCGCCTGAGACACCAAGAAGGATGGTGCAGTCTGGATCACTAATCATCTCTTTCCAGATGATGTATGCTTCACCCAGTTTTCTTCCCTGAAAACCGGTTCTGCTCATCGCATCAAGGAGATCGGCGATCCGCTCGGTTGGTTTCACCGGAGTGGTGGGGGTCAGCTCCATGCCAGTTACATTGTTGTGTGAAGTATTAAATGCAGGGATGAAGGCGAAAGACGATTAAAAAAGATGATGTTCAGAGAGCACTGATGATCGATCTGCGGGTTACAAGACCGATCGGCTTCTCATCATTTGTTACAAGCACCGTGCTGATATTCTTCTCGGTCATCAGGTCGATGATCGCCTCGACCGGTGTCCCCATTGGAACGGATGTGACAGGAGTGCTCATGATATCCTGTGCAATCAGGTTCCGAATCCGGTTGTCATGATGCTTCACTTCAACCATCTCTTTGAGTTTCACGAGGGCGCGGGCGAGATCGGTCTCGGTGACAATACCCAGGACACGTCCGTTGTCATTGACAATGAACCGGGTGGCAGAATCATCCACCATTCTCCGGTGGAGGTGGACGATCCGATCCTCAGGAGAGATTCTGGGTGCGAGCTCGATGACATCCTCAAGCAGGCAGTCGGGTTTCATGACCTTCAGCAGATCTCCCATTGTAACCATTCCGATCAGCTTATGTTCGGCATCCAGAACAACAACGATCTTGTAGTTCTGGAGGAGAGGGATGAGAAGATCGATATCCTGGTCGGGATATGCGAAGGTAAAGTCCTCTTTTACCACATTTGCAACATGGATCTGGGTTGGAGGGATGGCTCCGGTCTTCTTGCTGCCGATCTTCTCGGCTATTGTACGGCGTGATGCTGTTCCGATGACCCTGCCCTGGTGGGTAACGATGATCGGATCGATTCCTTCGCCGAGCATCCTGTCAAGCGCCTCTGTGATGAGTGCAGATTTCGCAATACTGACAGGTTTTGACATGATGTCTCTGATGGTTAGTTTCGTCGTCATTGTGCTACCTCTTTCAGTATGTCATCTCGTTTTAATATTCCTTTGATCTCACCGGCTTCCTCGGCGATGATACTGTTAATATGGTGCTCCCGCATCAACGCAATCGCACTTGATATTGATTCACCCGGACTGATGGTGATCACCGGTCTGGACATCACATCTTCTGCTATCCCGGACAACTGCCGGACATACCGCCGGTTCTTGGGCCCTCCGGATTCTTCCTTTCTCAGGTGTACGATATCCCGCTCTGGCACACCATTGTGGTCGAAGGAATCGAAGAATGCGATATTGGATTCAGTGATCACCCCGGCAAGCGTGCCGTCATTGTTGATCACCAGGATTTTGTCGTTCCTCTCCCTGATGAGATCGATGACGTGATTGAGTGAGTGGTACCGTGAAATAGTCAGCACATCTTCCATGATATCGCCAACTGTTGCAGTGATCCGGTCAACCTCTCCTGATGCCATGATGTCAGTTTTTGTAATGATCCCCTCGACATTCTCATTGCTCATAACCGGAAGTCCGCTTATGTCATGAGTGAGCATCATTCCCGCGGCTCTGCCTGCCTGAAGATCCGGCGATACCGTAATTGGATCTCTCCGCATCATCACTTCAACAGGAATCCTGTCGATGGGTCTTCTCCTCCAGATGGGGTCATGTTGCCGGAAACCATATGCAATATCCTTCTTGGTTATGATTCCGACAAGTTTCTCCTCATCCATCACGAGGAGTCGCGATATCTTATGTTTCAGCATCAGGTTGCGTGCATACGCGATATTTTCCTGCGTATTGACAACATAGACCGGGGTTGACATCATCTCTTGTACAATCATAGTGCATCACCTCGATGCGAGTGTTCTGACAAGGTCAAATTCTGTGATCATCCCGATGAGTCGTGCATCTTCTGTGACGGGGAATGCTCCGATGCATTTCTGCACCATCTCCCGTGCAATATCATTGATGCTCTTTTCAGGCGTCGTCGTCTGGAGTGTTCCTGTCATGATCGATCGGATCGGTAGCGCTGTTGCTTCACTCACATCTCCCGACTGGATTGTCCTGAAAACCTCGCCGGAGCCGACATACTTCATAATGTCGGTTGCCGTTACGATCCCAAAGAGGACATCGTCAGAGACAACCGGGAGTCTTCTGAAATGGTATTTATTCATCTGCCGGGCAACATCGGCAATTGAGCAGTCGGGGTTGGTTACCCGTGGAGAATCCGACATCACATCCTCAACCGAGAGGAGGCTCTGGCCCATGAAGAGGGCCTTTAAGAGGTCATGCTCGGTCACCATACCGACAACTTTCGTCTCATCATCAATGATCGGTGCACCACCATGTCTTTTCTGAACGATCAGGTCGATTGCATCATCGATATCATCACTCTCATGGAGTGTCATCACCTGTTCGGTCATGATCGTCCTGAGGCTTTCATTAATGGCAGAGAGGAAATTACCTTTGTGCTTGGTTTTTACCAGGTTGTACCGATCTCCCCCTCCCATAAAGTCGACAATATCCGATACGGTGATGATTCCACGGAGCTGCCCACTTCCGGCATCGGTGATCGGCAACCTGCGGAATCCCTCCTGTGTCATCGTTGCAACACCATCACAGATACTCATCGTAGGAGGAACGGTGATAACGTCTGCAGTAGAAATGGCCATGATACCGCCCTTTCTTTCTGCCGGGCGCGATTTAAATTCTATCGGGCCACGATTCAACTTTCCCTGCATCATAAGGTGGCGTTCACCTTTGTTCTGGCCTGTTGTATTCTCATGCATGGTGATCCCTTACGTTTTTTGTACAAGGTTCTTCAGGACATCATGGCGATCCAGAATGCCGACAACATTCCCGTCATCGACCACCGGAATGCGGCTGATGTCATGGCTGACAAGGAGTCCGGCAGCTTCAGAGACTGTAGCGTCCGGACTTGTGGTAAATACCGGTGTTGTCATGACGCGGGATATGGGTGTTTTTGTACTGTTTCCAAGTGATCGCCTGATGCTACCGTTCTCAATGAGATCACGGCGTGATATGATACCGATCAGTTTCTGATTGCTTACAACCGGGAGGGATGCATATCCACTCTCGACGATACTTGAGTATACTTTCTGGATGCTCCAATCTGCTTCAGAGCAGATCACATTCGCTGTCATCGCATCGCAAACCTTTCCGGTAATCTCATGGCGTGATACCAGCACCGGAAAAAGGTCCCTGAACAGAATTGCTCCGATGAAGACTCCATTCTCTTTCAGGACAGAAACACTGTCTGTACCTGCCTTCAGAATGGTTGATCCGACCATCTCAAGGGGGGTATCCATGGCAACAGATGGTGCTTCACGGATAAATCCCGAGATGGTTATATTTGATCGCGTATCGGTTACCTTCAGGACATCGGTGATATCGATCATCCCGGTAAGATGCCCCTTCTCATCAGTGATATAAATCTCGCGGTACACATCATCACGTAAGATCTGACGTGCATGAGTGACGTACTCATCTTTATGGAGGGGATGCACCTCAATCAGCAGATCGGCGGAGACTTTCATCGGATTGACTCCTCATCGCGGCATACCGGGCAGATGTTCTGGTTGTCAAGATACATGAGATCGTCTGACATACTTCCACACCGGTCGCAGACTCCGGCATGGTAGTCGTTCATGCGGTTTATGACGATAAGATCGTTCATAATCTCGTTGATCTCATTCGCTACGCTGAGAATATCCCGTACGGTAAGGATTCCGATGACCTTACTCTCCGTATTCACCACCGGTAACCTTCGGACACGGTTAATGACCATCATCCGTGCAGCATCGGCAATAGCCGCATCAGATTCGATTGTGATAAGCGGGGTGCTCATCACCTCCTTTACATATACCTCACCCGGTTTTCTGTCTTTTGCCATAACCTTGCAGTTGAAATCCTCCTCAGTAACAATGCCAATGGGCAGATTGTTCTGTAGCACGATACAGCTCCCGACCTCATCACGGCACATTGCACGTGCAGCCTCCGCAGTTGTTGCATTGGCATCGATTGTGGTCGGATTGAGTTTCATCACTTCCCGTACAGGGACGCGAGTTTCGAAGTCCATGTTGTCATTTTGTCTCATTTTCGTTTCACCTCCTTTTCTGCTCTCTTCCCTGATGACACATCTACTATGCAATGCCCATATTAAAAGATTCGTAAACCCGACATCCCGGGTGGGTTTTGGTCTCCAGAGTCCGTTCACCGGAACTATTTGTGCAATATGTGGGTAGTATTAATAAGAATTGGGAGA
>OMKS01001745.1_pt1 | contig 19010 bp, 13 predicted proteins | sample 1674721 | NCBI WGS metagenome assembly OMKS01 (sample SAMN06264996, study PRJEB25208) | sediment metagenome | isolation source: hot spring sediment | place: USA: California | collected 2014-09-02
GTGCATATCTACCAGTGCTTTAGCTTATTTTTTATCCACAAAACCAGAAAAGCCCTTGCAGCAAGGACTTTCCATTGTATCAATATTTAACTTCCAATTTGGTGGAGGCGGCGGGAATCGAACCCGCGTCCGAAGGTCCGGCAACAGGAGTTTCTACAGGCTTAGTTCCGGCTTTGTTTCTCGCGCCCCGGGCTCCCCGGAACAGGATCCCCTCGCGCCAGCCCGTTTAAAATTCCTGCTCAAGCGGCCGGGCGGCCTCTCAAGCAGTAGACCGGATTAGTGTCACCCCGTGTCTTTCCCCCGGCCGGGGAAAGAAGGGATGCGCTGCTTTAGATTAAGCAGCGAGAGCTAATTTAGGTTTGGCGTTTATAGCCGTTCCATGTTTTTACCAGGCCATGGTCCTAGGCCTGCCGCTCCTGCATCCACAACCCCCGTCGAATCCTTACGCCCCCTCGCTAACCTTCTCGCTGTTTCTCGCGAAATGCCCTTTCCATCTCCCGCTTGCTGTCCCGCTCGGCAATATCACGCCGTTTATCATAAAGCTTTTTACCGCGGGCCAGGCCAAGCTCAATCTTAATCAGGCCCCCGCTCAGGTAGATCCTGAGAGGGATTAACGCATAGCCTTTTTCTTTTATTTTACCGGCCAGCCGACTGATCTCCATCCGGTGCATTAAAAGCTTGCGCACCCGGAGTGGTTCATGATTGAAACGGTTACCCGGCTCATATGGGCTTATGTGCATATTATACAGGAAAAGTTCTCCATTTTCAACTCTGGCATAACTATCCTTCAGGTTAACCCGGCTGTTGCGAACCGATTTGACTTCAGTTCCGGTAAGGACAATTCCGGCTTCATATGTTTCTTCGATATGATAATCGTGCCGCGCTTTGCGGTTGGTGCTGATAATTTTAGTCATACCGTTCTGTTCTCCAATGTTTTCAGATCCGAAGGACTTTATCGCTGCATTTACTCGATTTCGAATGGCTGACCCCATTTTTCAGTGAAGGTTATTTCCACGAGCTCTTTACGGGTCCGGGTAGATGGCTTAACATCCGGGAAGCCCAGTGGTGTCAGGGCTACTACACGATAATCTTCCGGGACACCGCATGCTTTCTTCACTTTTTCTTCATCAAAAAGCCCCACCCAGCATGTGCCCAGGCCTTCAGCATGGGCAGCCAGCATCAGCTGCTGCATGGCCAGGCCGGCATCGAGCATGTAATAATCTTTGCCGTCCTGCTTGCCCGACTGTGACGGCTCGGCGCAGAGGACAATCACTACCGGAGCAGTTTGGCCAACAGCCTTCCGGGCAGGGTTGCTTTCGGGCATGCTTTCAGCCAGCTGCTTTTTCAGTTCAGGTTCTCTAACAATAATAAACCGCCAGCACTGCAAATTTTTCCATGATGGAGCAACCCGGGCCGCTTCCAGAACACGCTTCAGCTTCTCAACCGGCACCTCCTGGTCTGGCTGATATTTTCTTACACTACGTCGTTCTTCCAATGCCCTGTAAACATCCATTCCATTTTGCCTCCCTGCAATTGTTCTGAAAAAAATACATCACTAATAGAGCTAAATCGACATTACATTCCCGTTGCGAAGATAGAATAATTGAAGTGTTAACATCAAATACTTCACGGGCAAAATCCAATGTGCAATTCTCCGCCTCACTGTCAAAAAGATGGGTTGAGAATGTGCCAAATTTCCATCCCCCTGGCACATTTTTTATTCTACGGGAGCAAAGGTGACCTGCCCTTCTTCCCGGCTGGCTCTGATCACCTTCACTTTAATAGCATCTCCCATACGGTAGGTTTTTCGTTTTCTCTCGCCCACCAGGGAAGCGGGCTTTTCATTGTATACATAATAGTCATCATCCAGTTCACCCACCGGGATCATACCTTCTATGGTGTTGTCGAGCTCGACAAAAAGGCCGAAGTTGGTTACTCCATTAATAATACCGTCGTAAACTTCCCCAATTTTTTGTTCCATGTACTGCGCTTTTTTAATCTCTTCATCTGCTCGTTCAGCTTCTACGGCAGCCCTTTCTCTCTCTGACGAATGCAGGGCTACTTCAGGAAGTCTGGCTCGCAGCCGTTTGATCCTTTCACCGGAGAGACCCTGTGAAGAAAGCTGCTGCTTGAGAATGCGGTGCACCACCAGGTCGGGATAGCGCCGGATAGGTGAAGTGAAATGACAGTAGCATTCAGAAGCAAGGCCGAAGTGCCCCTCGTTCACAGCGCTGTACATAGCCTGCGGCAGCGAACGCAGCACAAGGTAACGGACTAATTTTTCCGTCCGCTCTCCCCTGGTCTGCTCCAGGAGGCCGTTTAAGTGCTTCGGCTTCAGGACCTTGATGTTGGACAGCACTCCAATACCCATCAAAGTCAGCGTTTCACGAAGCAGGGCCAGTTTTTCTTCAGCCGGAACGGCATGCACCCTGAATATACAGGGCTTTTTCTTTCCAGCCAGATAGCTCGCTACTGCTTCATTACAGTAAATCATGAATTCTTCGATCAGTGATTCGGAACGTCCCATCACCCGTTTTTCAATGGTCACGGGGGCTCCATCCTCGTCAACTTCAATTCTCGCTTCGGGGAAATCGAGATCCAGCGCTCCCCGCTTCATGCGGCGCCTGCGCAGCACTTCTGCCAGTCTCGACATATTATCCAGCATCACCTTCAGCGATTGATCTTTGAACGCAGGCTTTTCCTGCCGCCCGTTAAAGTAGGCTTCAACCTGCTGGTATGTCATTCGCTCGGCTACCCTGATCAGGCTGGCTGTATAGCGGGCGCCGGTCATTTCTCCCCGGGTATCGATATCCATGATCACGCTGACAGCAAGGCGATCTCTGCCCGCCTGTAAACTGCAGAGGTTCTCTGAAAGCGCGGGCGGCAGCATATGAATAACCCGTTCAGTCAGATATATACTGGTGCCCCTTTTAAAAGCTTCCCGATCGATAGGTTTGCCTTCCCGGACATAATGAGAAACATCAGCAATGTGAACCCCCAGCCGCCAGCGCCCGTCGGGCAAGCTTTCCAGCGATACAGCATCGTCAAAATCCCGGGCCTGCTCATCATCAATGGTAACCATTTTCAGATTGCGCAGATCTTCCCGTCCCTCTGCCTTCAAAGTATCAGCAAGGACAGCTTCACCTGGAAGCTGGTCCACTGCTTTATAGACAGCATCCGGGAAGTCGCCGGGGAGTTCAAACTTATGGGAGAAAGCAAGTTTTTCTGTCTGCCAGGTGCCGGCGGGGCCAAAATGTTCGACAATTTTCCCCCGGGCCGATTTAGTTCCCTGCCCCCATTTTTCAATTTCCACTACCACTTTGTCGCCCACGTCAGTTCCCTGTATTTTTTTTCTGGAAACCTCGACCGGCCCCGGAAAACGGCGATCGTCCGGAACGACATAGTAATTTTTCTTGTCGCGGTGAAGGGTGCCCACAAGGCGGTTGCTGCCCCTTTTTAGAATCCCAATGACTGTCCCTTCACGGCGTTTTTTGCTTTTTTTCCTGCCTTCAAGGCGAACCATCACCCGATCGCCGTGGGCAGCGCCCTTCAGGTTATCGGCGCTGATGAATACATCTTCGCTCTTCTGATCCGGACGCAGGAAAGCAAAACCGCGCCTGTTACCCTGCAGAACCCCGGCCAGGTAATCAAGGCGCCCGGGCAGTCCGTACCTGCCGGCGGCGGTTTTAACCAGCCGCCCTTCTTTTTCCATCTTTTTCAATTCCTCAGCCAGGACTCTTTTATCCTGGTCCTGAAGGCCAAGCAAAGATAGAAGCTCTTTTGAGCCAAGAGTCTTTTTTTTGTGTTCCGTTAAGAGTTTTTCAATATCTGTCTGCAGCTGTTTCAGGGTATTATTTCTCTTATTCAATTATCAAACCCACACCTTTCCTGCAGCACATCATTTTATTTTTCAAGCGCACGTTTTTTGTTATCATTATAAATCCTTTACCGGTAAGATAAAAGACAGGGGTACAGCCGGCTCCCCTGCCGTCAATAATATTGTTAAAGAAAATAATATTAGTTGATAACCACCAGCACAATAGTAAAGAGCATGAAAGCAACAGCTACATAAGTGGTTATTTTACTCAGCTTCTCATCCAGCCCTTTCTTTTTGCCAACAAGGGACTGGGCGCCGCCGGCAATGGCCCCGAGACCGGCACTGCGTCCGGACTGCAAAAGCACAGTCGCGATAAGCATGATGCATATAACCAGGTAAACTATTGTAAGTAATGTCCCCATCATTTTTTGTCAACCTCCGAAAACCACACTAAATAGCGAACAGGCATTATTTTAACATAGATCGCAAGCTTTGACAAACCGTTATTAACTGCCGGTAATTTTTATCTTTATTAACCGGCTTCAATTTCACATCTGGCCCAGCTTAAGACCTGAAACTTTTAAATTCAACTCCGGCATATCTTGCAGCCGGTCCCAGGCTTTCTTCAATCCGGAGCAGGCGGTTGTATTTGGCCACCCGGTCCACCCGTGAAGGAGCACCCGTTTTGATCATACCCGATCCTGTCCCAACAGCCAGATCGGCAATAAAAGTATCCGCAGTTTCTCCCGAGCGGTGAGAAATCATTTGGCTGTAATTAAATCGTCTCGCCAGGGCAATGGTATCCAGCGTTTCGCTGAGGGTGCCGATCTGGTTCAATTTTATCAGGATGGCATTGGCTGTCTCCGACTCAATCCCCCGGCGAAGGCGTCCCGCATTGGTGACGAACAGGTCATCCCCGACGAGCATGATTTGACTGCCCAGCCTTTCCGTCAGTTTTCGCCAGCCAGGCCAGTCTTCTTCACTCAGTCCATCTTCGATATTGATCAGAGGATATTTATCAACAAGTTTTTGGTAATAGGCAATGAGCTCATCGGCAGCAAGCGTCCCGCCTTCAAGATTGTAATAACCATCTTTAAAAAATTCGTTCGCTGCAGCATCCAGGGCCAGTGAAATTTCAGCTCCGGCCCTGTAACCGGCAGATTCGATAGCTTCCAGGATCAAATCGAGTGCTGCTTCGCTCAAATCAAGGTTCGGCGCAAAGCCTCCTTCATCACCGACATTGGTGTTCAGGTTTCGATCCTGCAAAATTTTCTTCAGCCGGTGAAAAACTTCCACCCCCATCTGCAGAGCACTGCTGAAACTGTCTGCACCGTGTGGAACAATCATAAATTCCTGGATATCCATATTATTATCGGCATGGCTGCCGCCGTTTAAAATATTCATAAACGGCACCGGCAGGATTGTTGCTGTCAGCCCCCCCAGATAGCGGTAGAGAGGAAGGTCAAGCATCGCTGCTCCGGCTCTCGCCGCCGCCAGGGAAACACCGAGAACGGCATTGGCTCCCAGCCGCGATTTGTTTTCGGTTCCGTCCAGCTCAACCATCAGCCGATCCAGTTCTTCCTGGTAGAGAACGCTTAGTCCGCAAAGCTCCGGGGCCAGTATATCGGTGACGTGGCGGACGGCCGTGAGAACTCCTTTACCGTTGTAACGCTGATCGTCATTGTCACGCAGTTCGATTGCTTCAAATGCCCCCGTCGATGCCCCTGAAGGGACCGCGGCAATCCCTTTCCAGCCTCCCGCCAGAGTTAACTCAACCTCCAGGGTGGGATTGCCTCTTGAATCGAGGATTTCCCTCGCCCTGATAGTCCTGATTTCTTCATCCATAGCAGCTCACTCCCTGTCGATGTTCATCAGCCGACTGTTCCAGCCTGTTTTTCCCGAGGTGGGCCGGGTCATCTCGGTTCTAAAAATGAATCGCCGGCAGCCCTGACCAATGCCCTGAATGAATTAACCTGCAGGCTGGCCCCGCCTACCAGGGCACCGTCAATAGAAGGCATTTTGACAAAGGAACCAATATTGCTGTCCTTGACACTGCCCCCGTACTGAATCCGCAGTTCCGCAGCAGGACTATCCCCCAGTAATGTTTTAACTGTATTACGGATCAGCCGGGCTGCCTCTTCGGCATCTTCAGCAGATGCCGCCCGACCCGTGCCGATAGCCCAGACCGGCTCGTAGGCAATGATCAGATCCCTGGTTTCAACAGGACCCAGTCCTCCAAGGGCTCCTTCCAGCTGCCGTTCCAGCACTGCGGTAGTTGCCTGTTGTTCTCTTTCTTCTTCCGTTTCTCCAACACAGAGAATGGGTTTGAGTCCGTATTTGAGAGCAGCTTTCATTTTTTTATGGACCTGGCTGTCAGTTTCACCCATTATATGCCTCCGCTCGGAATGTCCGATGATCACGTATTCAACCCTGTGTTCTAAAAGCATGGGGGCGGATATTTCCCCGGTAAAGGCCCCCTCATTTTCCCAGGACATATTTTGTGCTCCCAGTTTCACCGCTGTACCGGCAAGAGCTTCCGCCGCCGCCGCCAGGGCTGTAAAAGGAGGACAGATTAGTATGTCAATCCCATCGTAGCTATCAATATTACGGCAGAATTCGCGACAAAAAACAGTCGTCTCAGCCGCTGTCTTATACATTTTCCAGTTTGCGGCGATAATCAGTTTCATGATCGCTCCTCCTTTATTATTCAGACAATACTTGCTGCAGGTCTTATTTATCCAGTAAAGCCGCAATCCCCGGCAGTTCTTTGCCTTCCCAGAATTCCAGGGTAGCCCCGCCTCCGGTAGATATAAAGCTTACTTTGTCAGTCAATCCGAGCCCTTCCAGGGCGGCAACCAGGTCTCCCCCGCCAACCACTGAATAGGCTCCGCTTCCGGCCACAGCAGCGGCAACACCGGCTGTCCCGCGGTCAAAAGGTGGCACTTCAAATACTCCGAGCGGGCCGTTCCAGACAATCATAGCTGCATCGGTAATTATATCACCAAAAAGGGCAACGGTTTCGGGGCCGATATCAACCGCTTTTGCTCCTTCATCCACTTCTTCGGGGCTTAAATTTTTAAAAGAGGCACCCGGCTTGAGTTCTTCTGTTACCGCCAGATCGACAGGCAGGAGCAGGCAGCAGCCGCTTTCTTCGCTTTCGGCGAGGAGTTCAGCAGCCTCTTTTACCATTTCTTCTTCATAAAAAGAATTCCCAAGGGTAAATCCGTTAGCTACAAGAAAAGTATTGGCCATTCCACCACCGAGCAGGAGGTTGTCGGCCAGTTCCAGGAAGCGGCGGATAATATTCAGTTTGTCCGAAACCTTGGCTCCACCCAGAATTGCTGTCAGCGGGCGGGCAGGATCGTTCAGGCAGCGGCTCAGCTCTTCAATCTCTTTTTTCATCAGCAGGCCTGCTACTGCCGGCAGATAGGAAGCCACCCCTGCTGTTGACGCATGAGCACGGTGGGCAGTCCCAAAAGCATCATTGACAAAAAGATCAAAGGGTTCAGCAAGCTGGCGGGCAAACTCCGGATCATTCTTCTCTTCGCCTTTTTCGAAGCGCAGGTTCTCCAGCAACAAAAGCTCTCCTTCCTGCATCTCCGCTACCCTTTTTTTCACTTCAGGGCCGACAACCGTTTCGATTTTATGGACCGGCCGGCTGAGAATATGGGCCAGCCTTTCAGCTACAGGGTCCATTTTCAGTTCCGGTTTCGGCTCTCCTCCAGGACGCCCCAGGTGAGAAGCCAGAACTACCCGGGCTCCTCTGCCAATCAAAGATTCTATGGTTGGCACCGCCGCCCTGATCCTGGTATCATCACGAACCCGACTGCCGTCCAGGGGAACGTTAAAATCGCTCCGCATTAATACTTTTTTCCCTGTAACTTCAACATCTTCGATGCTTTTTTTATTAATCATTTTCTCCTGTTCCCCCCACCAGATGTATTGCGGCGCCTCTTGTATGAAGCGGGAATAGAGATTTCTTCCCTGTACTTGGCTACTGTTCTCCGGGAAATGCTGATGCCCTTTTCCCTGAGTATCTCCGTCAGACGTTGATCGCTGAGTGGTTTACCGGGATCTTCAGTATCCACCAGTTCATGGATATATTTTTTTATGCTGTGCGAGGAATAATCCTCCCCTTCTCTTCCGCTTAAACCACTGGAAAAGAAAAATTTGAGAGGAAAAAGGCCGCGAGGGGTCTGAATGTATTTATTGGCCGTAGCCCTGCTGACTGTGGATTCATGGACTCCCACATTGACAGCTACTTCCTTCAGGGTAAGCGGTTTTAATTTTTTTATGCCTTCATCCAAAAAAGGCCGCTGAATATCTACTATTTGCTGCGAAACCCTGAACAGGGTCAGGCGTCTCTGTTCAATACTGCGAATTAACCAGTATGCTCTCTCAATTTTATTTTTTATGAAGGCGGTCAGTTTTTCATCAGCGGCTCCGCCGGATAGCATACGCTGGTAAAAAGGGCTGATTGTCAGCTGGGGAATACTGCTGTCGTTACCCATCACCACATAACGATCATCCACTTTTTCCACAATAACATCGGGAACAATGTAGCGTGTTTCTTCTCCTCCACCGAAAATACTGCCCGGTTTGGGGTTCAGGGTGCGGATCAAATCAACTGCCTCTTCTACCTCTTTTTCAGTGCAGCCGAGACGTGAGGATATATAACCGAAACGGCCATCGGCGGCTGCTGGTAAATACCTTTTAACAATTTCCACGGCCTGGTGGGGGACATTTCCCACCCTATTAAGCTGGAGCAGCAGGCATTCCTGGAGGTTTCGGCAGCCGATGCCGGCTGGTTCCAATTTTTGCACTACAGCCAGCGCTGCCTCCAGTTCGTCCAGAGGAGCGTCGAGAGCAGCGGCCAGCTCTTCAATTTCGCCCTGCAGATATCCTTTATGATCAAGATTACCGGCAATAAAAGCGGCAATCCTGTACTGCCGGTCGCTCAGGGAGAGCATGCGCAGCTGGCTCAGTAGATCTTCGAGCATTGTACCTCCGGCTCCGGCACAGTTTTCAACAGAAGGCCTTTCATCATTAGTTTTTTTCAGGCTGCCCCGGGTGAAAGATGTATCCAGATCCATATCGCGGAAATATTCTTCCCATGGTATTTCATCATCGTTTGCCTGAGCCGGCTCAGGTTCCGAGTTTGGATCCACCGGTTCGTTTTTATCCTCTTCCCTGGTATCCTGAGTTTCCAGAACCGGGTTGTTGAGAAGTTCTTCCTGGATGTGATCCTGCAGCTCCAACGTGGAATACTGGAGCAGGGTAATAGCCAGTTTCAATTCCGGAGTGATAATCAGCTTTTGGGTCTGTTCAAGTTTCAGATTATAATCCAGCTTCACTGTTAATTCTCCTGTTCACAGGTATTCCCCCGCAGATGGAGTGTTACAAATAGCTTCCGGAGCTGCCGGGGACAGGCAGGTATAAAAACCGCCCTGCTGATGCCCTATTTCGACAAAGCAAGCCGGAAGTCCTTCCCTTTTTATTACCGGCTGGCATGCTTTTTGCTCGAAGTGGAAGCAGCCGCTTTTTGTGCCATTATTTCAAGGCGGCGGAAGCGATTATTTACAGCCGATTTACTGATCGGGGGATTGCATAATTCCCCGAGTTCTTTCAGCGATGCTTCCGGATGGCTTCTGCGGACCAGGGCTGCTTCCCGCAGGGGATGAGGAAGGTTTTCAAGTCCAATCAATCGATCAATGTGTTCAATTATCTCAAGCTGGTGCTGGGCCGATGCCACTACCTTTTCCAGGTTTGCCGTCTCGCAATTGACCAGGCGGTTGACCTGGTTGCGCATATTCTTTAAAACACGCCTGCTTTCGAGCTGCAGGAGAGTTCCTCCCGCCCCGATAATCCGCAAAAAATCGGCGACCGCTTCTGCATTCTTAAAATAGATGAAGAAATCATTTTTCCTTTTCCTGGCAAGGGGGGAAAGGTTAAAGCTTTTCAAAACCCGGCAGTAGATATCGGCGTCTTCGCTGCTGCCGCAGTTTAACTCCAGGTGATAGCCTGAACGTTTTGAGACGCTGATGCTACCCCCGGCCAGGAACAATCCCCTTAAGAAGGCCCTGCGGCAGCAGGCCCGCCTTGGCAGAGCGGTCTTCCGCCTGTAAAATCCTATCTGCCTCCCTGCTTCTTTTAAATCCAGGTAGATCAGTAAAGCATCAATCTGTTCTTTCCCGGGGACCTGAACCAGGAAACGATTTAGGCCAAGCCTGCGTTCCTGCTGCCTGATAATAAGCGGTGCTTCTATACCGGCTTCGCGCAGCAGGTTAAACAGGCGCCGGGCAACGGCATTATCCTCGACTGCTATACTCATAATATGAGATCCGCTGCCTATCGTATAGTAGCCACGCCTCAGCAGAAGGGCTTTCAGTTCCCACGAGCTGCAGCAGGAGAGGGGGTTATCCTGACGGACCAGTTCATTTTTTATCTGCATGGTTAAGGACACCGGCACCTATTCCTCCGCCTCAATCAATTTTTATTGATATCCCTGTGCTCCACAAAAAGGTTGTAGCGGGATCCAAGCTCACGCCCCAGTTCATCAGCCAGGACTACTGATCTGTGATGACCGCCGGTGCAGCCGATGGCAACGACCAGGCTGGTTTTACCTTCTTTGACATAGTAGGGTATCGAAAAATCAAGCAGTTCTTTCACCATCTGAAAATACTTCTCTGTTTCAGGCCAGCGCCAGAGATATGATCTGACCTGTTCATCTTCCCCGGTAAGCGGTTTCAGGTGATCAACGTAATGGGGATTGGGTAAAAAGCGAACGTCAAAAACAAGATCTGCATCGATTGGCAGGCCGTATTTAAAACCGAAAGATATGATCCGGATATGCATATTTTTATCACGCTGGCCCGGTTCATAGGTCTCAACGATACGGCTTTTTAATTCCCACGGTTTTAAATAAGATGTGTCAATAACCTGGTTAGCCCTGCCCCGCAGCTCACTTAAAACTTCCCGCTCTTTCTGAATCGCTTCCGGAAGGCTCAGGTCAAAAAGGGGATGACGGCGGCGAGTCTCCTTGAAGCGCCGGATCAGGACATCGTCATCAGCAGTAAGAAAGAGAATTTCATAATCAATTCCACCGGTTTCAAGCTCCCTGAGGGTTACAAAAAGATCTTCAAAAAAAGCTGCACCCCGCATGTCACAAACCAGAGCAACTTTTTTATTTTCAGATTGGATAAATAGCTCGGCAAACTTAGGGATTAATGTGGGCGGCATATTATCAACGCAGTAATAACCAAGATCTTCAAAACAGTTCAGGGCATGGCTTTTCCCCGCTCCGGACAAACCGGTTATCAGGACAATTCTCATGGCTTCATCTTCAACAATCGTAATCAGCCCCCTTTCTGATCAACAAAATCCGCCCGGGTTTCAGGTCCGGTGATCGAGAATATATTTTTCGATAACAGCCGCAACACCGTCCCGGCTGTTGGCTGCAGTAACCAGGTCGGCAGCTTCCAGTACTTCCGGCCTGGCATTGGCTACGGCCACGCCAAGGCCGGCATAACCGACCATATCAAGGTCGTTATGACCGTCGCCGAAGGCCAGTATTTCTTCCTGTTTAATGCCCTCCCTGTCAGCCAGCCAGCGAAGGGCTTGACCCTTGGTAGCCTGACGATCGGTAATATCAAGGAAGAATGGACGGGCCTGCAGCATGGACAGTTTATCTCCAAAACGGCTGTTCAAAACAGAGGCAATTTTATCAAGATGGCCGTCCCGGCATATTACACTTATTTTGTCCGGCCTTAGTGCCCTGCTCCACATAAAACGCTTCAGGTTACCTGTTACCTGCAGTTCTACATCGGCCAGCTGCTGGTAGAACCTGGTGTGCTCTCCTTCTTCTTTTATGTAAATTATATCGTCTGCAAAAAGGCTGGCATAACAGCCATGATTTTCAACTGCATCAACAATGTCTGCGGCCAGTTCCGCGGCCAGGGGGCGGCGGAGCAGAACTTTTTCACCCGGGAACATTTTTACCAGGGCTCCGTGACAGTTAATCAGCGGGGTGTTACCATCCAGCCCAAGATCGCGGATATAAGGCACACTGGTTTTATACATCCGGCCGGTTGCAATCACAAACATGATCCCCCTGGCTACTGCTTCCCGGATCGCCTGTCTGTTTCGGGGGGAAATTTTAGACTCATCGTCAAGCAAAGTGTCATCAAGATCGGCGGCAATTAAACGAAACCTCATCAGCTGTCCTCCGCAGCATCTTTCCTGTCAATCGCAGGTAATTTTTTGCACAGCGGCTGAACAGGAAAATCAACCATGTAGCAATAGTATAGCACATTCAGCAATTTCTTTCGTGGCGGCAGCAGGATTCTTTTTGAACAGACATTATCGCTGCCAGTTCAGCAGTTTTCTTCTCCTTTACGCAGTTCATTGTAAACAACAGCAGCCAGTGAAGCGCTGATACCGGGCACCGCCGTAAGCTGGTTCAGCTCAGCCCGACGGACTCCTTCGATACTGCCAAAATGAGAAAGCAGGGCTGCCCTGCGGGCCGGGCCAACTCCGGGAATGTCTTCCAGCTTTGAAAACAGCCCTCTGCGGCTGCGCCGCTGCCGGTGACTGCTGACGGCAAAACGGTGAACCTCATCGCGTATCCGCTGCAGAAACTGCAGCAGCCTGTCATCGGGGGCCAGGCGCACCGACAGTGAGGTTTTTTCCATAAATAGGCGGTCCGGATCTTTGGCCAGGGCTACCAGGGGGGTTTCTGATAGCCCGGTATCACGCAGCGCTTCCCTGACAGTGCGCAGCTGTCCCCTGCCCCCGTCGACAAGGATTAAATCCGGCTGCGGCCAGTGTTCCTTTTTGCTCCGCCTGGTCAACACTTCTTGCAGAGCTCCATAGTCATCGCCGGCGTGCGCTTGCCTGATGTTGAAGTGACGGTAAGCTGCTTTATCCGGCTCTCCGTCGCGAAAGACAACCATCGCTCCTACCGCCTGATCTCCACGGAGATGCGAAATGTCGTAAGCTTCTATCCGGGAAGGAACAGACTGCAGTCTGCAGAGGCGGGCCAGTTCCTGCAGTGGTTCCACTGTTCGCTTTTGTCGGCGCTCTTCCTCCTCCTGCAGGCGCAGAAGGCCGTTGCGCTCAGCCAGTTCAACCAGCTTTTTCAGGTGCCCCCGCTTCGGCTGACGCAGGGTTACTGTGCGACCTCTTTTTTTACGCAGCCATTCCGCCAGCAGGCCGGCTTCAACCGGATTAATGGAAAGGACTATTTGGGCTGGTATTTCTTCAGACCGGTTGTAATAGTTTTTAATAAACGAAGCCATTACCTCATCATCGGCAACACCGCCGGTCCCCGATAGCGGGAAATGCTCACGACTCAGCATCTTGCCGCTCCTGACCCTGAACAGGTGGACTGCCGTTTTTTTGCCAGAGCGAACCAGGGCCAGGATATCCCGGTCGGTTTTGTCCGCAGCTGATAGCATCTTCTGCTGCTGGTTGGTCACCCTCTGCAGAGACTGCAGCCTGTCCCGCAGGACGGCTGCTTCTTCAAAACGCTGTGCGGCTGCCGCCTCTTCCATTTGCTTCTTTAACTTTTTTTCAAGTTCATCATAGCGCCCCTGCAAAAAAAGGACAACCTGGGCTACAACCCGATCATATTCGGCAGGAGAAACGGTTTCCCGCCCCCGGCACGGAGCCAGGCAGCGCTTCATCTGGAAATTTAAACAGGGGCGGTTAGAGGCCGGGCTGCCCTCCAGGGGCTGACGGCAGCGGCGAAGTGGAAATAAAGAACCTAAAAAACGGATCGCCTCCCGGACAGCACCGACATCTGTGTAGGGGCCATAGCGCAGTTCTTCCCTGCCGGGAACGGGCTGATACCGGGCTCTGGGGCTGTTTTTCTGGGACAATCGCAGCAGCTCAAGGCGCGGATAAAGTTCGGGGGTTAGGATAAGGTAGGGGTAATCTTTGTCGTCTTTCATCAGGACATTAAAACGGGGGCTGTATTCCTTGATCAGGTTGCACTCGAGGATCAGGGCTTCGACTTCCGAATCGGTTACTATGTAATCAAGATCTTCCCAGTTTTTCTGCAGCGCTTTCAGGCGGGGCGAACCGGCCCTGTTTTCAACAAGGTAAGCACGCACCCTGCGGTGGAGAGAAATGGCTTTCCCGACATAGATAATCCGGCCCTGTCCGTCCTTTAGAAGGTAAACACCGGGCAGATCTGGAAGACATGTTACCTTTTCCCTGAGCTGGTCGTTCATATTTGTTTTGCGCAATGCAATAACGCCTTTCCTGCCTTTCCGGGCAATCCCTGTTAATCGTTCTTATTTAATCATGGTGCGGCGGTCCTTTTCCTGCCTTTCCCGGCTTTGCCCCGCCTGCCTTCCGGGCTGGAAAGGACGCCGGCAAGCCACTGCCCGGTATAAGAGCAACTGCAGCCGGCCACTTCTTCCGGCGTCCCGGCGGCCACGACTTCACCGCCCCCGTCACCACCCTCCGGGCCCAGATCGATCAGGTAATCGGCCCGCTTAAGCACTTCAAGGTTATGTTCAATAACAACCACTGTGTTACCGCTCTCGACAAGCCTCTCCAGGATGTGGAGAAGTTTCTTAATATCATCAAGGTGCAGACCGGTTGTTGGTTCGTCAAGAATGTACAGGCTGCGGCCGTTGCTGCGCCTGGAGAGCTCCGTAGCCAGCTTGACCCGCTGAGCTTCTCCGCCGGATAGAGTAGTCGCCGGCTGGCCAAGACGGATATATCCAAGCCCGACATCGTAGAGCACCTGCAGTTTACGCTGCAATTTCGGGATAGGGCTAAAAAATGTAAGCGCTTCTTCGACAGTCATGTCCAGTACGTCGGCAATATTCTTTTCCTTGTAGCGGACTTCCAGAGTTTCGCGGTTATATCGTTTGCTGCGGCAGACTTCACAGGGGACATAAACATCCGGCAAAAAATGCATTTCAATACGGAGGATACCGTCCCCACGGCAGGCCTCACAGCGACCGCCCTTAACGTTAAAGCTGAAGCGGCCCGGCCGGTAACCGCGGCGGCGGGCTTCCGGTGTTTTGGCAAAAATTTCGCGGATGCCATCAAACAACCCTGTGTAGGTTGCCGGGTTGGAACGGGGAGTACGGCCAATCGGTGACTGGTCAATTTCAATCACCTTATCCAGGTGTTCCACGCCCTCCAGGCCTGCATGCTCTCCGGCCTGCTGACGGGAGCGGTGCAACCTGCGGGCCAGGGAACGGGCCAGTATTTCATTGATCAGGGTGCTTTTACCTGAACCGGATACGCCAGCCACACAGACAAAAAGCCCCAGGGGAATCCCCACATCGATATCCTTCAGATTATGCTCGCGGGCCCCGCGTATCCAGAGCCAGCGGTCGTTAGCCCGGCGCCTTTTCCCCGGAAGCGGCACACTGCGCCTGCCGGCCAGGTAATCACCGGTTATGGAAGAAGCTTCAGCCATTATTTCGTCAATTGATCCCTGTGCAACAATCCTGCCGCCGCCTTCTCCCGCTCCCGGGCCAATATCGACAATTTGATCGGCGCTGCGAATGGTTTCTTCATCATGTTCCACAACCAGCACCGTATTTCCCAGGTCGCGGAGCGCTTTCAGGGTTTCGATCAGCCTGGCATTATCCCGCTGATGCAGGCCGATGCTGGGTTCGTCGAGGATGTAGATTACACCGGTCAGCCCCGATCCGATCTGGGTAGCCAGCCTGATCCGCTGTGCTTCCCCCCCGGAAAGGGTAGCCGCCGCCCGATCGAGTGTCAGGTACTGCAGCCCTACATTACGCAAAAACTGCAGCCGTTCGGTAATCTCTTTTAGCACCTGCCGGGCAATGTGTGCTTCCCGGGTTGTAAGGGTAAGCCGGTCAAAAAAGGCAGCAACTTCTTCAACAGTCAGGGCAGTCAACTCGGCGATATTGGTCCCGTTAACCAGCACAGCCAGGCTGGAAGGTTTCAGCCTCCTGCCACCGCAGGAAGGACACGGTTTAACCTCCATGTAGCGCTCCAGTTCGCTGCGCATATCCTCAGATGAGGTTTCTGCATAACGTCTTTCCATTAGTTTAAGGACACCCGGGAAAGCCTTGCGGTAAAAGCGCACTCTCTTAAAAAAGTTAACATAGCGAAAATTAATTATCTCCGGTGACCCGTAGAGCAACTTGTTCTTTTCCTCCGGGTTGAGGTCCCTGAACGGTATGTCAAGATCAATATCCCAGGCTTTTGCCGCCGATTCCAGGAACTGCTGATAATAATTACGTCCTGACCAGGGCTGGACCGCTCCCTCTGCCAGTGAAAGCCCGGGATTGGGAATAACAAGATCTGCGGAAAATTCCGCCCTGGTGCCCAGGCCGCTGCATTCCGGACAGGCTCCATAAGGGGTATTGAATGAAAAGATTCGCGGGCTGATCTCTTCGAAGCTGAAACCACAGTCGGGACAGGCAAAATTTTCGCTGAATATAAGCTCCGTCCCGCCGACCTCTTCTACCAGAACCAGCCCCTCACTCAGTTTGAGGGCAGTTTCCAGGGAATCGGCAAGACGAGACTGAATCCCTTCCCGGATTACCAGGCGGTCGACCACGACTTCAATGCTGTGTTTTTTCTGCTTGTCCAGGGTCATCTCTTCTTCAAGATCATGAACCTCGCCGTCAACCCTGATCCTGACATACCCCTTACGGCGCATTTCTTCAAATAAACCTGTGTATTCACCCTTACGGCTCCGCACCAGTGGGGCAAGCACCTGGATGCGGGTATCCTCCGGCAGGCTGACAATCTGATCAACCATCTGCTGGACAGTCTGCTGGCTGATGGGCTTACGGCAGTTAGGACAGTAGGGATGGCCGATGCGGGCATAAAGCAGGCGGATATAGTCATATATTTCAGTTACAGTTCCCACCGTGGAACGGGGATTGCGGGAAGCAGTTTTCTGGTCGATAGAAATAGCCGGCGACAGCCCTTCAATCTGGTCAACATCGGGTTTGTCCATCTGACCGAGAAACTGGCGGGCATAGGCAGATAATGATTCTACATACCGTCGCTGCCCCTCGGCATAGATCGTATCAAAAGCAAGAGATGATTTACCCGATCCGCTCAGGCCGGTAAAAACAATTAATTTGTTACGGGGCAGAGCAAGATTGATATTCTTAAGATTGTGCTCTCTTGCTCCGCGGATGACAATATTTCCGGCTGTCAATTCTGTCAGATCCTCCTCTTACTGGGCCTTTTCCAGCTCAAAAATTATATCACGCAGCTCGGCGGCCCGCTCGAAAGCCAGCTCCTTGGAAGCCTGGAGCATCTCTTTGCGCAGTTTACTAATTGTTTTGCGCCTTTCGACTGTTGGCATGTTTTTTAAATCTTCTTCCATATACCGCCCTCCCTCTTCGGCAGCAGCAGTCGCTTCAATCAGGGAGTGAATCGGTTTGACGATAGTCCGGGGGACTATACCGTGCTGTTCATTAAAATGAATTTGCTTGCGGCGGCGTCTTTCGGTTTCCTCAATCGCCCGGTGCATTGACCGGGTTACCTCCTCAGCGTACATGATCACGCGCCCCTCGGTATTGCGGGCAGTCCGGCCGATAGTCTGGACCAGTGAGCGTTCGGAGCGCAGGAATCCTTCCTTGTCGGCATCGAGAATGGCCACCAGGGTAACCTCGGGCAAATCAAGCCCCTCCCTCAACAGGTTAATGCCAATGAGGACATCAAACTCTCCCAGCCGCAGGCCCCTGATGATGGACATCCTTTCCAGGGCACCAATGTCTGAATGCATGTAACGCACTTTTAACCCCATATTGCGGTAATAGTCGGTTAAATCTTCAGCCATTCTTTTAGTCATCGTCGTTACCAGAACCCGCTGCCCTACCTCGGCCCTGGCCCTTATTTCGCCATAGAGGTCATCTATCTGACCCTCCACCGGCCTGACCTCGACTTGCGGATCAACGAGCCCTGTCGGGCGAATAATCTGTTCGATCACGGCCACACTGTGCTCCAGCTCCCAGGGCCCGGGAGTTGCTGAAACAAATATAGCCTGGTTGACCAGTTCTTCAAATTCCGTAAAACGCAGCGGACGGTTGTCCAAAGCCGAAGGCAGCCTGAACCCGTGCTCCACCAGGGTCGTTTTGCGTGATAAATCGCCGTGGTACATCCCGTTGATCTGGGGAATGGTAATATGAGATTCATCAATAATCACCAGCATGTCATCGGGGAAATAATCCAGCAGGGTGGCCGGACGGCTGCCGGGCGGTCTTCCGTCAAGGTGGCGCGAATAGTTTTCTATACCACTGCAGAACCCCATTTCCTGGAGCATTTCCAGATCAAAGAGGGTCCGCTGTTCAAGACGCTGTGCTTCGAGCAGCTTGTCCCGTCTTTTGAAAAAGTCCAGCCTGTCTGCCAGCTCCTCTTCGATTGCTGCAATGGCCCGCTTCAGCTGGTCAGGTGCCGTAACATAATGAGTGGCCGGAAAAATGGCCGCATGAGCTCGTTCCCCGGTCACCCTGCCGCTGACCAGGTCGATTTCCCGCAGCCTTTCAATTTCATCGCCAAAGAGTTCCACCCTCAGGGCTGCTTCCGAAAATGAAGCCGGGATTATCTCAATGACATCACCCCTGACCCGGAAAGTTCCCCTGTGAAAATCAATTTCATTTCTTTCATAGTGGATTTCCACCAGGCGCTCGATGATCTGATCCCGGCTGATTGGGGCTCCGGACCTCAGAGAAAGAACCTGCTCCCTGTATTCCTGCGGAGAGCCGAGGCCGTAAATGCAAGATACGGAAGCGACAATTATCACATCCGACCTTTCCAGCAGGGCACTGGTTGCCGAATGCCGCAGTTTATCTATTTCATCGTTGATCGATGAGTCTTTCTCGATATAGGTATCGCTCTGGGGCAGGTAAGCTTCCGGCTGATAGTAATCATAATAGCTGATAAAATATTCGACCGCATTGTCAGGGTATAACTCTTTAAACTCACTGCACAGCTGGGCAGCAAGAATCTTGTTTGGAGCCACAACCAGAGTCGGGCGCTGGACCTGCTCGATAACATTGGCAATGGTAAAGGTTTTCCCGGAACCGGTTACCCCCAGGAGGGTCTGGTAACGGGAGCCCCGGCGCAAACCTTGCACCAGGGCTTTGATCGCTTCCGGCTGGTCTCCCGAAGGCTGTCTCTTATACACATCTCCGAGCCCACGAGACCGTACTAGATCTCGTATGCCGTCTTCTGC
>OMKS01001746.1_pt1 | contig 19005 bp, 20 predicted proteins | sample 1674721 | NCBI WGS metagenome assembly OMKS01 (sample SAMN06264996, study PRJEB25208) | sediment metagenome | isolation source: hot spring sediment | place: USA: California | collected 2014-09-02
GTGCTGACCTATCCGGGGCTCGAACCCGTGGTAGAACGGATCGCGCGGGTGCCCACCACCTTCCCCTATGTGCCAGGGCTGCTGTCGTTTCGCGAGATCCCGGCCGTGCTCGCCGCGCTGGCGCAGCTCCCGGCCCTGCCCGACCTGATACTCTGCGACGGGCAGGGCATCGCCCATCCCCGGCGCCTCGGCATCGCCTGTCACCTCGGCGTGTTGCTGGACGTACCGACCATCGGTGTGGCCAAGTCGCGCCTGATCGGCACTCATGCCGAGGTGCCGGCAGACAAGGGGGACTGGGTGCCGCTGCTGGACGGCAAGGAGATCATCGGCGCGGTGCTGCGCACGCGGGAAAACGTGAAGCCCCTGTACGTCTCGCCCGGGCATCGTGTTTCGCTGCCGACCGCCATCGACTACGTGATGGGCTGCGTCACCCGCTACCGCCTGCCGGAGACGACGCGCCGGGCCGACCGGCTGGCGTCCGGTCGCTAACCCGCCTGTCTCACCAGTGCAGGGCGCGCAGCTGCGCGGTCTTCTTCACCTGGTGGTCGTGCATGCGCGCCAGGATGTCGGACAGGGTCTGCACCGCGTGCGTGACATAGGGCCCCTTGTTCAGCATCACGCATTCGGCGCGGTTGGACATGGCCGCGTCGGTGAGTTCGGGACGCGAGACCGTCCCCTTCTTCACCAGCGTCTCCAGCACCTGTGTGGCCCAGACCACCGGGATGTGTGCGGCCTCGCAGATCCACAGGATCTCCTCCTGCATCTCGGCCAGGCGCTCGGGACCGAGCTCCACGGCGAGGTCGCCGCGGGCGATCATGATGCCCAGTGGATGTTGGCCGATGGTGGAGAGAATGATCTCGGGCAGGTTGCGTACCGCCTGGCGGGTCTCGATCTTGGCGATGATCGGCAGACCGGTCGCGTCCCGCTGCGCCAGTTCCTGCATCAGCAGGCGCATGTCGTCAGCGCTCTCGACGAAGGAATAGCCCACGGCATCGGCGTCCCTGGCGATCAGGTCCAGGTCGGCCAGGTCCTTCGGCGTGAGCGAACAGCCATGCATCGGGTTCTGCGGGAAATTGATGCCCTTGTCTGAACGGATGAGGCTGCCCCCGGGTTTGGCCTGGGTGATACGCAGCAGCATGCCCTCCTCTCGCACCTCCAGCACCTGCGCGCCGATGGTGCCGTCATCGAACCAGACCGGGTCCCCCGGCGCGACGGGGGGCAGGGCGAGTTCACCCATGCAGCCGATGGTGGCCGGCGTGGTGACGTGGCCACTGGCATCGACCCGGGCCGGGTGCCCGGGTGCCTGATCGCGGCGCAACAGGAGGGGATCGTCCCGATACATACGCAGCTCGACCGGTTCCAGCGTAAACCCGGTGAAGTGGAAGCTGCCCTCGTGATTCGCCTTGCGCCCCTGTGCGCGCCGTTCCAGGCGCACGCGGGTGCCGGCATCGATGTAGCAGGACTTGCCACAGCTGCCCAGCCAGCGGCCGGGCCCGAGCTCGCGCTCGATGGTAATGGCCCGTTGCTTGGCACGGGTGTCCTCGAAGACGAGCCGGTCGCCGACACGCAGCCCGGCCCCGAGCCCGGCCGGCAGGCCCAGGCGGGCGTCGGTATCCGGTACCAGGCCACCCTCGTCGATTTCCGGGGCGCAGAGCAGGATGGTGGCGGGGCGTCGAATCACGCCGCGCACGTCGCGGTGTGGGCGGATGTGCAGCGGTCGCGTGTAGGATTCGAGCGGGCCGGTGCGCAGTTTTGGCCCCGCCAGGTCCATGACGATCTGGCAGGGGCGACCGAGCGCGTTCGCCTGCTCACGCACATTCCTGACCATGCGCTGGCGTAGTTCTGGCGTGTCGTGGGCACAGTTGATGCGCGCGCAGTCCATGCCGGCCAGCAGCAGCTCGCGCACATGGGCAGGCTCCTCCGCGGCGTAGTTGGAGAGCGTGACCATGATGCGCACGCCGCGATCCGCCGAACCCAGCACCCGCTCGGCGTTGGCAGCGAGCCGGTCGCTGCCCTGTTCGAAGCCGACGGTGGGGCAGGCGGGACGGACCAGGCGCGGATCGCGATCCAGGGCCCGTGCGAGCAGGTGGATCACTTGGTCAATGGTGCCGAGCACATGCGCCTCGCTGCGCCCCAGCGACGAAAGCCCGTTGCGCGCCAGCGCCTGCTGCAGCGGACGCCGGTCGAATTCGCGCAACGCCAGGTACTGCGCGAGATTGCAGGCGCTTTCGCGCGAGCCCGGCAGGTCGAGAATATCCACGTAAGGCGCCAGGCGCTCTACCGAACGTTGGTCCAGATGGGTGCGCAGGGCCTGCAGCTCGCCGAGCAGGGCCTCGAGCTCCGGGGTGCCGGAGGGGATGTGTTGGTGGGTCTCGCCCATGGAGCCACTCTTAGCAGGCGCCCGTGACAGTTTGATGTCGCCGTGCCCTGTCGGGCGATTGTCACAAACACGGACTATGCTCGCAGGATGTCCAGACTCCCGTACACAGCATGAACCGGCTTCCCGAGAACGCGCTGACTCGGCCGGCGCCCGAGGTGGTGCTCGACATGATGACGGAACTGTTCGCCGAGGCGGAGGAGGCGCTGGCGCGGATCCAGATCGACGGCGACGAGGAGGCGGTGCACGATTTTCGCGTGGCCGTGCGGCGCCTGCGCTCGCTCGAGCGGGCCTATCGACCCTGCCTGGCCGGCGGCGCGTTACGCAAACTGCGCAAGCGCCTGGCGCGGGTGACGGAGGCGACGGGTCGCGCGCGCGACCTGGAGGTGCAGCTCGCCTGGCTGGCGCGGGAGCGCGAGGTGATGCGGGCTCATGAGCGGCTCGGTTTCGACTGGCTGCAGCAGCGCCTGGGGGCGGCCCAGCAGACCGAGCGCCGGCGTCTGCGCAAGCGCCTCGGCAAGCGTTTCGGCAAGCTCAGCGCGAGCTTTGCCCGGTTGCGTCCCAGGGCGAAGCAGGGAGCGCCCTTCGCGGCCGCGGCCGCCGAGAGGGTACAGCGGTCGATGGACCGGCTGGGCGTGTCGCTGCGCGAGCTGCTCACCGCAGGTGACGACCGCTGCGCACACCGTACCCGCATCGAGGCCAAGCGCCTGCGCTACCTGATGGAGCCCCTGCGCGGTACGCTGGCGCCGGCCGAGGAGGTGGTGGGCTCGCTCAAGGCCCTGCAGGACCTGCTGGGGGAGGTGCACGACCGGCAGGTCCTGCGCAGCATGCTGCGCGAGGCCGCCGAGCAGGCGGGTGCCGAGCACTTTCGCCGCCTGATCGAACTGTCGGCGACCCATGACCCGGACGATCCATTGTGCCAGGCGGCGCGGGAGCGGGACGAGCGCGCGGGCCTCGCCCGGCTGGCGCGGGAGGCCGCCGAGCAGCACGACGATTTGATGCTTAAACTGCGAGTCCAGCTCGAAAGCGGCCTGATCGCCCAGCTCGAAGGGCGGGTCGGCGAACTGCTGGATGCACTCGATGCCACCTGACGGCGGCGGTCTCCTGTGCCCCGGTCAGTCCCCGCTCCGGCTGTAGGTTCCAACCAGCTCCGCCTGGGCGATGACGTGGTCGATCATGGCCTCGGTGATGTCGAGCTTGGTCAGGCCCTCGCGTTCGTCGATCACGGTGTCCAGGGCATAGAGCTTGAAGAAGTAGCGGTGCCGGCCGATGGGCGGGCAGGGTCCGCCCCAGTCGTTGCGCTGCCAGTCGTTCAGGCCCACGGCGGCGCGCGGTGGGGTGGCGGTGGCCTCGTCCAGGCCGGTGAGGTCGGGCGGCAGGTTGTACAGCACCCAGTGCACCCAGGTGCGTTGCGGCGCCTTGGGGTCCGGCGCATCCGGGTCGTCGACGATGAGCACCAGGCTTTTCGCCTTCGCCGGCACCTCCTCGAAGATCAGTGGCGGCGAGACGTCCTCGCCCTCGCAGGTGTAGCGCGCGGGGATCGGCTGGTTGTGCTCGAACGCCGTGGAACGGATGCGCATGGGGTCTCCTCGACTGTTTTGCGATTCGCCGACTATAGCCGACCGCGGCCGTTCAGTCGCCCCGCCGTGACCAGACCGCGGCGAGTGCCGCCCCCGAGAGGTTGTGCAAGACCGAGAACAGGGCGCCGGGCAGGGCCGCGGCCGGGGCGAAGTACTTGGTGGCCAGGGCCACGGCCAGGCCGGAGTTCTGCATGCCGACCTCGATGGCCAGGGTGCGCGCGATGCGCCGGTCGAAACCGAACAGCCTGCCCGCGACATAGCCCGCCGCCAGGCCCATGGCATTGTGCAGGATGACGGCAAGCAGCAGCAGGGCGCCGAGGCCAGGCAGCCGGTCGGCATTCAGGGCCACCACGATGGCGATGATGAGCACGATGGCGGCCATGGAGATCGCCGGGAACGCCTGCTGCAAGGCAGCGAGCCGCCGGCCAAGGAGCGAGTTGGCCGCCACGCCCAGCGCCACCGGCAGGAGGACGATCTGGGCCACCGACACCAGCATGGCCCCGGCCGGCACCTCGATCCGCTGACCCACGTACAGCCAGGTGAGCAGCGGCGTGGCCACCACGGCGAGCAGGGTTGAGAACGTGGTGAGCGTGATGGAGAGCGCCACGTCGCCGCGTGCCAGGTAACAGATGACGTTGGAGGCGGTCCCGCCCGGGCTCGCGCCTACCAGCACCAGCCCCGTCAGCAACGCCGCCGGGAGCCCCAGCGCCTCGCCGATACCCCAGGCCGCCAGCGGCATGACGAGGAACTGCAGCCCGAGCCCCAGCCCGATCAGCCCCGGGCGCGCCAGCGCCTGGCCAAAGTCCGCCGCACGCAACGTCATGCCCATGCCGAACATCACCAGCGCCAGCAGCCAGGGGATGGCGGGTTTGAGGGCGACGAAGGGCGCAGGCAGCGCCCAGGCCAGCAGGGCGAAGCCGATGGCAAAGAGCGGGAACAGCAGGATCGCGCGCACGGGCGGCGTCAGGCCAGGTAGACGGCGTCACCTTCCACCCGCAGCGGAACGGGCGTGAGGTGCTGCCGCTTGCAGGGCCCGCCGATGCACAGGCCATCCTCGATCTGGAACAGCGCGGCGTGGGTGGCGCACATGATGTACTCACCGTCGCCGTCCAGGTATTCGTCGGGCTTCCAGTCCAGCGGACCGCCGGTGTGCGGGCAGCTGTTGCGATAGGCGTAGACGGCCTGGCCGCGGCGGACGATGAAGATCTCGGTGCGCACGCCGTCGAGCTCCACCTCCAGGCCCTTCGAGCCCGGGTCGGCGAGGTCCTGGATGCGGCAAAGCGGTTCGGTCATGGGGCTCAGAAGGAAAGCAGGTTCGGATCCAGGCCGGTGAAGCCCGGCTGGCCCACCTTGTGCCCGGCCAGGCGACAGGCCATGGTGAGCGCCGCGCCCAGCGGGTGGCCCGTGGCCAGTGCGGCGATGAGCCCCGCGTTGAAGGTGTCGCCCGCGCCCAGGGTGTCCCGCACCGTGGCCGGCGGGAAGGCGGCACTTTTGTAGAGCTGGCCGTCGCGGTCGCGGCCCAGCGCGCCGGCCTCGCCCCAGGTGCAGGTCCAGATCGCCTGCGGCGCCTCCAGCTGCCAGGCGGCGATGAAGGCTGCAGGGTCGTCGAAGCCGGCGGCGCGGGCAAAGGCGCGCGAGCAGAGGATCACGTCGGCGTGGGGCAGCAGGGCCTCGATGCCGTCGCGGTGCTTTTCCAGCTCCAGCGACACGGGCTGGTCGGCGAGCCGGCGACGCGCGGCCTCGAGCATGCGCACGGTCTCGGTCGGGTTGCGGCCCTCGACGTGCAGCCAGTCGAAGGCCTCGACCGGGATCGCGGCGAACTGCGCGTACCCGAACTCCGGCAGGTCGCGGTAGTGCACGATGGTGCGCGAGCCGTTGGTCTCGTTCAGGCAAATGTAGGAGGTGGGCGACTTGCCGCCCTCGATGCGGGCGCAGTAGCGCGTGCTCACGCCGTGGTTGGCGAGATCCGCCTCGATGCGGTGGCCGTCCGGCTCGTCGGCCAGCACGCCGGCGAAGTCCACCCGGTGGCCGAGCTGGGCGAGCACCACGGCGGTGTTGGCCGCGTTGCCGCCACGCGCGATGCGCTGGCCCGTGGCGCGCAGCTCCTCGTCCTCCTGCGGGTAGTGGTCGACGAGGTTGACGATGTCCAGGGTGGCGATGCCGACGGTAAGGATGTGGCTCATGCGGGGTAAAGACCTTCTGCGGTGACAGGGATGGCGTCGAAACGCTAACCTAGCACAAACCGGCATCCCAGAAGGAGGAGTCAACGATGGCGAACAAACCCCGTTTTGCCACGGCAGACGAGGCCGAGGCCGTCTTCTACGGCAGCATCGAGGCCGGCGATCTCGAGATGCTCATGCAGGTCTGGGCAGACGACGATGGCATCCTCTGCATCCATCCGGGTGGTGAGCGGCTGGCCGGTCGCTCCGCGATTCGTGAGAGCTGGCGCTCGATCCTGGCCAACGGCAGGGGCATGCGTTTCGTGCTGACCGACGAGCAGGCCACCGGAGAGGAGGGCCTGGCGGTGCACGCCGTGAAGGAGAGCATCACGCTGGCCAATGACTCGCAGGGCGTGATGCTCGCCACCAACGTCTATCGTCGGGTGGGCGACAGCTGGCGCCTGATCATGCACCATGCCTCCCCCGAGCCGGCGCGGCGCGAGGCCGACGCGCCTCCGCCCGCGCGCGGTACCCTGCACTGACAGCGAGCCACCATGAGCGAGACCGTGTTCCACACCCCCGACGAGGCCGAGGCCGCCTACTACGCCGCCTTCGAGGCCGCCGACCTGGACGCCATGATGAACGTCTGGGCCGAGGACGAGGCCATCGTCTGCGTGCATCCGGTGGGCGGGCATCACCTGCGCGGCCAGGGGCACGTGCTGGAGGGCTGGGTGCACGTATTCTCGCGCGAGCTCGACATGAAGATCACCCTGAGCGACGTGGTGAAGACCGTCACCGGCGACGTGGCCGTGCATTCGGGGCTGGAGAACATCGTGCGGGCCGGCGACCCGAGCGTGAGCGGCGTGGTGGTGTTCACCAACGTCTACCGGCGCTACGACGAGGGCTGGAAGATGGTCCTGCACCACGCCTCGCCGGGCCCGCGCGAGATCACGGTCAAGGCGCCCGATGGCTTTGCCGACGACTACGACACAAGCCGCCTGCACTGATCAGTGCAGCGCCCGCTCCGGGGCCTCCAGACGCGCATCGTCGAAGGCCGCGTCGATGGCGCGGATGAGTGCGGCGAGTTCCGCGTACCCTGCCTGCGAGGCCCCTTCCTGCTGGTAGCCCAGGCGCAGCGGGCCCAGCGCGTTCACCAGCGCCGTGCGCTCCACCCGCATGTCCAAGGAGGTGATCGCACACCAGTCGAGCAGCGTCTTCAGCAACGGCCCATAGGCCATGTCCGGATGCCCATCCGCGCGTACCGCGGCGAAGGTCTCGGCCGGCGTGCCGGCGAGCACGCGGTGGTCGCAGTAGGTGTCGATGCGGCGCAGGAATTCGGCGAAGGTCATTGGCGTTAGGCGTTAGGCGTTAGGCGTTAGGCGTCCGGTCGGCCGCCGGTTGGTGATTGAAGTGGCGGGCCAGGGTCTCGCGGTGATGGATGACGAACAGCGCGAGCAGGATGGTGGGGATGCCCAGACCTGTCGTGTAGAGGAAGAAGAAGAACCAGCCCTGCGCATCGACCACCAGGCCCGAGAAGCCGCTGATGATCTTGGCCGGCAGGGTCATCAGCGAGCTGAACAGGGCGTACTGCGTAGCCGTGTAGGCCCGGTTGGTGAGGCTGGAGAGGTAGGCGATGAAGGCCGAGGTGGCAAAGCCCGCGCCGAGGTTGTCGGCGCTGATCACCACGGCGAGCATCACGAGCGTGGGCTCGGAGATCGCCAATAGCGAGAACAGCAGGTTGGTGGCGGCCACCAGAACGGCGCCGACGAACAGCGGCCACATCACGCCGAAACGCGCCACGGCCAGGCCGCCGAGCAGGGCGCCCGCGATGGTCATGACGAAGCCGAAGAGCTTGGCGACGTTGGCGATGTCCTCCAGCGTGTAGCCCAGGTCGAGGTAGAAGGGGTTGGCCATCGCGCCCATGCTGATGTCGCTGATGCGGTAGATGGCGATGAGCAGCAGGATCGCGAGGCCATACCAGCCGGTGCGGGTGAAGAATTCCACGAACGGCCCGATCACGGCGCGCGCGAACCAGGCCGCGATGCGCCGCGGCAGGCCTTCCTGCATGGTGTCGATGTGCAGGGTGCGCTGGATGCCGGCCTCGAGCTCGCTCACCGTGTCGCTGCGCACATGCGCAGGCTCGCGGATCAGCAGCGTGGTGACGATGCCCACCAGCATGAGCGCGGCCATGATCAGATAGCTCAGGCTCCAGGACAGGTAGCTCGCCAGGTAGAGTGCGCCGGCCCCCGAGGCCAGCGTGGCCACGCGGTAGCCGAAGACGTAGGCGGCCGCCATGGCGCCCTGCTGGGCGTCGGCCGCTGCCTCGATGCGGTAGGCGTCGATGGTGATGTCCTGGGTGGCCGAGCTGAAGGCGATGAACAGCGCGATGCCGGCAAACAGTGCGAGCTGTGTGGCGGGGTCGGTGACGGCCAGCAGGGCGAGCCCGCCGGCGATGCCCAGCTGGGCGGCGAGCATCCAGCCGCGGCGCTGGCCGAACAGGCGCGAGAGCAGCGGGAATCGCAGCCGGTCCACCACCGGAGCCCAGAAGACCTTGATGGAATAGGTGATGCCGACCCAGGCGAAAAAGCCGATCACGCCGCGCTCGATCTGCGCCTGCGCCAGCCAGGCAGTGAGCGTGGAGAACACCAGCAGGAAGGGCAGCCCGGCCGAGAAACCGAGGAAGTACATCGCCACCACCTGCGGGCGCGTGTAGACGCGCAGGGCCTCGCCCCAGTTGCGGGCGCGGGCGTTGCCGCGGGGTGCCGGACGGTCGGCTTCGTGCGAGGGTGGCGTGGGTGCTGGCATAATGATCGGCAAGCTTACCAGAACCCCGCCCACTGCCGAGCCCCCGAATGGATGCCGTCAACCAGCTGATCCTCGTCGCCGCCGGGCTGCTGCTCATCAGCATCCTCGTCAGCGTGCCCTCGCGCCGGGTCGGCATGCCGCTGCTGCTCGTGTTCCTGGCCCTGGGCATGCTGGCCGGCGAGGAAGGGCCGGGCGCGATTCGCTTCGACAACTACCAGGCCGCCTACCTCATCGGCTCGGTCGCGCTGGCCATCATCCTCTTCGATGGTGGTCTCGGCACGCGTGCGGCGAGCTTTCGCGTCGGCCTGCGCCCGGCGCTGAGTCTGGCCACCCTGGGCGTGCTGATCACCGCCGGTGTCACGGGGCTGGTGGCGACCCTGGTGTTCGAGCTCAACTGGTTGCAGGGCCTGCTGGTGGGGGCGATTGTCGGCTCCACCGACGCGGCGGCCGTGTTCGGGCTGCTGCACGCCCAGGGCCTGCGTCTCAAGGAGCGCGTCAGCGCCACCCTGGAGATCGAGTCCGGGGCCAACGACCCGATGGCGATCTTCCTCACCGTGGCCCTGGTCGAGCTGCTGGTTGCCGGGGCGACCGGGCTCGACGCCGGTGTGCTGGTGATGCTCGTGCAGCAGATGGGACTCGGCCTGGTGTTCGGCTACGGCGGCGGCCGCCTGCTGGTCTACGTCATCAACCGCCTGCCGCTGGCCACCAGCCTCTATCCCCTGCTGGCGCTGGCCGGCGCCCTGGTGATCTTTTCCTTCACCCTCAATCTGGGCGGCAGCGGCTTTCTCGCCGTGTACGTGGCGGGGCTGGTGCTGGGCAACCGGCCGCTGCAGGCCAATCTCGGCATCCAGCGCTTCCACGACGGCATCGCCTGGCTGGTGCAGATCGCGATGTTCCTCATGCTGGGCCTGCTGGTCACGCCCAGCGCCCTGCTTTCGGTGGCCCTGCCGGCCCTGGCGGTGGCGCTGGCGCTGATCTTCATCGCCCGCCCGCTGGCCGTGTTCATCTCCCTGGCCCCCTTCGGCTTTCCGCTCAAGGAGCAGCTGTTCGTCGGCTGGGTGGGGCTGCGCGGGGCGGTGCCGATCATCCTCGCCCTGTTCCCGCTGCTGGCCGACCTGCCCAACGCCCAGCGCTATTTCGACGTGGCCTTCTTCGTGGTGCTGGTCTCGCTGGTGCTGCAGGGCTGGACGCTGGCCCCCGTGGCCCGCTGGCTCGGGCTGGAGGTGCCGGCCACCCCGGGCTGGCACCGGCGCCTGGAGCTCGACCTGCCCGGGCAGGTCGACTACGAGATGGTGGTCTACATGCTGACCGAGGACAGCCCGGCCCTGGGGGAGACGCCCGCCGGCCTGTCGCTGCCGCCGGGGACCAGCGTGGCCGGCCTGATTCGCGGGGACAGGGTGGTGTCGGGTTGCGAGGCCGAGCGGCTTGCCGTCGGCGACCAGCTGCTGCTGCTCGCCCGCGGTGACGACGTGGAGGCCCTGGACCGCCTGCTGGCCACGGCGAAGGTGCCGGAGCACCTGCGCGAATCACGCTTCTTCGGCGAGTTCGTGCTCGACGCGCAGGCGACGCTGGGCGACGTGGCGGCCGTGTACGGGGTGGCGGTGCCGGACGAGGCACGGGCCACCACGCTTGCCGACTACCTCACCCAGGCCTTCAAGCGCCGGCCGGTGGTGGGTGACCGCGTGCCCCTGGGCAACCTCGAACTGGTGGTGCGCGAGATGGAGGGCCAGGCCATCACGCGGGTGGGCCTCAAGCTCACGCGCTGAGCGCGGCGATAACCAGGCCGTCTCAGATCTCCCAGTCGTACTCCATGATCAGCGGGGCGTGGTCGGAGAAGCGCTCGTCCTTGTAGATCGACGCCGACCGCACCTTGTCCTGCAGGCCGGGGGTGACGACCTGATAGTCGATGCGCCAGCCGACGTTCTTCGCCCAGGCCTGGCCGCGGTTGGACCACCAGGTGTACTGCTCGGGTTCCTGGTTGACCACGCGGAAGGCATCGACGAAGCCGGCACGGCCGAAGAGCTCGTCCATCCAGGCGCGCTCATGCGGCAGGAAGCCGGAGTTCTTCTGGTTGCCCTTCCAGTTCTTGAGGTCGATCTCCTTGTGGGCGATGTTCCAGTCGCCGCAGATCACGTACTCGCGGCGTTTGCGGCGCAGGCCCTTCAGGTAGTCCATGAAATAGGCCATGAAGCGCTCCTTGGATTCCTGGCGGTGATCGCCGGAGGAGCCCGACGGGGCATAGAGCGAGCAAACCGACAGCTTGCCGAAGCGTGCCTCGATGAAGCGCCCCTCGTCGTCGAACTCGGGCGCGCCCATGGTGGTGATGACCTCGTCCGGCTCCCGTCTGGCATAGATGGCCACGCCGCTGTAGCCCTTCTTCACGGCGTCGACGTAGTAGCAGTAATAGCCCTGCGGCCAGAAGGCCTCGTCGGTGAGCTGGTGTTCCTGAGCCTTGGTCTCCTGGATACAGACCACGTCGGCGTCCTGCGTGGGCAGCCAGTCGAAGAAGCCCTTGCGCGCGGCGGCGCGAATGCCGTTGACGTTGACGGAGATGATGCGCATGGCGGTTCGGCGGTGGTTGGAAAAGCCGGGACTGTATCGGTGCCCGCCGGGGCTGTCAAAAGCCGGCCTGTCCGGCGTCGGGCGAGCTGCTACAATGGCGACCCTTTGATCCATGCCAGTGACGGGCCGTTACGATGAAAGACTACCAGCAGGAATTCCTCGCCTTCGCCATCGACCAGGGCGTGCTGCGCTTTGGCGAGTTCACCCTGAAGTCCGGGCGCGTGAGTCCGTATTTCTTCAACGCCGGTCTGTTCAACACGGGCGGCGCGCTGGCCCGGCTCGGCCGTTACTACGCCCAGGCGCTGGTCGATGCCGGGGTGGAGTTCGACATGCTCTTCGGTCCGGCCTACAAGGGCATCCCGCTGGCGGCGGCCACCGCCATCGCGCTGGCCGATCACCACGGCCGCGACGTGCCCTACTGCTTCAACCGCAAGGAGGCCAAGGACCACGGCGAGGGGGGTAACCTGGTAGGTGCGCCGCTGGCGGGCCGCGTGCTGATCGTGGATGACGTGATCACCGCCGGCACCGCGATCCGCGAATCCGTGGACATCATCCAGGCCGCGGGCGCGGCCCCCGCCGGCGTGCTGATCTCGCTCAACCGCCAGGAGCGCGGGCGCGGCGAGCTCTCCGCCATCCAGGAAGTGGAGCGCGACTATGGCCTGAGCGTGGCCAGTATCGTGGGGCTCGACGATCTGCTGGCGTACCTCGAGGACCAGCCGGGCGAGCTCGCCGGCTACGTGGACAAGGTCCAGGCCTACCGGGCCGAATACGGCGTCTGAACCCTTGCCGCGGTGGGTGCCTAGCCGATGATCAGCTTGGCGCCCACCAGCAGGGTGACGACCTCGAAGCCGCGCTTGATCCAGCGGTTGCCCTTCTTGATGGCGAGGTGCGCGCCCAGGTAGCCGCCGAGCAGTGAGCCCAGCAGCAGCGCCGGCAGCCAATCCCAGGCGATCTCCCCCAGGATGCCCAGAGTCAGCGCCCCGGCCCCGTTCCAGAAGAGGCCCACCAGGATCAGCGTATAGGTGACCGCTGCGCGGTAGTCGAGCCCGAACCAGCCGATCAGCCAGAGGGTCACGAACAGGCCGGTGCCCGAGGTGAGCGAGCCGTTGAGCGCGCCAATCAGGAACAGAACGCTACCGCCTATCAGAAAACCCCGCCGGTCGCGGTGCTTTCGGCTGGCCTCCTGCCCTAGACTGGGGCGCAGAATGGAATAGATGCCGAGGGCACTGGTGAGGATGCCCAGGGCGATCTCGGCCGCGCGGTCCGGTACCGAGAGGATGATGCTGGCCCCAAGCACCACGCCCGGCAGGCCGCAGGCAAGGATGAAGCCGGCGAAACGCCAGTCGATGCCTCCCTCGCGCCGGTGGCGCAGGGTGGCGCCAAGGCCGAGGGCCACGCTCGCGACCTTGTGGGTGGCCAGGGCGACGGGAAACGGCAGGCCGAGAAAGATCAGCGCCGGCAGCTGAACGAGTCCCGCGCCCCCGCCCGAGAAGGCGGAGAACAGGTTCGCGACGAGCGCGATGACAAACAGCCAGAATTGCTGGACGAGATCCAAGATGCGGCCCCGGGTGGATGGTGGGGTCGCCTAATCTGCTCTATAACAAGGCGGAGTGCAATGAACGTCAGGAGAGTACGGGTGATGCGCCACACGGCTATCGCGCTGGTGATTGCCGGGACACTGGTCTCGGGTAATGCCTGGTCGGCGCTGTATCGCTGGGTGGACGAGGACGGCACCGTGCACTACAGCGACAAGCTGCCGCCCGAGGCGATCCAGCGCGAACGCGAGGTGCTGGACGACCAGGGCCGGCGGGTGAACATGTATCCGGCGGCGAAGACCCCGGCCCAGAAGGCCGAGGAGGCGCGTCAGCGCGAGGCGGCTGCGGCCAAGCAGGCGCGCCTGGAAGAAGAGAAGCGCAAGGATCGTGTGCTGCTGCAGACCTTCACCACGGTGGAGGAGATCGAGATGGCGCGTGACGACCGCCTGGCCCAGATCGAGGCGCAGATCGCGATCACCGAGGGCAAGCTCGAACGCCTGCGTCGCGAGCAGAACCAGCTCAAGCAGCGGGTCGAGGTCATCGAGAAGCAGGGCAACCCGGTGCCGCCGCAGCTGCAGGAAAACTACGATACGGCCCGACAGTCGCTGCTCGACAACGAGAAGTTCCTGCAGGAGCGCCGTGCCGAGCACACAGAGCTCGCGGAGAAATTCGCCGCCGACATCGAGCGTTTCCTGGAACTGAAGGCCGAGTAGGTCGCCGCGTCACCGGCTAGCCGCGGATCAGGGTACCCACGCCCTGGTCGGTGAACAGCTCCAGCAGCACCGCATGCTCGACGCGCCCGTCGATGATGTGGGCGGTCTTCACGCCCGAGGCCACCGCATCCAGGGCACAGCGGATCTTCGGCAGCATGCCGCCGTGGATGGTGCCGTCGACGATGAGCGCTTCCACCGCCTTCGCAGACAACCCTGTCAGCAGCTGGCCCTGCTTGTCCAGCACGCCCGCCGTGTTGGTGAGCAGCATCAGCTTCTCCGCACCCAGCACCGAGGCCAGTTTGCCGGCCACCAGGTCGGCGTTGATGTTGTAGGAGGTGCCGTCCTCGCCCACGCCGATGGGCGCCACCACGGGGATGAAGTCGCCACGATCCAGCATGTGCACGATGCCCGGGTCGATGGAGGACACCTCGCCGACATGGCCGAGGTCGATGATCTCGGGTTCGTCCAGCTCCGGCATCTGGCGCGTGATCTTGAGCTGCTGCGCGCGGATCAGCCCGCCGTCCTTGCCGGTCAGGCCCACTGCGCGCCCGCCGATCTGGTTGATGAGGTTGACGATCTCCTTGTTCACCAGTCCGCCCAGTACCATCTGCACCACGTCCATGGTCTCGCGGTCGGTCACCCGCATGCCCTCGATGAACTCGGACTTCTTGCCCAGCTGTTCCAGCAGCTTGCCGATCTGCGGCCCGCCGCCGTGCACGATCACCGGGTTGATGCCCACCTGCTTGAGCAGCACCACGTCGCGCGCGAAGCTCTTCTTCAGGTCCTCGTCCACCATCGCGTTGCCGCCGTACTTGATGACGACGGTCTTGTCGGCGAAGCGCTGGATGTAGGGCAGGGCCTCGATCAGGACCTTGGCGATGTTATGGGCGTTCTTGGTATCCATGGCGGGTCGGGTCGGTTACGAATTGATGACGCACAAGTATACGGGATTGCGGGGCCGGTTCAGAACGGCAGAGCGAGGGTGGGGTCCAGGGCGAGGAGCTTGGCCCGGAACAGGGCCTGGATCTCGGCCAGGCGTTCGGCGTCGTCGGCCTCGAAGCGCAGCGTGAGGGCGGGCGTGGTGTTGGAGGCGCGCACCAGGCCGAAGCCCCAGGGGAAGTCCGCGCGAATGCCGTCGACTAGCGTGACCCGCGCGCCGGGGAAGGCGACGTCCTCGCACAGGCGGCGCATGAAGGCATGCTGCGCGCCTTCGCGGGCGAAGCGGATCTGCAGTTCGGGCGTGGCCAGTGACGCGGGCAGTTCGTCAAAGAGGCCGCTGGCGGCGCCGTCGGTGGCGGCCAGCACGCCCAGCAGCCGCGCGCCGGCATAGATCGCATCGTCGAAGCCGTACCAGCCGTCGCGGAAGAAGAGGTGGCCGCTGAGCTCCCCCGCCAGCAGGGCGCGCGGATCCTCCATGAGCCGGGCACGCAGGAACGAATGGCCGCTGCGACACATCACCGGTTCGCCGCCGTGGGCGCGGATCACCGCGGGCAGGTGCCGCGAGCACTTGATGTCGTGGATGATGACGGCACCGGGCCTGCGTGCCAGCAGGTCGATGGCCAGGCGCATGAGCAGGCGGTCGGGCCAGACCACGCTGCCCTGCTCGTCCACCACGCCCAGGCGGTCGCCGTCGCCGTCCAGCGCCAGTCCGATGTCGCAGCCCTCGCGGCGCACCGTGTCGATGAGGTCGACGAGGTTCTCGGGCCGGGACGGGTCCGGGTGGTGATGGGGAAAGCGCCCGTCCACCTCGCAGTAGCATTCCACCACCTCGCAGCCGAGGCGGCGCAGCACGGCCGGGGCCACCGCCCCGGCGATGCCGTTGCCGCAGTCCAGCGCCACCTTGAGGCGGCGCGCCAGGCGCAGGTCGCGCGCGATGCGCTCGATGTAGGCAGGGATGATCTCGGCGTGGCGCAGCCGGCCGCGGCCGGCCACGAAGTACTGCTCACTGATGCGCGCGCGCAGGTGCTGAATGCCCTCGCCATGCAGCGCGCGCCCGGCCAGGGTGAACTTGAAGCCGTTGTACTCCGGCGGGTTGTGGCTGCCCGTGACCATCACGCCCGTGCCGGTGCCCAGGTGCTCCAGGGCGAACGAGAGCACCGGAGTGGGCACCTCGCCCAGGTCGATCACGTCCAGCCTGCTCTGGCGCAGCCCGTCGGTGAGCGCGGCCACCAGCGCGTGGCTGGAGGGGCGGGCGTCGCGGCCGACCACGACCTCGGGAAAGTCACGCGCCCGTACCTCGCTGCCGAACGCCCGCCCCAGCAGCTGCGCGATCTCGGGCGTTAGCGTCTCGCCTACGACGCCCCGTACGTCGTAGGCACGGAAGATGGAGGCCGGAATGGTGATCATGAGGTGACGTTCAACGGGGCCGCGCCCCGTCATCCCCGTGCGCAGGGTGCTTAATGCCGACCCGAGGAGCCAAAGCCGCCCTCGCCGCGTTCGCTTTCGTGAAACTCGTCCACCACCTCGAGCTGTGCCTGCACCACGGGGACGAAGACGAGCTGGGCGAGTCGCTCGCCGGGGGCCAGGGTAAAGGCCTCGCGGCCACGGTTCCAGCAGGAGACGTAGAGCTGGCCCTGGTAGTCGGAGTCGATCAGGCCGACCAGGTTGCCGAGCACGATGCCGTGCTTGTGGCCCAGGCCGGAGCGCGGCAGGATCGTCGCTGCCAGGCCCGGGTCGCCGATGTGGATGGCGATGCCGGTGGGTACGAGATGCGTGTCGCCCGGGTTGAGGGTGATGGCCTCATCCAGGCAGGCGCGCAGGTCCATGCCGGCCGAGCCGGGGGTGGCGTAGGCCGGCAGGGGGAATTCGCTGCCGATGCGCGTGTCGAGGATCTTGACTTCTACTTTGTGCATGCGGGTCTTTCGTGAGGTGAGGGGAAAGGCGACGGGGCCGCCGTGCTGCGGACATTGTTGCCGCGGCAGGGGCGAAAATCCAGCCCGCTCAGGGCGTTCTGTGCTTGAGCGGGATGACCTTGCCGGTCTCGGCTCCCAGGCGTTCGGCGATCACGGCCACCAGTTCGCGGGCGAGCCGTGACTTGCGTGCCCGCGGCAGCGAACGCTGGCCACCGGCCCACAGGAGTTCGAGGCAGTTGTCCTCGGTGTCGAAGCCCTGACCCTCACCCACCGGATTGGCCGCGATGAGGTCCAGGCCCTTGCGATCGAGCTTCTCGCGTGCGTGTTCGATCAGTCTCTCGGTCTCGGCGGCAAAGCCCACCACGAAGGGTCGCGGTTCGCGCGCGGCCACGTCGGCGAGGATGTCCGGGTTGCGGGTAAGTCGAAGCTCGAGGGTCTCGCCGGTCTTCTTGATCTTCTGCGCGGCGACCCCCTCGACCCGGTAGTCGGCCACGGCGGCCGTCGCGATGAACACGTCGGCGCCCGGGACGGCCTTCATCACCGCGGCATGCATCTGCGCCGCTGTCTCCACGTCGACGCGCGTGACGCGCGCCGGCGTTTCCAATGCCACGGGGCCGGCGATCAGCACCACCTCGGCCCCGGCCTCGGCGGCCGCCTCGGCCACGGCGAAGCCCATGCGCCCGGAACTGCGGTTGCTGATGTAGCGCACGGGATCGATGGGCTCACGGGTGGGTCCGGCCGTGACCACTACCCGGCGCCCGGCGAGTCGGCCGGTCTCGAACAGCTCCGCGAGGCCCGCGAGGAGGGCCTCCGGCTCCAGCATGCGCCCCTCGCCGGTCTCGCCGCAGGCCATCTCGCCCGCAGCCGGCCCCAGCAGCGTCACGCCACGTTCGGCGAGTGCCTCGCGGTTGGCCCGGGTGGCCGGGTGGGCCCACATCTGCGGGTTCATGGCCGGGGCCAGTGCCAGCGGCGCGCGGCTGGCCAGGCACAGGGTGGCGAGCAGGTCATCGGCCTCACCCTGCACGAGTCTGGCCATGAAATCGGCGGTACAGGGCGCGACCAGCACCGCGTCGGCCCACCGCGCCAGCTCGATGTGTCCCATGGCCGCCTCGGCCGCCGGGTCCATCAGGTCGGTATGCACCGGGTGTCCCGACAGGGCCTGGAAGGTCAGCGGCGTGACGAAGCCCTGCGCCGCTGCCGTCATCGCCACGCGCACCTCCGCCCCCGCCTGGCGCAGGCGGCGGGTGAGCTCGGCGGCCTTGTAGGCGGCAATGCCGCCGGTGACGCCGAGCAGGATGTGTTTGCGGGCGAGGCTGCTCATGGTGCTGATTCTATCAGAGGGCGGGTGGGGCGGCGCGACTGGGGTTGTCCGGTATTGCCACAGAGCACACAGAGAGGGCACAGAGCAAAAACGACACCCCCATCCCTCTGTGATCGCTGTGGCGTCAGAGATTGTCGCAGGAGGGACAAATCCCCTATCCTCTCTCTTTCCCAGGGACGCGGATACGGGGGACCAGGAATGCCCATCACCGACTGGCCGGTCGCCGAGCGGCCGCGCGAAAAACTCATTCACCGCGGGGCCGAGAGCCTCTCTGACGCCGAGTTGCTGGCGATCTTCCTGCGTACCGGGGTGCGGGGGAAGACGGCCGTGGATCTCGCCCGCGACCTCATCGAGACCTTCGGCGGCCTGCGCCCCCTGCTCAATGCCGACGAGCGCGCCTTCTGTGCCGCCCGGGGGCTGGGGCGCGCCAAGTACGTGCAGCTCCAGGCCGTGCTGGAGATGGCGCGCCGCCACCTGTTCGAGCAGCTGCGGCGCGGCGAGGCCCTGGGTGGGCCGGAGGACACGCGCCGTTATCTGTCGGCGCGCCTGCGCGACTACCCCTACGAGGTCTTCGCCTGCCTGTTTCTCGACAACCAGCACCGCGTGCTGGCCTTCGAGGAGCTGTTTCGCGGCACCATCGACGGGGCCAGCGTGCACCCGCGGGAGGTGGTGACCCGCGCCCTCGAGCACCGGGCCGCCGCCCTCATCTTCGCCCACAACCACCCCTCCGGCGTGGCCGAACCGTCACAGGCCGACCGGCGCATCACCGAGCGCTTGCGGGATGCCCTCGGCCTCGTCGACATCCGCGTGCTGGATCACTTCGTGGTGGGGGAGGAGGTGGTGTCGTTTGCGGAGCGGGGGTTGTTGTAGGTGCTCGATGTGTAGGGCCGGGGTGGTTTCGTCCGCGTTTACCTTTTGAGTTCTTTTCCATTTGTGCCGCGCGCGGCCGAGTCGCTTTTCTTTGCTCGCCCAAAGAAAAGCGACGCAAAAGAAAGGGCGCCCCACTATCTCGCCCTTCGGGTGCCCTGCGCTTCTCGCTCCAGACGGGGTTCCGCAGACGGGCCGTCCCTGGCCCGACTGCGGAATTGCGCGCGTCCTGCG
>OMKS01001747.1_pt1 | contig 18999 bp, 18 predicted proteins | sample 1674721 | NCBI WGS metagenome assembly OMKS01 (sample SAMN06264996, study PRJEB25208) | sediment metagenome | isolation source: hot spring sediment | place: USA: California | collected 2014-09-02
GTTGCAGACCCTGCGGCTCGACTCGGCCGCGCGTGTCACAGCCGTATTCCCCTATATGTGTTACGCACGCAGCGACAAGAAAGATCAGCCGCGCGTGTCTATCGCAGCGCGTTTGGTGGCAGATTGTATCTCTCGTGAAGCTGACCGGTATATGACCTTCGACCTGCACGCCGGACAGATCCAGGGATTTTTCTCCATTCCGGGAGACGTGCTTTCCACATTCAAGATTCTGGTCGATTACATCAAAACCCTCACACCGCAGATGCATGACCCTGTAGTAGTGACCGCTGACCTGGGTTTTGCCAAAAAGGCGCGCAACTTTGCTGACCATCTGCATACTCCGCTGGCGCTGATCGAAAAACGGCGTATCGGCAACGAAGCCCGCGCCAAAGCCATGGGTATCATTGGCGATATTAGCGGCCGTGATGTCGTCCTGGTGGATGACGAGATCGACACCGGCGGTTCGATTGTGGAAGCGGTGGAAATGGTCAAACAATTCGGCGCGCGCGATATCTATGTGTCCTTTGTGCATCCGGTTCTGTCGCTGAATGCGGCGGAACGACTGGCGGCGCTGCCGGTCAAAGAATTTGTTTGCACCGATACCATTCCCCTCCCACCAGAAAAGCTGGCGCTGTTCGAAGGCCGCCTGACGGTGCTGACCATTGCAGACCTGCTGGCGGAGGTGATCCTGCGGGCAAACCAGGGGCGCAGTGTGGGAGCGCTGTTCGACGAATAGAGTAATATTTGCTGCTTTGTGAGGCAACAAAAAAGGCAAACTATTCTATAATCACATTATGCCGGAATTGCCCGAAGTAGAAACCATTGTTCGTTCGCTGCGCGGCGGCGGACAGTTTGGCGTGCCTGTGATCGACAGGCAGATTGCGCATGGGCAGGTGCTGTGGGAAAAGACCATCGCAGTCCCCACAGCGGCGCAATTTCTGCAGGAGATCGTTGGCAGGCGGGTGAAGGATGTCAAGCGGCGCGGTAAATTTATTATTCTACGCCTTGACCAGGGTAATCTGCTGGTGCATCTGCGCATGAGCGGTGACATTCGTGTGGAAGCGTCGATGGCTGAACAAGAGCAACTACCGCATGACCGTGTAAGCCTGGTTTTCGATGATGGTGTGCGGTTGGTGTTCAATGATGCACGCAAATTCGGCCGTATGTGGCTGGTGGACGATGCCGCTGGGGTAGTGGGCGGTCTGGGCCCCGAGCCGCTGGATGATTCGTTAGATGTCGCCACGTTTTATGCCATGCTGCAAAGGCATCAGCGCCAGTTGAAACCGCTGTTGATGGATCAAACCTTCCTGGCGGGCATGGGCAATATCTACACAGATGAAGCCCTGCATCTGGTGCGGCTGCATCCGCTGACCCGTTCGCATCAGGTGAGCGAGGCGCAGGCCGCTCGCTTGCTGGAGGCCATGCGGCAGGTGCTGCAGGCAGGCATTCGCCGCAACGGCGCCAGTATTGATTGGGTGTATCGCGGCGGACAGTTTCAAAATGACTTTCGTGTCTATCAGCGCACCGGTGAAGCCTGCCCGGAGTGCGGTATGTCGATAGAGCGAATGGTGGTTGGGCAGCGCGGCACCCATATTTGTCCGCAATGCCAGACTCTTGAACCGATTGAGGAGGGTGTCGATGGTTGAAATTTCTTTGCAATGGCTGGCTGTGCTGGCGATTTCGTTTTTGGTGCTGGCGTTTGGTTTCACCATGATGCTGGTGTATATGCTCTACTCACGACTGGGTGGAAAAAGGACCTCTTCGCAGAAGCCTGAGGGCAAACAGGGGCAGGGGTTGCTAGGAGGGCTGGAAGAGCGTTTGTTTGAACGCAGGCGCAATGAGGTTGTGGTGGCACCGCCGGTACAGGGCGAGGAAGGTAAACAATGGCTGCTGCTCTACCGCCAGCCGCAGAGCCAGGCACTGACCCTGAGCCTGCCCGACCACGAAATGGCGGTTGACAAAGACGACCTGTCACCTGCTGAATTACTGGCAGTGAAAGACATGTGGGTGGGTTTGCAGCATTGGCTGGGCAATGAGGCTGTTGTTGCGTCGATGCTCTCACAACCTGTGCCCATCATCAAAGCGCCTGTAGATGAACCCAAAAATACAGGCCGGGGGCTGCTTTCTACTCGCAAACGTGAGGTTGCTGATATCCTGCCAATGGATTCAATTGCGATGCAGATCAATTCTGTACTGCAGGATATGCTGTTGCATGAGAACTATCAGGGATCAGCGATTCATCTGGATGAAAACGAAGCCGGAGACCTGGTGGTATGGGTGGGTTCACAATCCTATGTCGGATTGGAAAATATCCCTGATGCGCAGGTGACCGAGATCGTACGGCGGGCTGCCCAGCGCTGGACAGACAAGAACCTGGCGAAGTGATTCTTTCATTTTCCAAGCCTCCTACAACCGTCTGGTACAATCATTGAGCGCAGGCGCGGTTAGCCTGACTATTTGATTTTGGGAGCCAGTTTGTGAGAGCACAGAAAAGGCAGGGTATCACTCCCCTGCGTGTCTATTTTGAGCGCATCAATCAATTCAGCCGTAACGCGCGGCTGTATCTGGTCGGCATAGCCTTCTCCGGCATTGGCATCGGCGTTTATCGCCTGTTGTTCAATTTCTATGTACTCAGCCTGGGTTACGACGAACGTTTTCTGGGACAGTTGATCACGGTCAGCAGCCTGACCGCCTTGATCGCGGCGTTCCCGATGGGGTATCTCTCAGATGTGCTGCAGCGCAAAGCCGCCATGATCCTGGGAACCACTGGGACAGCGATCGCCATCGTGGTGATGCTATTATTTCCTTCGCGGGCGGTCTTTCTGGCCATGAACATTCTACTTGGGCTGAGCCAGTCACTGAAACAGATCAGCATGGGGCCTTTTGTTGTGGAAAATTCAGGGGCGGCCGAACGCACCTACCTTTACAGCATTTCGATGGGGTTGATGAACACCGCTAACTTCGTCGGCAACTGGGTGGGGGGCTATCTGCCCAAGTGGATGGGGTTGTGGCGCAATGTAGCGGTAACTGCCACGCCCGCTTATGCCTGGGCGCTGACCATTGCCGCAGTGGGGGCGTTGATGGCGGTGCTGCCGTTTCTCTTCCTGCGCAACCGCCTGACGGGCAAAGAGGCGCTGGAACAGGAGCGTTCATTGTTCGCGCCGCTGCAATATTTCAAAGAGAATCCGGTGTTATTGGGAAAATTGATCCTGCCCACCTTGTTGATCTCGATGGGGGCGGGGTTGGTGATGCCATTCATGAACGTTTACTTTCGCAATGTACATGGGCAGAGCGATGCGGTGATTGGCGCCATCTTTGCCTGGGGATCGGCCGCGACCGCATTGGGGATGCTGATCGCACCCATGATGGCGGATCGCTTTGGTAAAATTCAGGTGGTGGCGGTTACCCAGGGGTTGGCGATCCCGTTTCTGGCGATTCTGGGGTTTGTGCCGGTTTTCCAACTCGTGGTGATGGCATACTTCATCCGCATTGCCTTGATGAATATGACCACACCCATTTACCAGACCTTCGCGCTCGAGCAGATTCAGCCTTCTGCGCGCGGTATGGTCGCCAGTTTAAACTCGATGGCGTGGAGTTTTGGCTGGGCATTTTCGCCGGTGATCAGCGGCTGGCTGCAGGTTCGCTATGGTTTTCCGCCTGCTTTTGCCGGCACGATGATCCTGTATGCCATGGCGGTCAGCCTGTACTGGCTGTTTTTCCTGCGCAAGAAAAGCCCGGCGCCGGTCACTGCCTGATCAAGGCGCCGGTGCGGGGGTCAAAGCCCTGTTCACCCAGCAATTGATCCATCGCTTGATTGAGGTGGTAGAGATGTTTAAGCCAGGTCTTATTGTCCATTAACCGAGGGAATGTCAGTGCACGGATGTCGGCAGCCATGTCTTCAGGCAGCAGGGGGCAGTTATTTTCAGCGAAAGTCAGCAGGCGCTTTTCAGCGGGGTGCAGCCGGCGGTTCAGCGCAAACAACACATCAAAATAGCTGGCGAGGTAGGCACACAGGCGGTGGTTGACACTGACCACATCATCACGCTGGATGGCCTTCTCCAATTGGTGGGTGTAGGAGGGAATGATGGCGTGCAGCAGGGGCGTGTTAAGCCGGATGATGGCGTTGCGCAAAGGATCAGGATAGGGGGCTTGCACTTTTTCCTGCAATTCCGCAAACCATCCCTGGCGGTCAAACAGGATGACGGCTTGTTTGACCGTATACCAGAAACAGGTGGTGTAACCGATGGAACTCTGATGGCGGTCAATGACCTTTACCAGTTGCTGTTCAAGCCAGCCTATCGACCAGTACATGACGTCGACTTCTATGCTGCTGGGGGCGTCAAACCACTCGTCGCCGGTATCCCAGTATTGCAGGTTGAAATCGGCGCGCGAGTAGCCTCGGACGGCAGCGATCTGTTGCCGCCGCGCCACCGGTATGGTTTCGGTGGAAAATACATACAGGTCGATGTCAGATTGTTCCCTGGCGTTGCCGCTGGCAGCCGAACCGGAAAGGGCAATCGATTGAACGGTATCAATAGCGGCGAATCGGTCTGCCACGTGTTTTGCCAGTTGCAGGTGGGTAAGGTTTGATTGCATGAGCACCTTCTTTGCGGTTTTCAAGCCTGATTGTATGTCATTATCGCCTGCTTTTAATAAAAAGTATATGCAAATATGATTTAAAGGAAAGAGTCGCTGTGGTACACTTACCGCGGATTACGAAATAAATATTATATGGAAGAAGATAACTGAGCATGGCTGATATTTTTCCCTTTACTGCGATTGTCGGTCAGGAGCGCATGCGGCGCGCCTTGATCTTAAATGCCGTTTATCCCCGCATCGGCGGGGTGTTGATCCGCGGTGAACGCGGCACGGCAAAATCAACCGCTGCGCGCGGGTTGGCGGCGCTGCTGCCCCCGGTCAAAGTCGTACGCGGCTGCCGCTTTAACTGCGATCCCGATCAACCGCAGACCTGGTGCACGGAATGCCGTGAGCAGTATCACAACGGCACCATCGAGGTGGATGAGATCATCACCCCCTTTATCAACCTGCCGGTGTCAGCCACCGAAGACCGCGTGGTCGGCACGCTGGATATCGAAAGAGCCATTCAGAAGGGTGAACGTCACTTTGAACCGGGTGTGTTGGCGGCTGCCAACCGCGGGCTGCTCTATATTGACGAGGTCAACCTGCTGGATGACCATGTGGTGGATGTGCTGTTAGATGCCGCCGCGATGGGCGTTAATAATGTCGAACGTGAGGGCATTTCGTTCTCGCACCCGTCGCGTTTCATGCTGGTTGGCACCATGAATCCGGAAGAAGGCGACCTGCGACCGCAATTGCTGGACCGTTTTGCCATGTCGGTGGAGATCCGTGGGCTGTTGGATGCGCGTCAGCGCATGGCGATCATGCAGCGCAACATTGCTTTTGAAAATGACCCCGCCGCTTTCATCGAGGAGTGGCGCGAGAGCGAAGAAGAACTGTCGCAGCGCATCGATAACGCCCGCAAGATCGTGGAGCAGGTGAAATTCACCAACCGCGACCTGCTGACGATCGCCTCCTTGACCGCTTCGATGGCAGTCGACGGACACCGCGCAGACCTGGTGATCCTGAAGGCGGCGCGCGCGCAGGCTGCGTTTGAAGGGCGTTTGTCGATCACGTCACTGGATATCGCGCTGGCGGCAGAACTGGCGCTGCCGCATCGTATGCGGCGCGGGCCTTTTGACATTGCCGCCATGGATGTAACCCAGCTGCAGGGCAAGATTGATGAACTGCAGGGTGCTATGGCTGAAAAAAGCGAGGAGTCTGCTGCGGCAGAACAGCAAGAAGTCTCAAAAAAAGCGTGACAGCGTCGCCGGAACCCGGTCAAAGTGACGCTGATATGCCAGACCCGGGAGACACACAACCCACCCCGCAATCGCTGTTTGGCGACAGCAACGCGCGCTGGTGGGATGAAGGCAAAAAAGTGCGTGTCGGCGAAGCCTTCAAGCCGCGCCAGTTAAATACCCCCATTGACCGCATGGTGCGCAAGCGCGGCGGACGCCGCTCCAACACGCGCATGGAACAACGTGGTCGCTATGTCAAAGCGCGCCCAGTGAACGGCAAATTGCGCGACCTGGCTTTCGATGCCACCATCCGCAAGGCGGCGCCCTATCAATCGCGCCGCGCGCATCTGCTGGACGAGGTAGCGTTTGCTGTCAAGCCGGCGGATTATATGGAGAAGGTGCGCGTGCGCAAATCCGCTAACCTGATCCTGTTCCTGGTAGATGCCTCCTGGTCGATGGCGGTCACCGAACGCATGGAAGCTACCAAAGGCGCGATTCTGTCGCTATTGCAGGATGCCTATCAACGCCGCGACCGGGTGGGGTTGATCATTTTCCAGAAAGACCGCGCTACCCAGGTGTTGAAACCGACCAACTCTGTGCTGCAGGCGCATCAGGCGCTGCGAGATATTCCCATTGGCGGAAAGACCCCGTTGTCGGCTGGCTTGCAGATGGCGCATGGCGTGCTGCAGCAGGAGATGTACCTGCACCCGGATGTGCAGCCGCTGCTGCTGGTGATGACGGACGGCGCGGGCAATGTGTCGATGGGCAATTTGCCGCCGCAGGAAGAAAGCCATTTCATCGCTGAAAAAATCGCCGAGATGGATGTACACACCGTGGTGGTCAACATGGAAAGCATGCATTTCGACCAGGGGTTGGCGGCACAGCTGGCAAAACACCTCGATGCGCCGTGTTACTCGTTGGAAGAGATCCGCGCCGATAACCTGTATGACACGGTCCGCAGCGAAATGCAGGCAGCCCGGCGCACAGTTCAGGGGTAAACAAACAGACTGGCAGCGTATAGAGCGGTTGTTTGATCAATTATCGGCATTGCAAAACGGCACTTGCCCGTCTGGGGGTTGAATGATAGACTTAATCAATGTACTGGAAAGAGACCTATGGCGCCGATTTCTGAGCAGCGACGTAATCTGCGGTTTTTATTCATCCTGATCGTTCTGATCACCATCCCTTGTTATTGTCTGGGGATCGTGGTGTTGCGCCTGGCTGACCGCGTCAGCAACATTGTGCCGGTTTCGCCGGAAGAATTGTCAACGCCGGATGACACTGTGCCCACGGCCATTGTCGCTACTGCAACGTTTACAGCGGTGGTCACATTGCTGCCGACCGAGACCCTGGCGGCAACCGCGACCCTGACGCGCGTGCCTACGTTGACCCGAACACTGTTTTTAACCCCGACTCCTACCGCCACCCTGACCTTTACACCGACGCCGACACCAACGCTTACCGCCACCCCCACCGATACACCGACGCCAACGCTGACGTCCACACCAACAATTACACCTACTGAAATTCTACCCCCCAGAAATGAAGGGGGAAGATAACAATGCGCGAACGATATCGGGTGATTCTGCCAATCATTGTCTTTGCCATGCTGCTGCTGCTGGCTGGCGGCTGCGACCTGCTGCCGGGCGGTGAGTTTTTGGGGTTGCCATTGACGCAAGCCACGCCACGCCCTACAGAAACCCCCGCGGTAGTGCAGCCCACTGCCACACCGGAACAGGAAGAGCCGGAGGAGATTGAAGAAGAACAGCCTGCGGTAGAGACTTTGCTGGTGTGGGTGCCGCCATTCATGGACCCTGACAGCGACAGCGACGCCGGGCGGTTGCTGTCGGCGCAGCTTGATCTATTCGAAGCCCTGCATGAGGATGTCAACGTAGTCGTACGCGTGAAAGCGGAGACCGGTTCTGCCAGTTTGGTGGAATCGTTGGTGTCTACTTCGGCGGTGGCGCCACTGGAATTGCCCTCGTTGGTGGTGTTAGGCCGCCGAGACATGGAAAATGTGGCTCGCAGAGGCTTAATTCTACCGCTGGGCGACTATTCTAATATCATTAATGAGCTCGACTGGTTCCAATACGGCCGCACGATATCCGTAATCAGTGAGAGTTCTTATGGCTTGCCGTTGGTTGGTGAAAGCCTGGTCATGGTAGTGCGCTCCACGGAGTTCACCGGGCTTGCGAACAATTGGGCAAGTTTCATCGAAGCCGAAACACCGGTTGGTTTTCTGGCGAATGATCCTCAGGCGACCCAGGTGTTGTTGTATTACCTGGCGCTGGAAGGCAGGCTGGTTGACGATGATAACCAACTTGTGCTGGATGAAACACTGCTTACCCAGGTGTATACCGTTTTTGCAGAAGTGGCAGCCGCCGGGATCATTCCAGAAGAGGTTACCGAGGCCAGTTCTTTTGAAGCACTTTGGGACGGTTTTCTGGTGGGTAACTATCCGATGGTGATTGTTCCCAGCACCTTCGCGCTGCAAGAGAAACCAGCCGATACCTTTGTCATTCCGGTCACCCCCATCACCAATTATGATTACACCCTGGGGCGAGGATGGATGCTGGCGCTGGCTGATCCATTGCCGGAACGCCGCGAGCTGGCGGTGGAACTGGCGGAAGTGCTGGCGGATGGGCGTTTTACCGGGCCGTGGAGCCAGGCGTTGGGGTATTTGCCCATGCGGCGTGTTGCCCTTGACCTGTGGGGCAGCTCCACCCAGGTGCAGCGCTATTCAGCTATTTGTCTGTCTGCCAACCCCTATCCATCGATTGAGATCATCAACCAGGTCGGACCGATTCTGCAAGAAGGGTTACTGGCGGTTTTGAATCAGACCTTATCAGCCGAAGAAGCCGCCGCAGCCGCGGCCGCGAAGCTACCACTGGAGGATTGAAATGTCACTTTGGCGAACCTGGCAGCAAGCTGAACCGAAATGGAAGGCACTGTTCATCGGCGGATGTTTTTTATTGATGACTGTTCTGCTTCTTTCACCGCTGTTCTCGGTAGGCGCGCATAATCTGTCTGCTGTGGAAGAAGTTGTTAATGAGCAAGGCATTGAAAGCGATGAAGAAACACCCAGAGACCCCACCAATGGCATCATTGCGCTGGGGGTGCTGCTGGTTTTGATTGTGGTGCTCAGTACCACCCGTATCCTGACATTGGATCGCCAGCACCGGCCTCATTTGCGCCAACCGCACAACCACAAAAACGGCCAACCAACCGCAGAATAACCGCGAAAGCAGTCTATCAGATTTCGATAGCGATCAACGGCACCAGCATTTCGGTGCGTGACAGGCCGCCATGCCGGCCGATGATGGGGTTGGGGCGGTCAGACCACCACAGGTAGCTTCCACCTTTGGGCAGCACCAGCCAATCACCGATGCGTTCATGGCTGTGAGGATGGGGAGTGCCCTGCCCGAACAAACCGGCTTGCAGGGCATCCTGCGCCGGAACCATAGCGAATTCATCCTCGCTCCAATGCTGGTAGAAGCGCTGCCGGAAGGTGTCGCGCATGCCGGGGCGGGTATAGATATAGGGTAGGCGGTTATCGCCTGAGGGGGGCATGGCGAGTGTTTCCAAAATGTCCTTGTGCTGGTTGAGGTCATAATGCGGGTCCTTGGGTGTCACCAAATGGCCGTGATCGGCGGTGACCAGCACGAGCGTATCCGCAGGGCCGTGCTGTTTCAACCGCTGAATGGTGCGCAGCAGCCTGAGGCCGAAGGCTTCGAATTGGGCAGCCATGCGTGGATTGTCTGCGCCGTAGCGGTGGGCAAGGCCGTCATGTTCGCCCCAATACAACCAGTTGAAGGAAGCTTGTTGGGGCTGGCCTGCCAGCGCTTCGGTGAAATTGAACCACATGTCAGACAGGGGCTTGTAGGGCAGTCGCTGGGCACCTTTGTCCAACATGGTGGACAGTCCTGAGTTGACGATGCTGCTGTGCTGCAAACTGCGCATTGTGACACCGAGATCTGCCAGGTGGCTGCCGATCAATGGGGCGGATACAAAATCATTGACATCAAAACCCATCTGGTAGAGCAGTCCGGCCTGGCTGAAGAATTCAGTGGGTGAGTGAAAGATCATGTTGCCAATCACGCCCAGATCTTTGAGCCACATTTCATAGCCAAGTATCCCATGGGCAGCCGGTGCGACTCCCGTCCAGAAGCTGGTCAGGGCAGCGGCGGTGGTGGAAGGGGAGATACTGGTAAGGGGGGTGACGGCCGCTTGTGCCAGAACCTGCTGCCAGAAGCGTTGTTCAGTGGGCCGGCTGTCTTCCTGTTGCAAGTAATCGCACAACCAGTCATAGCCCAGGCCATCGATCAGCACCAGGGCGATATGGCGATACTGCCTGGGAAACACACGCGCTTCGATCTCGGGCAGCAAACGCCCTTCGCCAAAAGCGGTCTGGGTGAGGTGATATGCGATGGAAGGCGTGATGTTGGCAATCGAGCCGCCGCCATAAAACGGCTGCAGAAATTCCTGCGGCAGGTCAAGCGGTAGTTTGTGCTGTTGATACTGCTCGATCAACGTCTGTTGAAATGGGTCATTGCTGGGGTACATGCCTTGCCTCCGAATTAAGATACAATCAGCGTATGCGAATTATTGTACCGCAAGGAACCGTCGATTTTGACAGCCTGGGCGCATTGGTGGGCGGATTCGTGTTGGAAAATGATACCTTGCCGGTGATGCCCGAAGCCTTCACGCGCCAATGCAAAGCGCTGGTGGCTGTCTACTGGCACAAACTGCCCCTGTCCCCGCGTGAGCGCTGGTGGGATGATGATAAGCAACGCTGGCGGGTGCCGCTGTGGCAACGCATGACCCCGGGTGTTGATTTTCTACAGAGTCTGCAGATGACAAAGTGGCTGCAGGCGGAGAACAGGCCACTCGACGGATTGTTCGCCAGCTTGCTGCTGCTGGGCGTCTATGCCAGCACCAACCACCTGGACAGTTTTTCGATGGTGGATGAGGTACATGGTGCGGTTGACTATCTGGTAAAAAAGGGCGCCGATGAGGGTTTTGCGCAACACTGGCTGCAGGCGCAGGGAGAGCAAGCCAGACCGCTGCCGCGCTTTGTCAGCGGATCTCTTTCCGATGAAGACGCTTCGTTGGCGCAGATTCCGCGCTGGCAGTCGCTTTTGATGGAAGCGGTGTGCCAGGCAGCCCGTGACGGGGGAGCGGCTGTGTATCTGGCGGGCGGTATGGTGCGGGATTTGTTCCTGTCACGTCCCAGCCATGATCTTGATTTCATCATCGATGGGGAGGCGATCCCTGTGGCAAAGCAGTTGCAGCATACATTCGGCGGCAGATGTGTCTTCCATCGTCCGTTCGGCACCGCCCGCTGGGAGATTCATGAAGCATTGCCACATCTATTGGCGGCATTCCCTCAGTTTGCCGACATAGACCAGAATGATCTGCCTGAGAGTGTTGATATGATCAGCGCGCGCACAGAATGGTATCCGAAAGTCGGCCGGCTGCCGCAGGTGCGCCTGGACGGCATCGAACTGGATATGCAGCGGCGCGATTTTTCCATCAATACCCTTGCTTTGCGGGTGGATGTACACCCCTGCCAATGGATGGATGTGTGCGGCGGCAGGCAAGACCTGGCTGCTGGTATCATCCGTGCCTTGCACCCGCGTTCCTTTGTTGATGATCCCACCCGTTTGTTCCGTGCGGTGCGCTATGAACAGCGGCTGGGGTTTTCTATCGAGGTTGAAACCTTGCGCTGGATGGCAAATGGAAAAGTTATGCTGCCAATGGTATCCGGTGACCGTATCCGTCATGAATTGGACCTGTTAATGGCAGAAGACCAGCCCGCGGACGTATTCCGGCGCTTGCATTCACTGGGGCTGCTGGCGGCTTTGGTGCCGGGTTGGGGCTGGCAGGAAAAAAAGGCGGCGCTTTTTGATGCCTTGTTACAGAACCCGCTTCCGCCAGGTTGGCAAATCCCCGGCATTAACCACCTGTCTGGCAAGGAGTTCGGCGCGTATGCCTTGCTGCTGGTAGATTATCCATCTTCAATAATCTGGGCGGTCAGCGAACGGCTGTTGTTTTCGGCTGAGCAGCAGCGACAGTTGTGGCTGTTGCTGGATGTGCTGGAAAAGCAAGAAAATTTGCGATGGTTGTCTGCCAGTAAATTCACCGCTGCGCTCGAAGGCTTGCACGAAAGTATGCTGTATGTATTACATCATCTGTGGCAGGACGATGCGGAGTTGTCGGAGAAATTAGCCGCTTTTCGCAAGATATGGCGTTGGCAGGCACTGCATATTGACGGCCACCAATTGCGCCAGCGCGGGGTTGCCGCGGGGCCGCTCTACGGGGAATTGTTCAAAGCGGTTCGGGCTGCGTGGATTGACGGAGAGATCACTTCGGAGCAAGAAGAGGCTGGTTTTGTGGATGCCTGGCTGCAGCAAAGGGGCTATGGCGATGGATGAGCCATCAGCGCTGGACGGGATCGTCATCCGGCAGGTCGTGGAAGATGATCTGCCGCACCTGCTGTGTGAGGAGAATGCCGTCTACCTGCGGTTTATGTTCCAGAGTGCGTTCGACAGTATGCGGCGCGGTGAACAATTGTTGTGGGTGGCGGAGCATGCCACTGACGGCATCATCGGGCAGCTGATCGTCCAATTCAACAGCATGCGTGTCCAACTGGCAGACGGCACCAGGCGTGCGTATTTCTATTCCTTCCGGGTACACCCGCAATGGCGGCGGCGCGGAGTGGGGTCGTATTTACTGCGGCATCTGGAAGAAGACCTGCGCCAGCGCGGCTTCCGATTGCTTACACTGACTGTCGAGAAAAATAATGAGGCTGCGCGCCGGTTGTATGAGCGTCATGGCTATCACGTTGTCGGGACAGAGATGGTCAACCGCCATTCGAACAAGGTCAACGGCCGCTGGCAGGAAGCCGAGGAACTTGCCTGGCGCATGGAGAAACAGCTGTTTTAACACCTGTTTTCACCTTGGCGGTGTCAAACCAGAAAGTTAATTGACTTTTTCCCCTTCGTCAATTAGAATTCTCTATTGCTGGGTATTAGCAAAACTAAGTGAAGAGGTTTACTTCTAAATGAAAGAATATAAGACTGATTTAATCCGCAACGTTGCGATCGTATCGCATAGCGGTGCGGGCAAAACAATGCTGGGTGAAGCATTTTTACATTTGTCGGGTGGCACCACCCGTCTGGGCCGTATTGAAGACGGCACTACAGTTTCAGATTTTGATGATGAAGAAATTCGCCGTTCACTGTCTCTGTACACATCAGTGATACCGGTGGAATACAAAGATCATAAGATCAACTTCCTTGACACCCCCGGGTACACGGACTTTATCGGTGAAGAAATTTCCGGTTTGGGCGTGTCCGACGGTGTGCTGGTGGTGATCGATTCTGTTTCTGGATTCCAGGTAGGCACCGAGTTGGCCTGGACCTATGTTGACCGTTTTGGCCTGCCGCTTTTTCTGGTGATCAACAAGATGGACCGCGAAAACGCGAATTTTGTCAAAGCCATGAACACGGTCGGCGAGGCCATGGACACCCGCCTGGTGCCGGTGCAAATTCCTTGGGGTGAAGCTGCTGATTTCAAAGGCGTGATCGATCTGTTCAGCATGAAAGCCTATCAAGAAGGCGGCAAAGTGGTGGATATCCCCGCTGATTTGCAGAGCCAGGCAGAAGAAGCCAACCTTGAGCTGATCGAAGCGGCTGCCGAAGGTTCGGAAGCCTTGATGGAAAAATACTTCGACGCCGGTACGCTGACCGCCGAAGAAATCATGCAAGGCCTCAGCATGGGCGTGCAAAGCGGTGACTTTATTCCCGTTTTTTGTTCCTCCGCCACCCAGGAGATCGGCATGACCCCGCTGCTGGACGCTATCCTCAAATTGATGCCCTCTCCCGCAGACCGCCCAGCGAAAACCGCCCAGGGCGTTGCTGGTGAAGAAGAACTACCTGCGTCTGACACGGCGCCGCTGGCAGCCTATGTATGGAAGACCACCGCTGACCCTTATGTGGGCAAGCAGACATTCTTCCGCGTCTACAGTGGTGTGATCGAATCTGACAACCGCTATTGGAACAGCACCCGCCAGGCGGAAGAACGCTTCGGCACGGTTTCTGTGCCCTGCGGCAAAGAGATGTTCCCGGTCAAGGTGCTGCACGCCGGCGATATCGGTGTGGTGTCGAAGTTATCGGAGACCGCCACTGGCGATACGCTCAGCGACAAAAATCATCCGGTCACCATTCCGGTGCCCGAGTATCCCAACGCCCTCTACCGTGTGGCTATCTTCCCCAAGACACAGGCAGACTCCACCAAGATCAGCCCCACGCTGACCCGCCTGTGCGAAGAAGACATGACCCTCAGCTGGTATAACGATCCTGCCACGCGCCAGACCGTTATGCAGGGCATGGGCGATCAGCACATTGATGTGATTCTGCGGCGCGCCAGGAACAAATTCCAGGTGGACCTGCTGGTGGAAATCCCCAAAGTGGCCTATCGTGAAGCCATCCGCGCGGAAGGCAGCGCGCAGTACCGCCACAAGAAGCAATCCGGCGGTTCAGGCCAGTTCGGTGAAGTACACCTGCGGGTGCTGCCGATCGATGAAGAATTTGAGTTCTCGAATGATATCTTCGGCGGCGCGGTCAGCTCCAACTACATGCCCGCCATCGAAAAAGGCGTCCGCAATGTGATGAAGGAAGGTATCCTGGCTGGTTACCCGATTTCCGGCATCAAGGTGTCGGTGTTTGACGGCAAAGAACACCCGGTGGATTCCAAACCGGTGGCGTTTGAGATCGCCGGACGTGAAGCCTTCAAACTGGCTTTCTTGAATGCCAGCCCGGTGTTGTTTGAGCCGATTATGAAAGTACGTGTGATCGTGCCTGAAGAGAACATGGGCGACATTCTGGGTGATATGAATACCCGTCGCGCGCGTGTGCAGGGTATGGACAGCGAACGCGGACGCAGTGTGATCACTGCCATGGTTCCCATGGCGGAAATGCTGCGCTACACCACCGATCTGCGTTCTATGACTGGCGGACGCGGTGTATTCGAGATGGAACCGGTTGATTACCAGATGGTGCCATCCCACATCACCGCTGACATTGTGGCAGCCCGCCAGAAAGAACAAGAAGAAGAGAAATAGACACTCTTGTAGAGAAGAATGGACACCGCCTCGCGTAAGCAGGCGGTGTTTTTCTATGTCTCTTTTTCAACTTTGTTTTGGGATCGGAAGCGGTTTCTTGGGCGGGCAGAATCGGGTACAATAGGGTGAAACGGAGAGAAGTCAGGAAGGAACCCGTATGGATGATCCGACGTTGTTCTGGGACAATCTGCTTTCACGAGAAGCGGACAGGATCGAGGCTGCCTGGCGGTCGCTGCCCCAGGCATATCGCAAGGATGTGCGCGATCATCTGGTGGCGATGGTGACCGAGGTAGACTGGCACCCGGAACAGGTGAAATCGGCGGAAGCCGCGTTGAATATTATCGATCTGTTGAAGGAGGCGTAAGACTATGAAAGTGACCGTGTTTGGAAGTGCTGCCCCGAAACCGGGTGATCCGGTGTATGAACTGGCTTACAACCTGGGCGCGCTGCTGGCGCAAGCCGGGCATATCGTGATCAACGGCGGTTATATCGGCACCATGGAAGCGGTGTCGAAAGGCGCTTTTGAAGAAGGCGGCAAGGTAATCGGCGCTACCTGCGAAGAGATCGAAAAATGGCGCAACGTGGCACCCAATGACTACCTGACCGAGGAGGTGCGCTTTACCACTCTCAAACAGCGCCTGGGTTATTTGATGGATAACTGCGACGCGGCGGTAGCGCTGCCGGGCGGGCTGGGCACCCTGGCGGAGATCACCCTGGTGTGGAATGAAATGGCGATTGAAGTCAAGCCTAAACTGCCCTTGATCCTGGTGGGCATCGGTTGGAAGGAAACCTTTGAGTCCTTTTTCATAAACATGGGCATGTTCGTTATCGAAGAAGACCGTGCTTTGCTGCAATTTGTGCCGACCGCAGAAGAAGTCATTCCCATTCTGGAACGCTACCAGCAAGCCAACGGGACCGCGCTGGCATAGGAGCGGGACATGCATAAATTACGCGGCGCCAATATGGATATCGACCTGACATCCGAACAGTCAGAGATTGCCTGGACGCAGGATAGCTGCCCGTGGAATGCCGCTGAAGGGGTGAAAACCCATCGCTGCGCGGTCAAGAATGTGTCGATCTGCGATTATTTTGCCGGTATCGAACCATTGGACACGGTATTATGTCGATACCCTGAAAAGAGCAGCTGAATTCTGGAGATTCCCAGTATTGGCATTTTTATCAGAGGTACCCTGAGAAGATCGAACAAGGACTGTCGCCATAGGACAAATGTAATCCATCCAACGTTACCTGCGGAATGTCCTCTCAGGTGAAAAAGTGTTATGATTAATTTGTCGTTCAGCGGCTTTTTTGGGCTGTCTGGCGGCAAACGAATAAACCATGTGTGTGCTGAGAGGCACCTTTTTTCCAACCAAATACTACTCGAGAGGTAACAAAACTATGGATACCATGATTGAATCAGTAATCGGACGACAGGTTTTTGACAGCCGCGGCAACCCGACCGTGGAAGTGGAAGTCATTTTGGAAAGCGGCGATTGGGGGCGCGCTATCGTGCCTTCTGGCGCTTCCACCGGCATCCATGAAGCGCTTGAATTGCGCGACAAAGGCCAGGGCTACATGGGCAAAGGCGTGCTCAAAGCGGTGGAAAATGTCAACCTGCAGATCTCTGAAACGCTGTACGGATTGGATGCCGCTGACCAGATTTTGATCGACAAAGTCCTGCTTGAACTGGACGGCACCAAGAACAAATCGAACCTGGGCGCCAATGCCATCCTCGGCACCAGTATGGCGGCTGCCAAGGCGGCTGCCAATGCCATCGGCCTGCCCCTGTACCGCTATTTAGGCGGCGCCTATTCACACGTGCTGCCGGTGCCGATGATGAACATCCTCAACGGCGGCGAGCACACCGGCTGGCAATCGACCGATGTGCAGGAATTCATGGTCATGCCGGTGGGCGCGGAGACCTTCGCAGAATGTATGCGCTGGGGCAGCGAGATCTACCACACCCTCAAGACCGTGTTGAAGGGCAAAGGTTATGCCACCCTGGTGGGCGATGAGGGCGGTTATGCGCCCGCGTTGAAGAGCAATGCCGAAGCGGTGGAGCTCATTCTGGAAGCCATCGAGAAAGCCGGCTACAAACCCGGTGAACAGATCGTGATCGCGCTCGACCCGGCAGCCTCCGAGTTTTACGAAGAAGATACCAAGCTGTACAACCTGCGCACTGAAGGTAAGAAATTGACCGGTGACGAGATGGTCGCCTTCTGGGCAGATTGGGTCAAACAGTACCCGATCTTTTCGATCGAAGATGGTTTGGCGCAGGATGACTGGGACGGCTGGGTGAAGATGGTTGCCCAACTGGGCGACAAAATCCAGATCGTGGGCGATGACCTGCTGGTGACCAACCCGGCGCGCGTGGCAGAAGCCATTAAGCAGAAAGCCGCCAACGCTCTGTTGGTCAAGGTCAACCAGATTGGTACGCTGACCGAAACCATGAACGCGGTGGATATGTGCCATCGCGCCGGCTGGAAAGCGGTCACCTCACACCGCTCAGGCGAGACCGAAGACAGCACCATCGCGGATATCGCCGTGGCGTTTAACACCGGTCAGATCAAGACCGGCGCTCCCGCCCGTTCAGACCGCGTGGCGAAATATAACCAGCTGCTGCGCATCGAGGAAGAATTGGGCGCAACCGCGGTGTATGCCGGCAAAAGCATTTTGAAGTAATTTACTTCCGAAGTTGACAAGTACTCCTTTATAATGAAGGAGTACTTGTTTTTTAATCGAATGGAAACAGTCAAATAAGTGACGAGGTGTTGTATGCTTGAAACGAAAAACACTGTTGATACCAGGCGGGTATTGATTTACTGCATCATAGCTTTCCTGCCAGCCTACCTGATCGCCCTGGTGATCTATTTGACAGGCGGGTTGATTGACAGCCCATCCCTTGCGGCAGGTCTGAACCTGGCATTATTGCTGCTGATCGTGTATATGCTGACACCTGCGTTGGCGCATATTCTCACACGGATCATCACCCGCGAAGGATGGAATAACCTCTACTTGCGGCCAAAGCTTAAAAGAGGCTGGCTATTTTGGCTGTTGGCATGGTTCGGCACCCCGGCATTGATGGGGATTGGGATGCTGGTATATTTTCTGCTATTCCCCCAAAATTTTGACCCGGAACTGGCTGTTCTGAGAGAGATGCTTGTTTCCTCCGGGTTTGATTTGGACACCCTTCAAATCCCGCTTGCCATGCTGCTGCTGATTCAGACCTTGCAGGGGGTGATTCTTGCGCCCATCCTCAATGCCATCCCGATTCTGGGCGAAGAGTTCGGCTGGCGTGCTTATCTTCAGCCGAAATTGATGCCACTCGGCCCGCGTAAAGCATTGGTTGTGACTGGCATAATCTGGGGGCTGTGGCACGCTCCCATCATTGCCATGGGCTATAACTACGGTAATTTTGATCCCAATTATTGGGGCGCTCCCTGGTCAGGCATTGCGATGATGACTCTGGGCACGATTTGGCTGGGCATTTTCTTCGGCTGGCTCACCTTGAAAGCGGACAGTGTGTGGCCGGCTGTGGTCGGGCATGCCGTATTGAATGGAACGGCGGCTATTTCTCTGTATATGACGCGGGGAACCCCGTTGTTACTGCTTGGGCCCACCCCTGTGGGATTGGTGGGAGGCATAGGTTTTATCGCGTTTGCTCTGTTGATTTTCTTGATTCCCGGTGCGTTTCGGGTAAAGGATGTCGTCAGTGCTTCTGAGGAAGTCATTGATCTGGCAACTGAGGTGGACTGATATCCTCCCGTGACTTGCAGTCTGGAAGCCTGGCAACGCCTGGTCCAATGATAGACTTGTTTAGAAAAAATACTCCCCTTTGTTAGAGGGGAGTGTCTGGCTTAATAGTGCATGCCCATGCGTCTTTCGCGGTCACGGATGGATAGGATGGCAGGGCCGGTTAACCCAATGATGATCTGGCCGATGCTTTCGGTGACACCCATGGAGGCCCACAGGATGCCGACCAGACCCCAGGTGAAAGGAATGATCATGGTGTAGCGCGGGACGGGCTTGTCAGTGAGCAGGAGCATGCCCATGAAC
>OMKS01001749.1_pt1 | contig 18997 bp, 13 predicted proteins | sample 1674721 | NCBI WGS metagenome assembly OMKS01 (sample SAMN06264996, study PRJEB25208) | sediment metagenome | isolation source: hot spring sediment | place: USA: California | collected 2014-09-02
GGGCGTTTCGTTGTCCAGCGTCACTGGACAGAAAGAGGAGCAAAGACAGCAACGTCGTCGCCATCAAGCCCAGCCACACCGCCATTTGGAGAGCGCAGGCGGCGGTAAACAGGAGCAGCCCGGCTTGCGCCGCTCCCACGTAGATCAACACATTGCGTATGTCTTCCTGGGTGAGAGCGATGAACATGGCCAACGCCGCCCCGCCGGCGCCTAACCACAGGGCGACGGCCTGCAAGGGGCTATGCAGCGCCAGGAGCGGCGTGACGCGGTAAAGTAGATAAGCGCCCAGGTTGGGCGCGACGATGGCATAGAGCCAGGCGTGCATATTCAGCGAAAGCTTCCGGCCGAAGCGGCTCCAAAGATGAAAGGGCCAGCCAGCCATTTTCACCCACACCGCCAGCAGCAAACCGGCCACGACCCAGCCCAGGCGGACATTGTCCAATGTTGCACCTGCTTGCAGCGCCGGCGCGATCTCCAGCGTCCCGCTGGCTTCGGATAAGATCAAGATCGCGTTGAGCAAACCGGCGTCGCCCAGGCGCAGGATCAGATAGATGAACCAGAACGCCCGGCTGCCGCTCGCGCCCTCCAGCTCAACCAGCGGCGCCAGGGCGATGCAGAGCGCGGCGATTTCCAGCGCGACGTAACGGGCCAGGAAATGCTCCGCCAGGAAAGCGGCGTTGGCGGCGGAGAGCGCCAAAAGGATCACGGAGGCCGAAAGAGCCGGTCGTTCGACGTGATGGGGCACGCGCGCCAGGGTGACCAAAAACACAGCGAGTGAAGTCGCCAACGCCGCGTACAATCCCGTGGCACCCAGGCTGAACGTCATCGAGCCAGCGCCCGGCATCCACTCGATCACGATGGCGGGCCCATCCCCGATTGCGGGCAGCAGCAGTAATGCACACAGAGCCGTCGTGGCGGTCGCCGCCAGGAGGACGTAGCGCACCGTGGAAGAAGACGCACGCCGGAGGAGGAAGGCAATCAGCCCACTCGCCAGGAAGGGGATCGCGAATAGCGCGATGAAAAATCCATGGTTCATAACTTATCCGCGCAATCTTTGCAGGTGATCGATATCGCCGGATGGATAATGGCGATAGATGTTGATGATCAAGGCCAGGGCCAGGCCGATGATGATCGTCTCGACGAGCAACGCCGAGATGACCATCGTCTGGGCTAGATTTACGTCCCCCAACACGTGACCGGCGTGGAGCAGGCTCAGGGTGACGCCCTGGAGCATAATTTTAAGGCCAATCACCTGCTTGATCACGTTGCGCCGGGTGACCAGGCAGAACAGCCCGATCAGGAACAGCGCAGCGGCCAGCAAGGGGTTGAGGACATCGAGCCACGTTGCATCCATCAGCATGCCTCCTCTTCGTCCTCACCCGTTTCGCGGGGCAACAGGGCGGCGATGCCTAGCGCGCCGACGAAGATCAATCCCACTTGCACGCCCAGATCCAGGTCGCGGTGCTCCCAGAACCACTGCCGAAACGCCGCCACGTGTTCACCCTGCGACAGCGTCGCGACTTGCCGGCCGATCAACAGGCCAGCGAGCAACAGCAACAGCGCAGCGCCAAGCCAAATGAGGCGTTCACGATTCATCGCTTTGTCCTTGCATCGATTCGGTCAGGCTGATGGCGATGATGAAGAGCACGCTGATCAGCCCGGCGCCGACGCTCAACTCGAAACCGCCGGCGTAAGGGGCGTCTAGCAGGAAGAAAATCGTCGCCAGGGACGCGCTGCCTACGCCCAGCGCGACGGCGGCGCGCAGGAGGTTTTCGGAAAGCACTGCTGTGACCGCACCGACGAGGATGATTGACGTCAGTATGATGTATGCCAAAGCCATTGTCGCAATCTCCTTAAAGTAGGCGTTAAGTAACTGCTGCTCAGCCTAGCCCGTTTGCAGCAGATGGGCGGGGGCCCCCACTCTCCATCGCAGCAAGGGACTGGTCTGAGCAGTTACGGCGTTAATTATAACATCACGTAGAAGGGCTGTAAAGACCTGAGCGCCGGCGCGCCGGCGCGCTGGCACGCCGGCGGGCACCTGTTGCCAGCCGTAACTGCTCGGCAGACATGTGCAGCGTGGATCACAATCCGCTACCGATAGCACACGGGCCATCGGCTGGGTGATGATCAATCGGAATCGCTCAGAATCGATCGCCCAACTCGACCACCTGTTGGCGCAATTGGGCCACACGAGATCGAGCGACCTTCTCGTTCTCATTGGAGAGAAGCATCAGATGGCGCTTATCGAAAGCCAATTTCGTCGCCAGGCGATAATAGCATCCCAGGTTCCACCATCGCCTGAAATCACCGGCAGTCAGGGCTTTTGCTCGCTCATCCAGTCGCCTGGTATAGGAGCAGACGACGTCGTAATCCCGTTGACTCAGCGTGCCCTTCTCGATTTCATCAGCCAAGAAGGTGACGATCCACTGTCGCTCCCGCGCCGAGGCCCAAACGATGACGATGAATAGAAACAGCACCCCACCCCATCCAAAGAGGATGGCGATCAGGCATGGCCAGACGAGGGTGGCAGCCAACGTCACACTGAGATTGTGTACACTGTGAGCCGCGATACCCAGTAACAACCCCGCTGGCGGTGCGGCGATCTTCACGCCCAGTCGGGGAGAGGTGCGCGCCAGGGCCACGCCCAGGCCGGTCAATCCGGTAAACAAAGCGTGATTGAGCCCGAAGAGAAACACGCGCACCACTGTCAAAAAGGCCAGGGCAGCCACGCCAGAGGTCAAGAACGCGCTCCCCAGGTAAAATATATTCTCCACCGCAGCAAAACCGAAACCGACGAGCCCCCCGTAGATGATGCCGTCCAGGGGGCTATCCAACTCGTGCTGGAACAGCAACAGCAGGAGAAAAACCGCCAGACCCTTGAAGATCTCCTCGGCGATGGGGGCGACGACGGTCACACTCACCGCGTCGGCCATCCCCGGCGCGACAAAGTGGGAGATGGGGATGTCCAGAACCAACTCGACGATCAGGGAGAAGATCACAGCCGGGATCGCCCCCCAGAGGAAAGCGGCGAGCAGGAGACCGACCGGCTCCTTCTCGTAACGGTCGAACCACCAGAGGATCAAGGCATAGACCACCATCGGCAGAATGCCGATGGCTAAGATAGAGAAAAAAGCAAGCAAAGCGCCCATTGAAGATACCCAATCAAAGTAAACGGTCTATCAGAGCAACTGGATACGCCACGCAAGATCCGGCGTATCCTGATACGCTGCATCAGTCGCTTCGTCATAGGTCAGGCGGAATCGACACCCCCCAACAGCACGAACGACGAAAACGAAGCCGCGCGGTGTACGCCATTGCCGTTCGACCTCCTCCACCTCGATCCGTTCCCCCTGCCAAAACAAGGCCCGCGGCCGCTCGGGATAGCGCGAAGCGGCGTAACACTCGACGAGGGGCACGGGCGTTTCAGAGATCGAGGGAACGAAGGTATTCGGCCAACTCGTCCCGCATATCGTCGCGCCGCAGGGCCATCTCGACGTTGGCCTTGAGCTGGCGTAACGGATCGCCGGCCGCCATCCACAAGCCGTCAATCTCCTCGACGACGACGGTCGATTGAGACGCCAGCCGGTCGACCGCGTCGGCCAACCACAGTTCGCCCCCCCGGCCCACACTGGTCTCTTGTAGCGCGTCGAAGAGTGCCGGGGTGAAGATGAAGTGCCCGATCTGCACCAGGTTGGAGGGCGCAGTACCCGGATCCGGCTTTTCCACGATGCGCGCCATCTCCTGGTCAGAGCCAGGCTTGAGTTCGATACAGCCGTATAGGTGCGTCTCCTCATCCGGCACCGCCTGGGCGGCCAGCACAGCCGCCGGTTGGAAGCACTCGAAGGTGTCGCGCATCTGGCGCGGCGTGGGCGTGTCGGCGATGATGATGTCGTCGCCGAACATGTAATAGAACGGCTCGCCGGGCGTCAACCAGGGTTTGGCAGCCAGGGCCGGGGAACCGTTGCCGTAGGGCAGGGATTCGGGCTGGCGCACGAAGACGACGTTGGCAATTTCGGATAAGCGGCGTACTTCTTCCAACATATCCAGTTTACCCTTCTCCTCCAGGTGGGCCTCCAGGGCTGGCGCGGGCGCGAAATGGTTCTGGACCACCTCGCTGCCGCCCCGCACGACGATGATGATGTCGCTGATGCCTGCGGCGACCAGGTCTTCGACGTGATATTGGATCAGGGGGACGCCGGCGATGGGGAACATCTCCTTGGGCACCGCCTTGGACGCCGGCAAGAAGCGTGTGCCGTAACCTGCGATGGTGATGACGCCTTTCATCATTGCCTCCTAAGTTGGTAGGTTGGTAGGTTGGTAAATTGGTATATTGGTAGATTGGTAAACCGGTAGATTGGTAAACCGGTAGATTGGTAAACTGGTGAATTGGTTGTTGGGTTAAGGTTGTTTGAAGAAGGGAGGGCGCTCCAGGCGCCAGAGGCCATAGACGCCGGTCAGGGCGACCAGCCCCCCGACGGTGTATCCTTCCAGGATCGATGCCTCTGTCACGAAGGTGGCCAATAGGCCCAGGACGAATGAGACGACGTAAAGTGTGAGGACCGCCTCGCGCTTGGTCAAGCCGGCGTTCACCAAGCGATGGGAGACGTGGTCTTTGCCGGGCGTCGTGGCCGGGTTCAGCCGCCGTTTCAGCCGCGAGATGATCACCAGGGTCGTGTCGAAGATGGGCAGCCCCATCACCAGGACCGGGACCATCCACGTCACGAAGTTCACGTTGTCCGGGAAGCGCAAGCGGATCCCAATGGCGGCCAACGTGAAGCCCAGGAACAAAGAGCCCGAATCCCCCATGAAGATGTTGGCCGGGTTGAGATTGTAGAACAGGAAGCCCAGGCAAGCGCCGAGCACGGCGACCGACAGTGCACCGACCAGGTATTGTCCGCTGAACGAGCACATCAGGGCGAAAAAGGCAGCGGCGATCGCCGAGATGCCGGCCGCCAGGCCGTCCATATTATCCAGGAAATTGATCGCGTTGGTGATGTAGCCCACCCATAGGACGGTGCCGATGAGATTCAAAACCGGATGGCGAAACAGACCAATGTAAATACCACTGGCGTAGAGCAACGAGCCAGCCAACGCCTGCCCAACCATCTTGACCACGGGACGCAAGCCCCAACGATCGTCGATCAGCCCCATAAACGAGACGCCGGTCGCGCCGATGAGGATGCTGCCCAACGCCAACAGGTAATCCTTGCCCAGCAGGAGCGCGGCGATGATGGCCGCCAGGTAGATCGCCACGCCTCCCAGGCGGGGCACCGGGTGGAGATGCACCTTTCGCGCCTCTGGCTGATCCATAAATCCCAGGCGGGGCGCTATCCACCGGGCCAGCGGAGTGGCCCCAATGGCCAAAACCAACGTCCCGGCAAAGACGAAGATGTACTCAGTCACCGCCAGATGCCTCCAGGGCCTGGATCTGCGTCACTAACTCCTGCAACGCCGCCTGTTGATCCTCAGGGGCCTTTTCCAAAGCGGCCTGGGCCTGCGCCAGCGCTTGTTCCGATTCGCCAATCTGGCTGAACAGCCGGGCCAGGACCTGATGCACGTTCCAGATATCCTTGGCCCTGGGCTGCAATTCCACCGTCATCGTGAGCGCGTGGATGGCCTCCTCCCACTGCTGTTGGTTGATGTAGGTATCCCCCAACATCCGCCACACCTGGGGCGAGCGAGGGTTAAGCTCCAACGCGGTTTCGTAACAGCGGATCGCCTCTTCGAGATCCCCCTCCTGGCGATACACGTCGCCCCGCACCAGCCAGGTTTGGTCGAACGCGTCGTCGATCTCCAGAGAATGCTCGTTGGTACGTTTGAAACCCTCGAAATCGCCCAGGCCGTAGTAGTAAAGCATCGCCCACTCATTCCACAGGATGGCGTTCTGGGGGCTCAACATGGTCGCCAACTCGTAATTCTCCGACGATTTTCGGAGCAGGAGGCCCTTCCGTTCCGCTTCGGAGGCGAAATCGGCCCACCGCCGATACATCCGGGCCAGGTTGGCGCTGTGATCGGTGTTCAGGGGGTTGATCTCCCGGGCCCTGATCAGCGTCTCCTCGGTGTCTTGCATCACCGCTTCGCGCACGGCTGGATCTTGTAAACTGGAGGCGTACTCCAGGTAGGCACGCCCCAGATAGAGATAGTAGAAATCCTCCCTGGGAACCATCTCGATGGCCTGATCATAGTGTTCGATGGCGACCAACCACTGCTTGCTCCGGTCATAGGGGTCGGCCTGCTTGTAAACGATGTCCGCCTGAATGGGTTGCAAGTTGGTCTGTTTGGCCACCGCGCCCACCAGCACCATCAAGACGAGCAGGGAGATGACGCCCCACGGCTGCGCGATCTTCCGGGGGCTTTCTTTAACCTTAAAAAAGAGAATCAAGCCCCCTGTGATCAAGGTGAAAACGATGAAGTAGTAGTAAGATAAGAGGAAATTGGCAACTTGACGCGCTACATTGAGCACATCCTGCATTGTCTGAGCCTGGACGTTCATCAGCGCCGCCTGGCGGCTGGCCTGGACGAGGGCGAAGCTCAATCCTGTCGATAGGGAAACCAACAGGTACAGGATAAAGGCCAACCACCCGTCACCGGGACGCTTGGCAAAGTCGCCCCGCCTGGCCTGTTCCGAGGTAAAGATGACGCCGCCCATCACCCACGTCAGCGCGAAGATCATCAAGGCCCCGTAGGACGTGCGGCTGTCCTGCGCCGGGAGCACCGTCAACGCGCGCCAGATGATGCGCATCGGTTCTGTGAGCCGCTCGGCGTTGGTCACGAAATCGAAGGCCAGTGTGCCCAACACGAAACCGCCGATGAGCGACAGCACGAGGGTCGACCAGAGCCAACCCGGTAACACGGACCCCGTCGGTTCCTGGCGCCGCCTTCTCCGCCTGCGCCCACTGTTGCGCCGCGCGTTGTTATTCGTCGCGCCGTTGACCTGTTGCGTCGCCGCGCTCGTCTCCTGCACCAGGCCCATCCCCGCGACGAGCATCGCCCCGGCGAAAGCCCAGAACGTGGTCCGGGTGGAGGCGATGGCGATCCCGAAGTTGATCTCGATGAAGTGGGCGACGACGGCCGAGAGCATGCCCATCAGAAAGATGAAGTAGGGGTGAAATTCTTTATTTTCGGTCTCCGGGTCTCTGTACGCAGAAAACCCAAAGACGAGCAGGTAAAGGGCCAATCCGCCGACCATCCCGATGGGCACAGCCAATCCAAAGAAATGGAAACCGATCAGGTAAGTGATCAATATGACGGCGACAAGTGCTCCACCAGCCTGCAGGGCGAAGAATAACGTACGGCGCCAGTCCAGGGGCAAGAAACCCATCCACCGCAGCGCGTAGTAGAACACGCCGCCGAAGAGCCAGACGTAGGCCACAAATCCCAAGAAGCCGGTGATCACCCAAGCGTCCATCGTCTCGTTGTGGGAGCGATCGGGCGAGGCGGTGCGGGATTCGTAATGGCCCAGCAACGGGGGGTAAAAGGGATTATAGGCCACGTACATCGACTCGGGGCCGTAACCGACCAGCAGGCGCAGCGAATTGTACGGGTCGGAGCGCCCCTTGGGGTAATCGCTGGTCGGCGGGAACTTGATGGGATCGTGGGGGCTGATGAGATCAAGCGCCCCCTCCCAAATCAAGTTGCGCACCATGCCGGTTCCGCCCTCGTATTGGAGCACCCGGGCGACGCGGCTCAATCCCGGTTGTTCGAGGGCCCATTCGTGAATCGGCCCGCTCAGGTTGATGAGGAAGAAGCCGGCCGAGACAATAACGATCAGGATGAGCGCGCCGCTCAACAACGTGATCCACGTGCGGCGGTTCATGATCCGCTGGAGGGCAAGCGTCCCCAGGAGCACCCAGACGCCCAATCCAGCCAGGAGCCCCATCAAAGGGCCACGGCTCTGGGTGTACCAGATGGCGATCAATTGGACCAGGAAGAGGAAGATGTAAGCGGCCGCGCGCGGGATGTCGACCGCGTTCGTCTCCTCGTCGGTCAGGATGTCCCTGAAGGACTTGAGAATGCGGCTCAAGGTGGGGAAGGCGGCCATGATCAGATAGGCGGCGACGAAAATCGCGTTGCCCATGTTGGAAGCCACGCGCCGGGTCACGTCCCCGCCCCAGGGCAGGGGGTCCAACTTGTTGCGCTGGATGAGACCGTAAAGGGCGATAGGCAGGCTGTTGAGGATGACGACGGTGATCAAGCGCTCCAACTGTTCCCGCGTCCGCAGCCCCTGGAGGATGACGAAAAACACGACGATGTAAGACAACGTCGTGTAGGTCCCCTGCAAGCGCTGGTAGGAACCGAAGAAACTGACCCAGGGCGTGACCGATAGAAACGTGCTGAGGAGATAGACGATCACGGTGAAAAGGGTCGGTAACACCAGGGGCGTGCGCCAGGAGACGTCGAATTCATAGCGTCCGCTGGTCCGCTCCTCGACGTATTTGACGAGCCACAGGGCGGCCATGATCAGGGCCACCGTGCGCAGGGTGGTCAGTTTATCCGGCTCGAAGACGCGGCTGGAATAGACGTTGAAAAACAGCGGCGTGATGATGACCGCCAGGAGCCAGCCGAGTTCCAAGGCCTTGTCACAAAATGCGCTGAGTTTTGTCGAATTCATAGGCGCCTCTCTAGATTGAGTGTGCAAGTATGCAAGTTGCAAGTGTGCAAGTTGCAAGTGTTGCATAAGGAAGTGTCTACGTTTCCATACCCTCTTTTTTGAACCAGGCTAACGTGCGCTGTAAGCCGTCCTTGAGCGGGGTCTGGGCCTCAAACCCCAATATGTCGCGCGCACGGCTGACGTCCGGGACGCGCCGGCGGGTCTCCTCGAAATCGACCCCATAAGCCTGTTCGTAAGATACGTGCTGGATCTCCGAAGCGGAATCGGTCAATTGGCAGATCATCTCGGCCAGTTCCAGGATCGATGTCTCCTGGCTGGAGCCGATGTTGAAGACTCGTCCGGCCGCCTCGGGGACGGTCGCCGCCAGCATCGTGCCCCGCACCGTATCCTCGATAAAGGTAAAGCAACGGGTCTGCCTGCCATCGTCGTAGACGATCAACGGCGCATCCCGCAGCGCCTGGGTCATGAACTTGGCGATAACGCTGCCATACCCCTTGGGATCGAGGCGGGGGCCGTAGGCGTTGAAGTATCGGACGATGGAGACCGGGAGGCCCTTCTTAGCGTAGGCCAGGGCAAAGTATTCGTCAATCGCCTTAGCGTCGGAATAGGACCAGCGTCCCACCGTCGTCGGCCCCAGGAGACGGTCATCGTCCTCGTGCAACGGCACTTCGGCCGATTTGCCGTGAATCTCGGAACTGGACGCGATGACCGTCCGCACCCAGTACTTGAACGCCATCTCCAACACGTTCTCGGTGCCGCGCACGTTGGTGACGATGGCGCCCAATGGGTCGTCGACGACGTACTTGACGCCGACGACGGCCGCCAGGTGGTAGATCAGATCGGCCTGGCGAATGAGACGTTCCAGCGTATTCACGTTGAGGATCGAGTCGTTGACGAAATGAAAACGCTCGCTGCTCAACTGGTGGGCGATGTTGCTCGCTTTCCCGACCGAGAGGTTATCGATCACGGTAATCTCGTGTCCCTGTCCCATCAACACGTCCACCAAATTAGAACCGATAAAACCGGCGCCGCCGGTGACCAGAATGCGCATTGAGCCAACCTTTCGAGTGATTCAAGTTAAAGGTTACAAGTTGCAGGTTGCAAGTTTGCACGTCGTGTGCCATTGTTCTGTTAATAGGCCGATATATCTTACCCCAGGCAGAGCAAAAGTCAAGCCTACATTCCCCAGTTCCCCAAAATTCACCAAATATCTCGCGGTATCTTATGGGTGTGTTTCATTTCATTTGGGGCCAAGTTCGTAGTAGGCGATTTATCGCCGTAACACCGCGTCGTATAACACCCGGGTTTGAGCAGCGGTGCGCTCCCAGGAAAATTGAGCCGCCCGCGCCAGGCCACGGCGGGCGAGCGCCGGCCTCATTTCCGGATCCTGGAGCAATTGGCGCAGGACGCCTATCATCGATTCCGTGTCGGTGGGATCACAGTAAAGCGCGGCCTCTCCCCCAACTTCCGGGAGGCTGGATGTCGTGGAAGTCACGACAGGCGCGCCGCACGCCATCGCCTCCAGCACCGGCAGGCCGAAGCCCTCGTAGAGGCTGGGGAAGACCAGCGCCTGCGCCCCGGCGTAGACGGCGGGCAGGTCCTCGTCCGGCACGTACCCCGGCAGGACGACCGCCTCCCGCGCCGGCGACCGTTCGAGCGCAGCGAAAAAATCGTCGCACAACCAGCCCCGCTTCCCCACGACGACCCACCCATCGCTGAGACCATCGGCGTACACCGCCTCGAAGGCCGCCAGGAGGCGCGTCAAATTCTTGCGCGGCTCGATGGTGCTGACGAAGAGCAGATAACGTGGGGGCAATCCGTAGCGCGCGCGAAGCGCCGCCACAGCGTCCGGCGGCTGGGGACGAAAACGGGGATCGGCCGCCTCGTGGATGACGCTGACCTTCTCCAGTGCGATGCCGTAGGCGGCGATCAAGTCCCGCTTGGTGCACTCGGAGACAGCGATGATGTGGTCGGCGCGGCGGCAGTAGAGCGGCATCGTCAGGTTGAGGTACCAGCGGTTGAGCGGCTTGTGGTGTTCTGGCAGGTGACGGAAGATCAGATCGTGAACGGTGAGGACAGTCGGTACGCCTCGCAGGGGCATCAAGAGGTGTTCGGTGGCGTGGAACAGGGTCGCGCCAGGGATGATCCGGTTGAAGGGCACACGCGCGAGCTGCCCCATCCAGACCAGCATGCGCCAGGGCTTGTAACCCAGCGCGACGGTGTGGGTGGAGATGTGTTCCAGACCGGACAGCGGTTCGACACCCCGCTCGGCGTTGTAGAATAACGCATAACGATCGGGGCTTGCCATGAGCACAGTCGAACGGTCGGCGGCGAGCAGGGCGCGGGTCAGGCTCTCGGCGTAGCGGCCCAGGCCGGCGCGGCGGTGGACGGCGGCGGAGACGTCGAGGGTGATCGTCATAGGAGATAGGCGCGCGCCGGCTACCGCTGATACGACCCAACGAGCAGAATGCCCAATGCTTCGGCAGCTTCCTGAGCGGTGGGATGGATGCGGTGACCGAGGCGCAGCGTATCTATAGCGCCGAGCAGTTTGGAGACCTGGGCTTCGGTTCGCTGTTGAGCCTCGGCCAACTGTTCCACCCGTGCCTCGACCCGGTCCAGCCGTTCATCTGTTCGCCGCCAGGCCGTATCCTCCGACTCACGGACCCGACCCTGCCAAAAGCTCTCCATCAGACCGGTCAGAGCCGTCGCACCATCTTCACCCAGCTTGTGGCGCAGCACAGAAGGGATTTCCACTGGGGGACTCGTTAACACCACCATTACCTCCCTGACTTGTTCGTCACCGAATGTATCGTACCATAACCTTGGATCAGAGCACCACTTCTCCATACCCAAACAACCCCGTCGTGCCGCCTGTGTGCCAAAACAGGACGCGCTCTCCATTCTCGAAAGCCCCCTGGTGGATCAGATCGACCAGCCCGCCAAACGCCCGGCCGGTGTAGACCGGATCCAGCAGTATCCCTTCGGTCCGGGCCATCATCTGGATCGCCTCCCGTTCCAGGTCACCCACCACGCCATATCCTCCGCCCAGGTACCCATCGGCTACGTCAAAATCGGCCGGTGAGAAATCCGGTTCCACGCCCAACCAACGCGCAACCGCCTGCGCCAGATTGGCCAGAAGCTCCTGCAACACGCCGGCTGGCTTATCTATACTGACGCCGAGAATGCGTCCCTCGAATCCCAACGCCCGAGCGCCAACCGCCAAACCCGCCTGTGTCCCCCCGCTGGAGGAAGGTATCACGAGGCAATCGAACGTCACACCTTGTTTTGCACATTGCGTCACCAACTCCTCCATCGCCGCCACGTAACCGGTCGCGCCGATCCGGTTGCTGCCCCCATAGGGAACGATGTACGGGCGGCGGCCACGCGCGATCAGGTCAGCGGCGACGTCCTGCATCACCTCGTCCAGTGGACGCTCGCCCGCCCACACCGTCTCGGCGCCCAACAGCCGGTCCAGCAACAAATTTCCCCGCGCGACCGGTGGTTCCTCCCCACGCAAGACCAACGTACAGGCCAGCCCAAACTTGGCCGCGGCTGCCGCCGTCTGCCGGGCGTGGTTGGATTGGGCCGCTCCACCCGATATGAGCGTATTCGCCTCCTGCGCCAGGGCATCGGCCACCAGGAACTCCAACTTGCGCGCCTTGTTGCCGCCGGTAGCCAACCCGGTCTGATCGTCTCGCTTGATCCAGACGTCCACCTTTCGCAAGTGCGTGGTGAGGCGCGGCAGTGCCTCCAACGGCGTGGGCAGATGCGCGATAGACACCCGGGATACGTTCTCTGTTAGCATCATAAATCCTCCTATGTTAGCCCTGTGAGGGCCCTGATTGGGGCCCTGGTGGCCCTGGTAGGGGCCTGATTTCCTTTACCCGACCCGAAATGGTATAATGGATCATTCATTCGTATCTTCTCAATAAGTGAGGGACGCCTCCCCGGTTTATTGAGATGATACAGTTATTCAAAGGTGTAAGGGACAGGGAGATAAAATGAAAAACACGCGAACACGCTTCACATTTAGTATCATACTCATCTTTCTGATATTGACAAATGCCGGCCAGTCGATGAGCGCACGAGGTCTTGTGGAACCTGGAGATGATCCTTCTGGGCCAAATAAGAACGTGGTCAGCACCACACCATTGCCTCCATGGTGGATCGCGTCCGAATCACCGATCACCGGAGCGGCACAGGCCTCCGCCATCATCGCGCCTGACGTACAACGCGCCCTGCTTCAAGCTGGGTCTGACGAGCGCGTGCGTGTGCTCGTCCACCTGCGCGAGCAGGCTACAGGTGACGAATTCACGAGCACAACCGCTGAGAAAGTCCAACACCGCGCCCGCGTCGTCTCGACTCTGAAGGCCACTGCCCAGCGCACCCAGGCCAATCTCATCACCTACCTGGAGAGCGCCCAATCTGCCGGTCAGGTCGCATCTTACACACCGTTCTGGATCTTCAACGGCATTGCCGTCCAGGCCCAACCCGCCATCATCCAAGAACTGGCCCATCGTCCCGAAATCGCCTCCATCCAACTGGATCACTATCGCCAATGGCTCCCGAACACGAGCGCCATCTCCAACCCTGCAACCTCCATCCTCCAAACACCAACCGCCACCGAATGGGGCGTCGAGCGCGTCCGCGCCGACCAGGTGTGGGCCTCGCTGCACATCTCTGGCACCGGCGCCGTCGTCGCCGGGATGGACACCGGCGTCGATTGGCTCCACCCGGCCCTGCGCGAGCGCTACCGTGGATACGCCCCCCACGGCCCCTCCAACCACGTCTATCATTGGTACGACGCGACCGGCGGCGCGCTCTACCCGGTGGACGGGCACGGGCACGGCACTCACACCATGGGCACCATCGTCGGGCAGGATGGCACCGGCGTCGCGCCGGGCGCCCGTTGGATCGCCGTCAAAGTGCTCAATAACCAGGGGCAGGGCTACGACTCGTGGATTCACGCCGGTTTCCAATGGCTCCTGGCCCCCGGTGGCGACCCGGCCCAGGCCCCAGACGTGGTCAACAATTCGTGGGGCAACGACATCGGCTCGCTCACCACGTTCCAGGACGACCTGCGGGCACTGCGGGCCGCCGGTATTTTCGCGGTGTTTTCCAGCGGAAACCGGGGGCCGAACCGTGGCACCGTCGGCTCCCCGGCCTCCCTGCCAGAGGCGTTTGCCGTGGGGGCCACCGACGTCGACGACGAAGTGACCAATTTCTCCAGCCGGGGCCCCTCGCCGTGGCGAGAGATTCGCCCGCACGTCGCCGCGCCCGGCGTCAACGTGCGCTCCAGTCTGCCGGGCGGCGCCTACGGCACCAAGAACGGCACCTCGATGGCTGCGCCCCACGTTGCGGGCATCGCGGCGCTCCTGAAATCGGTCAGCCCCACCCTGAGCATCACCCACACCGCCTACCTCATCACCAGCACGGCCGTCCCATCGGGAGATCCCATCCCCAACAACGACACCGGCTGGGGCCGGGTGGACGCGTTCGCCGCCGTCGCTGCACTGGCGCACACCGGCTTTATCTCCGGTCAGGTCAGCCGGGCCGACGACGGCGCGCCCATCGCCGGCGCCACGGTGCAGGCGGGCGCCCACGGCCCCCAGGGGCGCGGTCAGGCACAGACCGGCGAGGACGGCCGTTACCTGCTAGCGCTAGCGCCCGCTCCCTACGACGTGAGCGTTTCGGCGTTTGGCTACGCGCCGGAGACGAAAATGGGGATTTCGGTCGTGACGGGCGCGACGAGCCTCCAGAATTTTTCGCTGCTCCCCTATCCCTCGGGAACCGTGGAGGGCCAGATTTCCGACGCCCAGACTGGCGCCCCGGTCACTGCGACGATTGACGTGCTGGACGCCCCCCTGCAGACGAGCGGCGCCGCCTATCGCTTCGACCTGCCCGCCGGCGATTACGTCATCCGCGCCTGCAGCGTCGGTTACCGGATCGTCACCGCCACCGTCACCGTCGACGTGGGTCAGACCACGCACGCGGACCTGGCGCTCGTCCCGGCCCCCGCCATCCTGCTGGTCGATAGTGGCGCCTGGTATTACGACAGTCAGATCCACTACTTCCGCCAGGCGCTGGACGCGCTGCATTACGCTTACGACGAGTGGGCAATCAAACGGCTTCCCGACGACGTTCCGAGCGCTTCCGATCTGGCGTCCTACGACCTCGTGATCTGGAGCGCGCCCCAGGATGCCCCGGGCTTCGTCGGCGCGGGGCAGGCGGTCGGCGATTACCTGGTCCAAGGGGGGCTGCTCTTCCTGAGCGGTCAGGACGTGGGCTACTGGGACGGCGGCGGGGTCCTTGGCTACTGGAGCGCCTATTACGGCGAGCGTCTCAAGGCTCGCTACGTCCAGGACAACGCGCCCACTCACGCGCTCCAGGGATTGGGCGATCAGATTTTCGCCGGGTTGGCGCTCACCATCGCCGGCCCCGGCGGCGCGGACAACCAGACCTATCCCGATGTGGTGGACGTGAGGGATGCGGACGGAGCCAACGCGGCGTTGCGCTACGACGAGGGTGGTTACGGCGGCATCCAAACCGGCACGTGCCTGCCCTACCGCGCCGTCTACCTGTCGTTTGGTTTCGAGGCCATCGACAACCAGGCCACCCGCCGCGAGGTGATGAAACGCGCCATCGACTGGCTCACGTCGTCGCCGCCGGCGGTGGGCCTCGAATGGTCGCCCATCCAGCAGATGCAGGTCGGGCCTCCGGGCGCGACGATCTCCCACACACTGCGCCTGCGCCACCTGGGGCAAGCGGGCGTCACCGATACCGTATCCCTGGAACTCGACGTCGCCCAATGGCCGAGCGAACTCAGCCACACGACGGTCACGCTGGCCCCCTGCGCCTCGCAGACCGTCGTCGTCACCGTCACGATCCCCCCCACCACCGGCTGGCACGAACAAGACACCGCTGTCGTCGTCGCCCGCTCCAGTCTCTCCCCCACGCTCGTCCAGACTGCCACCCTGGTTAGCAAGGCGCCTGCGCCTATTCTCCTGGTCGACGACGATCGCTGGTACGACCAGGAGGACAAATACGAGGCTGCGCTGAATGAGAACCGTTTCCCCTACGATTACTGGCGCACTGGATGGTCTGGATCGGAACCGGGTTGGGGCAGTCCCACGCCGGATTTGCTCGCCCGTTACCCCATCGTCGTCTGGTACACCGGTTACGATTGGTTCCGGCCGGTCACCGACGAGGAGATCGACGCGCTGAAAATGTACCTCGATCAGGGGGGGCGGCTCTTTCTCTCGTCGCAGGACTTTCTATATTACCATCACCAGAAACCCTTCACGCCCAACTACCTGGGGGTGCTATCGTATACCGAGAGCGTCACGCCCACGATGGCGAGCGGCACGCCGGAATCGCCCCTCGGCGACCGACTCGGCCCTTACGTCCTGCATTATCCCTTCAAGAATTGGTCCGACGGGATCCTGCCTGCCCTGGACGCGACCGTCTCGTTCCGCGATCAGAATCGCACCCCGATCGGTCTGGCCCGGGCGGAGGCGGATTACAAAACGGTCTTCTTCTCCTATCCTTTCGAGGCGATTCCTCCGGCCGGCCGGCGCCAGGTTATGGATCGGGCCGTCGGGTGGTTGAGCTGGCTAGGGGAATCGACGTTCACGGCCCATCAGCGCTCGGTCGCTCCCGGCGCCCGGTTGACCTACACGTTGACGTTGCGCAACGATGGCCCCGAAGCGGTTCGCGCGTCGCTTTCCAACACCTTGCCCATCAGCCTGACGCTCGTCCCTGGCAGCCTGACTGGCCCCGCGACTTATGACGCGCCATCGCGCCATGTCTCGTTGTTGGGGACAGCGGCTAACCCGCTCCAACCAGGCGCGACGCTCACCGTCACGTACCAGGCGACCGTCTCCCCGGATTGCGCCAGCGGCGAAACCATCGTCAACGTCGCTCGCATTGGCCTGGAGGATCATCGCATCCGCTTCGACCGGGATGCCGTGCTTGCAGTTGACGCCCCCGATTTATCCCCATCATACCTGGCTTGCCACCCCCTCGCGCCGCGACCGGGCGCCACGATCACCTGCGGCCTACACCTGGCCAACGCTGGCCCGGCCGGGGCGCTCACCGCCACTGTTTTCAATCTCCTGCCGCAGAACACGAGGTTGATCCTCGATTCCGTCGAGCTGGAGAGAGCGGGCACAGCCAAATTGCCCACTCGAACGCTCGTGCTGTATACCCAATCCATTCAATGGGCCGGCCCACTGCCCGCTGGCGACGTGGTCACCCTGTCTTACCAATTGACGCTTCCCCGGACCGTTATCCATCCGCCCTTCTACAACGTCGCGTTTCTGGAGGATGGTGTGACAGGCGCATGGGAACGAACGGCCTGGATCATCGCCGATCCTTTCCGATGTTATCTGCCGCTGACGTTCAAAGACTGGGCGCAAACAGGAGCGGGAAACGTCAGATAGGTCTCGTTCTGTACAAGGATTCGATCGGTCAAGCGCCGACTGGCCTATTCCCGTGTCTCATGTATAATGAAACACTCGTTGTGTTTGAAAATGTGTGTGTTTCAAATGATTTAAGCGTATCATCTCAATAAACCGGGGCAAACTCGCTCGGGCCGGTCTCCCCGTGCCCGCTGTGACTCGGTCGGGAGACCGGCCACAGCTCCGTGTGTGTTTCAAATGATTTAAGCCTTGTTCGTAGTATGCGCGCTAGATAGCGGCTTCAGCGCGCTTTTACGGCGATAAATCGCCTACTACGAGCTTGGCCTCAAATGAAATGCAACACACCCGTTTGAAAATGTGTGTGTCCCTGAAAAATGTCCGGCAGCCAGTGGATTATCTGATCCCTGAGCCTGGAGGATGTCTGGAGGTGATTCGATATGCCTCAAACGCTGTTCGGCTCGGATACGTTGGGCCATACGATGTCGACCCAGGTGCTCGTCTACACCGACGGTGGGAGCGATCCCAATCCCGGCCCTGGCGGCTGGGGGGCCATCATTTGCTGGGAAGAGGACGGAGGGCGCGAGTGGACGCTCAGCGGCAACGATCCCGAGACGAGCAACAATCGTATGGAACTGCACGCTGCCATCGCCGCGCTGGGCCTGTTGGAAAGTGTCCTGGGACGCTGCCAGGTGGCGCTCCACACCGATTCTCAATACCTCCGCCGGGGGATCACCGAGTGGCTGGATGGATGGATCAGCCGGGGATGGCGCACCAAGGGCAAGAAAGCGGTCAAGAACCAGGATCTGTGGCAGGTGTTACACCGATTGACCCAGGCTCACGACGTCACCTGGCATTGGGTCAAGGGCCACGCCGGCGACCCGCTCAACGAACGGGCTGACCAGTTGGCGACCCAGGCGCGCGAAAGGCTCCAGGCGGCGCGGGTCATTTCCTCTCCCTCCACCCCTCGGCGCGACGATAATCGACCCAGCGTCGAGATTAGCGTCAAGGCATCACATCGGGGATCGACTGGACTGGGGGGGTGGGGAGCCATCTTGCGCATGGACGATCACGCCCGTTCCCTCAGCGATAGCGCGCCGGCGACTTCGGTCAATCGTATGCTCATCCTGGGCGCTACCAGGGCGCTGCAAGCTCTGACCCGACCATGCCGCGTCACGCTTTACTCCGACGCAAATTACCTGATTCAGGGCGCTTCTCAATGGGTGAAAGGCTGGCAGGCCCACGGATGGCGGACGCGGGACGGCAAGCCGGTCGCCAACCAGGCTGAGTGGGAGGCGCTCATCGAGGCCGCTCGCCCGCACCGCGTCACCTGGATGCTGGTTCAGGGGGACGATGTTCCCGCCGACCTGGTGTACGCCGGCAAGCTGGCCGCTGGCTTGACGAAAGGAAACTACAATGAACCACAGGGAAAGAGTCCTGGCGGCTCTGAGCCACCGGGAGCCTGACCGTGTCCCCCTGGATCTGGGGGGCACGAGCGATAGCACGATCATGGCGGTCCCATACCGGGCGCTCAGGGAATACCTGGGCCTGGGCGCCGGCACGACCCGTGTGGCCGACGTCTTCCAGCACACGGCCCTGGTGGAGGAAGACGTGCGCCAGGCGCTGGGCATCGACGTGATGTTCATCACCGACGAGCCCCAGGCGTGGAGACCCGGTGCTCTGCCCGACGGTTCCCCGGCCGAGTTCCCGGCCCGGTTCCAGCCCCAACTGCAGGAAGATGGCTCGCAGGTGACGTTTGACGCGGCGGGCAACGTCGCACTCAGGATGCCCCGGGGTGGGCACTACTTTGACCCGGTGTACTCCCCTCTGGCCGATGCGACCGGCGTGCGAGACATCGAAAAGCACCTGTCCGCCATCGAGAGCTATGACACCCCCTCTCACCTTGATATGGACTTGGAAGCGCTGGCCCAGAAGGCCAGGGCGCTGCGCGAGACGACCGGCTACCTGC
>OMKS01001751.1_pt1 | contig 18986 bp, 15 predicted proteins | sample 1674721 | NCBI WGS metagenome assembly OMKS01 (sample SAMN06264996, study PRJEB25208) | sediment metagenome | isolation source: hot spring sediment | place: USA: California | collected 2014-09-02
CACAGAGAAACACAGAGAGGAAAAAGGAATCTCTGTGACCCTCTGTGAAACCTCTGTGTGCTCTGTGTAACTCTGGCCAGCGCGCACGGGCACGAGGCGTGGTATGAGGGGGATTAGCCACAAAGAAAGACAGGAAACACAACGTTGCCCTTCGTTACAATCAGTGGTATCATTATCCCTTAGAAAGGGTATAATGATGACAAAAGAACGAACATTAGGACCGACAGAAACTCGCTTACTCAACCGCCTGGCCGCCGCTGGGAAGATAGTCTTTTCCACCGACCAGGCGCGCGCGGCTCTGGAGGATACAGAACAGAACGTCAACAAACTGCTCTATCGCCTGGCGCGCAAGCGGTGGCTGCTGCGCCTGGAAAAAGGAAAGTATCTCTTGCTACCTCTGGAGGCGGGGCCGGAGGGGATGTACAGCGTCCACGAGTTCGTCATCGCCGCTCACCTAGTGCAGCCCTACGCTATCGCCTACGCCTCGGCTCTTTCCTTCCACGATCTGTTCGATCTGCTGCCTCAAACCGTCTTCGTGGCCACCACGCGCCGCAAGACCGACGTTACCGTAGAAGAGCTGGGTCTGCGTTTTCGCTTCGTCACCCTCACGCCCCACAAGTTCTTTGGCCTTCAGACTGTGACCGTTGAAGAGCAGCCCGTGCAGATCACAACGCCCTCCAAAACGTTGGTTGACGGCCTCGACCGTCCTGACCTATGCGGAGGTATCGTCGAGTTGACCAAGGCGATCTGCCGCTACGCCAGGGACGGCGCAGACTGGGAGCAGGTGACCGCCGACGCGCGGCGATTGGGCAGCCGGACCGTCTTCAAGCGTCTGGGCTATCTGGCCGAGGTGGCGGGGTTGGAGGTGGGGGAGTGGCTGGAGCGCTGGAAGGCCGAGCTCTCCACAGGAGAGACGCTGCTCGATCCTCGCTACGGTCGTCAGGGAGATCACCACAGCGGGTGGAACCTGCGCTTGAACGTGAGCGAGGAGCAGTTGCTCGAATGGCGGAGGCACTGATGATCACCCGGCGAGAGCTTCGGCAGCAGGCCAGCCGCCAGGGGGTGAGCCTGGGGGCGCTGGAGAAAGACTATATTCTGACTCTGGTCCTGCAGTACATCTACGCCGAGGAGACTTGGCGCAAACGTTGATCTTCAAAGGCGGTTCCGCCCTGCACAAACTTTATCTACACCGTCGACTTTCACTGGACTTGGACTTTACCGCCCAAATGCCAGTCAGCCTGGAAGCGCTCCGCCCTGTGCTAGAAATACCCGAGATCCAAGGCCAGATCAAAGACGCTCACGAGTTTCACGATGCGCTGACCATTGACCGGCTGGGCTTTGTGGGCCCGCTGCAGTATCCCAATTCCATCAAAATTGACGTCAGCTTCCGGGAGAGCGTGCAGCTTACGCCTCGACAGGCTGTGCTGAGTACTTCTTACGCTCCACCTTTCGCGGTGACCTGCATGGCACTGGAGGAAATCCTGGCCGAAAAGATCCGGGCCGCGCTCATGCGCCGCACGCCGCGCGACTATTTCGACTTGTGGTTGCTGTTTCAACAGGGCGAGATCGCCCTCGATACACTACCCGACCTCGTGCAGGCTAAACTGGACACGGTGGACTATCCCTACAACCCCGACCGGCTCTGGGAATCGCCGGACGTTCTGGAGCGGCTGTGGACCGAGGATTTGCGCCAGTTGATGCGCGACGTACCCCCGTTTGACACAATGTTTCGTGAGTTGCAAGCTTTCTTCAGGGAATGGATGCCCGAGGGAACTGTAGGTCGGAACTAACCGGCTTCAACACAGGAGGACCTATGCAAACCATCCGTGAACTACTATCCCGCGACCTTTCGCAGCCGATCGAGGAGGTGATCAAGCTCGACCAGCAGGACGAGCAGACGGTCTACACCGAGATCACCGAGTACATCGCCACCGACCGGATCAAGCACCAGTATCAAGAGATCCTGCAGTCCATCGCCGACGCGCCGGGCGACCCGACCGAGGGCGTGGGCGTCTGGATCTCGGGTTTTTTCGGCTCCGGCAAGTCGTCCTTCGCCAAGAACCTGGGCTACGTCCTGGCCAACCGCGAGGTGCTGGGCCGTCCCGCCGGCCAACTGTTCGTCCGGCAGTTGCAAGAGCAATCGCCGGGCGATCCCCTGGTGAACCGCATCGCCGACACGGTGGACTTTATCAACACCCGTTTCGACGCCCACGTCATCATGTTCGACGTGCAGGTGGACCGGGCCGTCCGCCGCGCCACCGAGCCGATCGCCGAGATCATGTACACCGTGCTGCTGCGGGAACTGGACTATGCCCAGGACTATGACGTGGCCGAGCTAGAGATCGAGTTGGAGGCGGAGGGCCGCCTGGCCGACTTTGTTCGAGCCTGCGCCGAAACGCTGGGGGAGCAGGTGGGCGAAGGGATGCCGGCCGAGTCGCTGCCGCTCAGCCTGGCGAGTGCGACACCGGAAGCCTACGCCGTCTGGCGCCAGGTGCGCAAGGGCGCGCAGCGCATCCAGCGGGCCAGCGCGGTGCTCCACCAGGTGGACCCCGCCACCTACCCCACGCCCGATTCGTGGGCCGCATCGCTCCAGACGAAGGAGACCGACGTCACCATCCGTACACTGGTGGACCGCACCTTTGAACTGACGGCCCGGCGCCGCCCCAAGCACGCCGTGGTCTTTGTCATCGACGAGGTGGGCCAGTACGTGGCCCGCAGCGCGGAAAAGATCGAGAACCTGCGCGCGGTGGTGGAGCACTTTGGGCAGGAGAGCAAGAACCGGGTCCTGGCCGGCCAGGCGGTCGCGCCGGTGTGGGTCATCGTCACGTCCCAGGAAAAGCTGGACGAGGTGGTGGCGGCGATTGACGACAAGCGGGTGGAACTGGCCAAGCTCCAGGACCGCTTCCCCATCCGCATAGATATGGCCCCGGCCGACATCCGCGAGGTGGCCACCCGCCGTGTGCTGGCCAAAAAGCCAGAGGCCGAGCCGATCCTGCGCCAGCGTTTCGACCAGGCCAAGGCCATGCTGCAGACCCACACCCGGCTGGAGCGCACTGCCCGCCGGAGCGACGTCACCAGCGACGAGTTCGTCCAGTTCTACCCCTACCTCCCACATTTCGTAGATCTCTCCATTGACATCGTGTCGGGATTGCGGCTGCAGCCCGGCGCGCCCCGGCACATTGGCGGCTCCAACCGCACGATCATCAAGCAGGCCTATGAGATGCTGGTCAGCGACCGCGTGGCGCTGGGCGACGCGCCCGTCGGCGCGCTGGTCAGCCTGGACCGCATCTTTGACCTGATCGAGGGCAACCTGTCCAGCGAAAAGCAGAAGGACATCACCGACATCGCCCAACGCTGGCCCGAGTCCCCCTGGCCGGTGCGCACCGCCAAAGCCATCGCCCTGCTGGAGTACGTGCGCGACCTGCCCCGCACCGAGACCAACCTGGCGGCGCTGCTCTACCGTCGCCTCGGCGACGACTCCCCCCTGCCCCACATCGAGCAGGCGATTGACGCCCTGCACAAGGCGCAGTTCATCCGCCAGACCGAGAACGGCTGGAAGCTACAGACCGCCCAGGAGAAATCCTGGACCGCAGAACGGAACGCCCACAGCCCCAATCCTCGGGAGCGGAACGACATCCTGGAGGATCGTCTGCGGGTGATCTTTGCCGAGCCGGGCCTGACGCGCTATCGCTACCGAAACTTGCGCAACTTTCGCGTCGGTGTGACGTGGGATGGGCGGACCGTCACCTCCGGCGAGGCCCAGGTGCCGCTGGTGCTGCGCCTGGCCGACGGCCCGGACACCTTCCAGGAGGTGTGCGACCAGACGCGCGACGACAGCCGGGCCGAGTCGCACCGCCACGAGGTGTTCTGGGTCACGAGCCTGACCGCCGGGATCGATGAGGTCGTGGCCGAACTGTACCGCTCGCGGCAGATGGTGGGCAAGTACGACCAGCTCCGCGCCCAGGGCAAGATCACCAAAGAAGAGGCGTCGAGCCTGGCGGCGGAAAAGACCGAGGCCCTGCGGCTGGAGGAGCGGCTCAGGGAACGGCTGGAGAGGGCCCTGGCCGACGGACGGGGCTTTTTCCGGGGCGTCTCCAAGGACGGCGCGGCGCTGGGCAAGACGCTGAACGAGATCCTGAAGGCGCTCTTCGATTACGCCGTGCCCGATCTCTACCCCAAGCTGGAGATGGGCGCCCGGCCGCTCAAGGGGACTGAAGCGGAGGAGATCCTCAAGGCAGCCAATCTCAACGGGCTGTCCAAGGTCTTTTACACCCCTCCCGACGGCCTGAATCTGGTGGTCAAGGAGGGAACCAAGGTCGTGGTCAACCCGAACGCCGCCATCGTCAAGGAGATGGCCGACTACCTGGCCAGCGAACACACCTACGGCAACAAGGTCACCGGCCGCACGCTGGAGAACCACTTTGGCGGCATCGGCTACGGTTGGGAGCGGGAGATGCTGTGGTTGGTGCTGGCGACGTTGCTGCGAGGCGGGGCCATCGAGGTCACCTACCAGGGCCGGCGCTACCGCAACCACCTGGATCCCCAGGTGCGCGCGCCCTTTAGCAGCACAAACGCCTTCCGGTCGGCCTCCTTCGCGCCGCGCAAGGCCCCCGACCTGCGGACGCTGGTGACCGCCGCGCGCCGGTACGAGGCGCTCACCGGCGAAGAGGTGGACGTGGAGGAGAGCACCATCGCCCAGGCCTTTCAGCGTCTGGCGCGGGCCGAACTGGAGGCCCTGCTGCCGGTGGAGGCCACCGTCCGCGCCCACCGCATCCCAGTGACCCCGGTGCTGCAGGAATATCGCACCACGCTGGAGACGATCCTCAACAGCGCGTCGGACGATTGCGTCAACGTACTGGCCGGCGAGGGGGCCAGCTTCCAGCAGTTGCGGGACCGGGTCGCCGCCATCCGCCAGGCGACCGGTGAGAAAGGGCTGGCCCGACTCCGGCGCATGCGCGCGGCCGTGGGACAGATCTGGCCGCTGCTGCAGGCCGAAGGGCTGAATGATGAACTCGCCGACCGCGCCCGGTTCCTGCGCGAGCGGCTGGACGATGGCGCCTACTACCAGGTATCGGCGGAATTGGACGCGGCGCTGGTCTCCCTCGAAACGACCTACCGGGACCTGTACCTGGGACGCCACAGCGAGCGCGCGACGGCTTTCGCCATAGCGGTGGCCAGCGTCAAGGCCCTGCCCGACTGGGCGCTGGTGCCGGAAGAGATGCAGGAGACCATCCTGAAACCGCTGCTGGACCGGGTCCACGATCTGGACGTGCCGGAAGGCACCCTGGCCTGCGGAGTCTGTGGGGCCAGCCTGGCCGAGATGGCCTCCGACCTGGCTGCGGTGGACGGCTTGCGCTCGGATGTGCTGCTGCGGGTGCAGGAGTTGACTGCGCCTGAGGAGAAGATTGAGCGAGTACGGGTCTCCGACGTGGCGGGCGTCGGGCAGACGCTCAGCACGCCCGAGGAGGTGGATGACCTGTTGGAACAGTTGCGCGATCACCTGCTCAAACTCATCGCCTCCGGTATCAAAGTGGTGTTGGAGTAATAATGACAAGAAAATCAAAGAAGAGACGTAGGGGCAAGCGAGGTAAGTCTGGACGTACATCCTCCAGGCCGGCCAGTATGCGCAAGCTGGCCCAGGCCGGTTATGAAGTGCGGGCTTTTGAGATATCTGACGAGATCGAAGAGACCTATAAACCTGGCATAGCAGAAGAAATGGCCGATGCCACGCTCCTCTTGAAGACAGGCCACCTGATCGAGGCCCGAGATGCCTTTCAAAGCATCATTCAACGCGAACCACAAATCAGGGAGGCCTACGCCAATCTGGCCGTGGCCTATCTCCAGTTGGGTGATCAGGAAGCAGCCGAGGCCCTCTGGCGGGAAGCAATAGACGTGTTTCCTCGCTATGTCTTCCCACGCGCCAACCTGGCCCAACGCTGTCTGCGACGCGGTCGAGTAGATGAAGCCGAAAGCCTCCTAAAACCTTTGGAAAAAGTGCGCAGATTCCACTCAGGTGAATTCCGGTTCTATGTGTTGACTTACAGCGACGTACTGGCTGCCCAAGGGAACTATGCGGCCGCTTTATCCTGGTTGAACCTGCTCTCCAAAGCGTTACCGCGATCACCAGGGGTATGGCCACGGCGAGTACGCTATTGGATCGGCCGGTTGCTGCACAGAAAACAGCCCAGCCAAAGCCAGATGGGATAATGGACAAATCGCTGCGCACCACTATCTATAATACCGTCGTCCAGTGCCGCCACCTGCTGGAGCGTGACATGGCCCGGCAACTGGAGGGCACGTACGGGGTCCACACCGGCGGCACGTTCGAGCCGCTGGAAAGCCTAGCCTACCTGGACGCCGTGGGGCGGGCGGACCGGGGAGCCATCGAGACAGCCATCTGCCACGAGGAGGCTGTGGGGGCAGGCCGGCGAGAGGCCGTCGAGCGGTACGTGCGCGAGAGCGCCTTCACCTTCCTCAACCGGCTGGCCGCGCTCAAGCTGATGGAGCACCCCGACCGGGCGCTGATTCAGCCCTCGGTCGGGGCGGGCGATCAGTCGAAGGGCTTTCAGCAGTTCAGCTTGATCTCACTGGAGGCGATGCGCGCTCAACCTGACGGCGGCTACCGGCTCTACCTGGAGTTGCTCTTCGATGACCTGAGCCAGACGTTGGGCGTGCTCTTCGACCGGACGTTGCCCACCTCGATCCTATTCCCCACCCAGCCTTGCCTGCAAGAGGTATTGGACCTGCTCAACGACCCGGCCCTGGAAGCGGTGTGGGCGGAAGATGAGACCATCGGCTGGATCTACCAATACTTCACCCCGACCGAACTGCGCGAAGAGGCGCGCAAGGCCTCCAGCGCGCCGCGCAACAGCTACGAACTGGCGTTTCGCAACCAGTTCTACACGCCGCGCTACGTGGTCGCCTTCCTGGCCGATAACACGCTGGGCCGGTTGTGGTGGGAGATGCGGGGCGGGGAGACGCGGCTGGTTGAACAATGCCCCTATCTGATTCGGGCGGAATTTGCCACAGAGCCACAGAGGACACAGAGAGAAGATGAAAAGGGTCTCCGTGATCTCTGCGCCTCCGTGATGTATAACTGTTCGCAGTCGTCAATGCACGCACTGAGGATGAAAAAGGTCTCTGATCTCTGCGCCTCCGTGGCAAAGCGCGATCCGCGCGAACTGCGCATCCTCGATCCGGCGGGGGGGAGCGGGCATTTCTTGTTGTACTGTTTCGATCTGTTGTTGACCATCTACGATGAAGCGTATGATGACCCGGACCTGGGGCCAGGGTTGCAGCGGGATTTCCCCGATCGGGAGGGGTTTCGGCGGGCGGTGCCGCGCTTGATTCTGGAGCGGAACCTGCACGGCATCGACATCGACCTGCGCGCTGTCCAGATCGCCGGGTTCGCGCTCTGGCTGCGGGCGCAGCGGGCCTGGGCCGAGATGGGGCTCAAGATGCGCCAGCGCCCCCGCGTCGCCCGCGTCAACGTCGTCTGCGCCGAGCCGATGCCGGGCGAGTACGACCTGCTGGGCGAATTCACCCGCGACCTGAAGCCGGCCGTGCTGGGCAACCTGGTACGCGACGTGTGGGAAAAGATGCGGCTGGCGGGCGAGGCGGGGAGCCTGCTCAAGATCGAGCAAGAGATCCGGGACTCGGTGCGGAAGGCACGGGAGACGCTGGCCGGTATGCCGCCGGCGATCCAACTGACGCTCTTTGGGCCGCTGTCAGCCACAGAGTCACAGAGAACACAGAGGGAAGGGGAAGGGGAGGGAACTCTCAGTGTCTCTGTGGCCAGTCTGGATCGGCGCGAGTTGGAGGATACGACGTTTTGGAATAATGCCGAGGCGCGGGTGGTAGAGGCGCTGCGAGCGTATGCCCGGCGGGCCGGCAATGGCAGGCGCGTCTCGCGTCGTCTGTTCGCCGACGACGCCCTGCAGGGCATCGCCTTCGTGGACCTCCTGCAGCGGCCCTTCGACGTGGCGCTGATGAATCCGCCCTTCGGCGCGTCCAGCGTGGGCAGCAAGGAGTACATCAAGGACGCCTACCCGCGCACCAAGAACGACCTGTACGCCGCGTTCGTCGAGCGGGGGCTGGAGCTGCTCCGTCCTGGCGGGCTTCTGGGCGCCATCACCAGCCGCACCGGGTTCTTTCTCACCAGCTTTCGCAAGTGGCGCGAGGAGATCCTGCTGGAGGAGGCGCGCCTGGTCGCCCTGGCCGATCTGGGCTACGGCGTGCTCGACACGGCGATGGTCGAGACGGCGGCGTATGTGCTGAGGAAATTGGGCATTGACAAATAGTACTATATATGGTACTATGCAATGGATTAAGGGCATGACCAAACGCGAGAAACTCTTGGAAAGAATGCGCAATAACCCTAGAGGGATTCGTCCCGAAGAGATTGATCACCTGTTAGGTTACTATGGTTTTGAGAAGAGACGGTCTGGCAGCAATCATTGTGTATACAGATACAGAGAGCAAGTTCTTATCGTGAGCTTTCACCGCGATTATATTCACCCCAAGTCCGTCAAAGAGATTCTAGCCATTCTTGACGAGTTATCCGAGACATAGTCTACAAGGAAGTGAACGTCATGGACAAGTCGATCAACTATTATATGAGCCTACCCTACACCATTGAAATGCAGCGAGATCCAGAAGCCGGTTGGTTTGTGCGTGTCAAGGAACTGCGCGGCTGCCTGAGCCAGGGGGACACGCCTGAAGAAGCCATAGAGATGATCCAAGAGGCAATGGAGCTCTGGCTGGAAGCGTCCCTGGAGGACAATCTGCCCATTCCTGAGCCCCGGTCGGATGAGGATTATAGCGGCAAATTTGTCGTCCGCGTACCACGCTCACTGCACCGGGAACTGGTGGAAGAAGCAGAACGTCAGGGCGTGAGTCTCAACCAGTACATCAACGTGGCGCTGGCCCGATCCGTCGGCCGGCTGACCCCGAGGCTCCAGCGAACCCATATGGCGTCAGCGCCAATGGCGGTCCACGACGAGCGCGTGCCCTACCCTGCCAGCCCGTTAGGGACGGAGCAGCGAGACGAACCGCCAGCAGACAGGCCGGACGCAGATCAGAGGGGGCAGAGGGAAGAACCGTGACGACCGTCCTTTTCCGCCTCCTCAAAACACCGATAGACGCCAAGGGCGACGCGCTGGCAGCCCAGATCGCGGCGTTGAACGACACCGGGCAAGCCGAGGAGACCTACACCCTCGACCCCGCTGACTTCGTCCTGATCCCCGGCTCCCCCTTCGCCTACTGGGTGAGTGATTCTGTTCGCCAGCTCTTCATCAAATTGCCCCGAGTGGGCAAACTGAAAGATGTCAGGCAAGGACTGATCACTGCTTACGATTTCCGTTTCATCCGAGCTTGGTGGGAGGTGCCCCCGGAGTGTATCGGTTACAGTGCTAAAGGAACTCGCCAGGGCCATGGCTGGGTTCTCTTCGCCAAAGGTGGTGCTTACTCTCCTTACTATGCTGACGTGCATCTGGTAGTGAACTGGTGGGAGGATGGTGAAGAGATTTGCGGCTTTGTCGATCCGGAGACCGGACGTCTGCGCTCAAGGCCCCAGAACACTGACTTCTACTTCCGCCCCGGCCTGACCTGGCCTTTGCGAACCACCAGCAACCTCAGCATCCGTGCCTTGCCTTCTGGCTGTATATTCGGCCACAAGGGCCCGTCTGCCTATGTGCCCGATGACGATCCGGAAGAACTGCTGGCCCTGCTGGCGGTGATGAACTCGGTGGTGTTCGAGTCGTTGGTAAAGTTGCAACTGGGCGCGGCCACTGCTGCTGCCCGCTCCTACGAAGTCGGCGTCATCCAGCGCACCCCCATTCCCGCTGATCTGGATAGGACACAGAAGGGACTAAGCGCTCTAGCTCACGAAGCTTACGACCTCCAGTGCGACCGTGACCGCACCGACGAAACCACCCACGCCTTCTGCCTGCCGGCCCTGGTTAGCCACAGAGACACCGAGGACACAGAGAGATCAAAAGAAACCCTCTGCGCTCTCTGTGCCTCTGTGGCAGAGGCAGAAGAATCCGCCCAGGCCCGCCTGACCGCCATCCAGGCCGAGATCGACGACACCGTCTTCGACCTCTACGGTCTGAGCGAGGCCGACCGTACCCTCGTCCGCGAGGAGATGGGGGTTAGCCACAGAGCCACAGAGGACACAGAGAAATCAGAGGAAAGCCTCTGTGATCTCTGTGCCTCTGTGGCAGATGAAGACGAACCCGCCCCGCCCGAAGACCTGCCTGCCCGCGTCCAGAACTTGCTGATGTGGTGCGTGGGGGCGGCCTTTGGGCGGTGGGACGCGCGGATGGCGCTGGACCCCACGCTGCTGCCGGCGCTGCAGGGGCCGTTCGACCCATTGCCGCGCTGCGCGCCCGGCGCGTTGGTCGGCAGCGACGGCCTGCCCCCGGCGAACGCGGCTGCCATCGCCCCCGAGGCCTGGCTGCGCGCCCGCGAGAACGTTAGCCACAGAGTCACAGAGGACACAGAGAAATCGGAGGAAAGCCTCCGTGCTCTCTGCGCCTCTGTGGCAAGTTCTTATCCCCTCCCCATCGCCTGGGACGGTATCCTGGTGGACGACCCCACCCATCCCTCGGACATCGTGGCCCGCGTGCGGGAGGTGCTGGCGCTCGTGTGGCAGGAGCGGGCGGACGCGGTCGAGCGCGAGGCGTGCGAGATATTGGGTGTGCGGGAGTTGCGCGATTATTTCCGCGATCCGCGCCGGTTCTTTGCCTTTCACATCAAGCGCTACTCCAAGAGCCGCCGCAAGGCGCCCATCTACTGGCTGCTCCAATCGGAACGGCGCAATTACGCCATCTGGCTCTACGTCCACCGTCTCAGGTCAGACGGTCTGTTCGTCGCCGGCCGCGACTATGCCGATGCCAAGGTCGCGTTGGAAGGAGCACGCCTGGAGGAACTGCGGGCCGGGCTGGAGGCCCTCGATGCCAGCGCCCGCCGCCGGCGCGAGCGCGAGATCGAGCGCCAGCAAAAGTTAGTCGCTGAGGTGACCGAGTTCCGCGATCGGCTGGATAGGATCGCCCTGCTCAACCTGCCCCCCGACCTGAACGACGGCGTGACCATCAGCATCGCGCCGCTGTGGGAGCTCGTGCCCTGGATGGAAGCGCAAAAGACGTGGGAAAAGCTGGCAGCCGGCCAGTTTGAATGGTCCACGATGGCGCGGCAGATGCGGCAGCGGGGGCTGGTGCGGTAGGCACCCCTTGCCAATGCCTCTCCCCTGTGATATACTCCTCTTGCAGATAATCTGCATCGCCTGATAAGCAGACAGGAGGGAATCAGATGGACGCGACGATCCAAGTCCGTCAGCGCGGCGTGGTGACCCTGCCGGCCGAGCTCCGGGAAAAGTACGGCATCGAGGAGGGGGATACCTTTCGCATGGTTGACCTCGATGGCATCCTCGTTCTAACCCCGATGGTGCCCATGGTTCCCGAGCTGGCCCGCGAGATCGAGCGCGCCCGGCTCGAGGCGGGGTTGAGCACGGAAGAGTTGCTGCGCGGCCTGCGCGAGCAGCGGGAGCGATACGCGCGGGAGACCTATGAACCAGGCCAGCCAGCATAAGCCCCGCGTCTTTGTGGATGCTGACGTGCTCTTTGCCGGGGCTGCCTCTCCCAGCGAGCACGGGGCCAGCCTCACGATCCTGCGGCTGGCCGAGATCACGCTGATCGAGGCCGTTACCTCTCACCAAGTCATCACCGAGGCGGAGCGCAACCTGGAGGAAAAGCTGCCCATGGCCCTGCCTGCGTTCCGGCTGCTGGTCAGTCGCTGCCTGCGGGTGGTCGCTGATCCACGGCCGGAGGATCTCGGCGCGTGGGCGGGGATGGCAGACCCGCAGGACCTGCCCATCCTCGTCGCCGCCGCGCACGAGGGATGTCCCTGGCTGGTGACATTCAACGTGCGCCACTTTCAGCCCGGTCATCCCGACGTGACCGTTCTCCGGCCTGGCGACCTGGTGCTGCGGGTGCGGGAGCTGTTGGCTGGACTAGAGTGAGGGGGTCAACGTACCCACACAGCGCGCCGGCCTTCTTCGCCTTGCCTTCTGTTTCATTGGGAGGTATAATCTCCTTACGCAAGTCTCGTTTTGTTACAAAAACTGTCACCAGATGAGAGAAATCTAAGAATAGGTGATATGACGATGTCTCGTTCTCTCTCCCCCCTCGAATCCAAACTCATCATGCATCTGGAATGGGAGAAACAGCCGGTGGTCACCATCGAACAGGCTAGGACCATCCTGGACTGCTCCTACGACCACGCCCGGCAGGTGCTCCACCGGTTGGCCCGCCGCCGCTGGCTGGCCCCCATCACGGCCGGCACGTACGAACTGATCCCTGCCGAGCGGGGTGAGCACGCCTTTCCCGATACCAACCCTCTGTTCATCGGCAGCACGCTGGTGACGCCCTACTACTTTTCCTTCGCCACCGCCGCCTTCTTCCACGGGCTTTCCACCCAGGCTGCGGCCACCGTCTACATTGCCACCACCGTGCGCAAGAAGCGACGGTTGCTCACCGTGCGCGGCAAAGCGTACCGGTTGGTCGTCCAACCGGCCCACAAGTTCTTTGGCGCGGCCGAGGTTGACGCTTACGGCAGCCGTGTGATGATGGCCGAACCGGAAAAGACCGTCGTGGATTCCCTCGACCGGCCCGCCTATGCCGGCGACGTGCCGGAGGTGGCCGCGATGCTGTGGCGGGGCCAGGGCCGGCTGGACTGGGAAAGACTGGCCGACTATGGACTGCGTGTCCGGTCTCAGGCCCTCGTTCAGCGGTTGGGCTATCTGGCTGATCTGCTTCAGCTACCTTGGGAAGGACCGGCCCGAACCCGGCTCCTGGATGCCGTCGGCAAGAGCACCCCCTACCTGGGCCGACCAAGCCAGTGGGGGACCGGCGGCGAATACGACGCCACCTGGCACGTCGTGGACAACGTCCCACGCCAGGAGCTGCTGGCCGAAATCGAGGTACGCTGATGATCGAGAAGCGGTTGGTCCAGTGGTACGCCTCCGATGCCGGCGTGGATCTCGACATCGCCGAGCGGGAGATCGTCCTGACCTACATATTGAGCATCCTGTCCGATAAGGGCCTGCTGAACCACCTGGCGTTCAAAGGCGGCACGGCCATCCGCAAGCTCTACCTGGGCGGCACGGGGCGCTTCAGCCTGGACCTGGACTTTACCGCTATCGGCGACGTTACCCCCGATGCGTTGGTGCTCGACCTGATCGGCCTCCTGCACGGGCAGACCTACCATGGACTCACGTTCACCATCCCCAGCCCGGACTATTACGCCACCGACGATTCCTGTGGCGCAGAGGTCACCTATCACCATACCTGGGTGACCGCAGGTCGCTTTGGCGTGCAGATCAGTTTTCGCGCTCGACCGCTGCTGCCAGCGTCGCCCACACCGTTGCGCCGTGAGCGGTACTTTGACTGGATGGGCATCGAGCCTCCGGACGTGCCGGCGTTGGGCCTGCTCGAAGTGATCGGCGAGAAGGTTCGGGCGGCGCTCCAACGCACCCGCGTGCGGGATCTCTACGACCTGTACCAGTTGGCCCACCAGCCCTTTGACCGGGATGTAGTGCGGCGAGTCGCGATCGTCAAATGCTGGGAGACACGCTACGTATTCGATCCTGTTGCTTTCCTGGCCAGCTTGCCAGAAGGGAAGCACGATTGGTCTGACCTGAGCCGATTGGTGCGGCGAGACCGGCTTGCTACACCCGATGACATTGTTCGAACCGTGCAGGAAGCCTATGCTTTCCTGGGCGAGATGAGCGAAGAGGAAGCGCGGCTGGCTGGCGATCCCTATGGCCGCGAGGTGCAGGTCTACAACCAGTTGCTGGACAAGCTGCGCGAACTGCCGTAGCTTCATTGAGGAGCCGTTTCGCGCAATCAGCGATGTGTAACGCCTTTAGGAGAACCGCATGCCTCTCGTAACGGAAGCACTGCTCAATCTGTTGCACAAGCAGGTGGAAGACCACGGTACCGTCGTCTGGTTTGACCCGCAGAGATGGTATCTGGATCTGGCCCGGACGCTGGAGCCGGATGTGGTGGCTGGCGCCGCCATCCACAGCTACGACCCGGAACAGGGTTTCGTCTGGCTGCGCCGCCAGTTGGAATCAACCTGGGGCGAGCGAACCGATCCCCCCCGGCTGCTCATCTACGTGCCGCTGGGCCAGGCCGAGGCGCATCAAGCGCTGGTCGAGTTCGAGGTCGCCGGCGTCGTGATACGACCCGGTCAGCAGCCTCCGGAGCAGAACACGGCTCTCGCCGCAGTCGCCCGCCGGGCGTTGGGAGCCGTGTTCCCGCCGGCGGCCCTGGAGGAGATCGTCGCCCAGGTCGAGGCCGGGCAGTTGTCCCTGGCGGAGCTGGACGAACTGGCTGAAAAGGGCGCCGAAGCGCAGACTGGCGCGATGGCCGTCATCTTTGGCAGCGGAAACGCCTCAGAGATGGCGCTCCGCTTTCTGTCCGACCCGGCGCTGGATCGTGAGATCGAGGCCCGGCAGGCCCTGGACAGCCTGGCAGAGCTGCTATCCGGTGCGCTGGGCGTCGCGCTCCCGGCAGACCAAGGGTCCACAGCGCTGCGGGCGCACCTGGCCCGCCAGGTGCTGGTCACCGACCTGATCGAAGCGCTGGGGGAGAGCACGCCTCAGTCCCTCCGCACGTTTGCCATCGCCGAGCGACCGGTGGCCCGCCAGGCGGCCCTGGATCTGGCCCATGCGTGGCGGATGCGGCGGGACCTGGCCGATAGCTACGTCCATTGGGCCGGACGGGTGCAGACCGAGATCGGGGCGGGGTCCCTAGACTTGCCTCTGGATGCTCTGGCCCATACCGAGACTTTTGCCGCTGGCGAGATCCGCCTGCAGAGGGAGGTCGAAACAGCGCTGGCGAAGCGGCCTGCCGCGCGCCTGGTCGAACTGGCCGAGGCGCGGCTCGGCGGCTTCTGGTCGGTGCAGAAACCAGAGATCAAGGCCCGCTGGGAGGTCGTCGCCGACGCCGGCCGGGTGTTGGTCGAAGCGGCGCGGGTGGAGGGGGCGCTCAAGGGCAGGAAATGGTCGGCCGGTGCGCTCTTGTCCGGCTACACCCTTGGCGACCAGCCGTGGTGCGCGTTAGACACCGCCCAGCGCCACCTGGAGCGGGATTTCCACCGCTTCGAGCTCGACGTCCAGCAGCACGAGTCGCTGATCCAGTTGGTGGCGCAGGCTCGCCAGCGTTACGCGGCCGTGTCCGACGACCTGGCCGACCTGTTTGTGCGCGCCCTGGCCGCCGACCGGTTCGAGCTTCCCGGCGTCCTGCTCCAGGCCGACGTCTATCGGGAGATCGTGGCCCCGGCGGTGAAGGGCGGGCCCGTGGCGTACATCCTGGTTGATGCGCTGCGCTTCGAGATGGCCCGCGAACTCGGCGCTATCCTGGCGCAAGACTGGAAGCCCGATCTGACCCCGGCACTGGCCACACCGCCCACCGTCACCGAGATCGGGATGGCGGCGCTCCTGCCCGGCGCGGAAGGAGGGTTGACGATCACCCCTGCTGAGGGGAACCGGCTGGCCGCCGTTGTCGCCGGTGGGACGCTCAAAACGCGCCAGGACAGGCTGGCCCACTTTGACACGGCCGTCGAGGGGAACGTGGTTGTGGCCAAGTTGGACCAGTTGGCGCCGCTCTCGGACGCCCCCTTGAGTCAGGCCATCCAGTCGGCCGACGTCGTCGTGGTCACGGCGACGGAAGAGATCGATGGCCTGTGCGAAAACAACCCGGCGCTGGCCCGCCGTATGTTGGACGATGTCCTCAACCAGCTTCGCCGGGCGATCAAGACGCTCTTTGGGCTGGGAATCGAGACGGTCGTCATCAGCGCGGATCACGGCTATCTCTTTGGCGAAAAGCTGAGCAGCGGCGAGAGCATAGACGCGCCAGGAGGCAAGACGGCGGCCCTCAAGCGGCGGGTGTGGGTTGGCCAGGGCGGCGCGGAGGCGCCCGCCTATCTGCGCGCATCGCTCTCCGCCTTTGGCATCGGCGGAGAACTCGAGATCGCCACCCCATGGAACCTGTCTTGCTTCAAGGTGAAAGGCGGCGCTACCGAGTATTTCCACGGCGGCCTGTCATTGCCAGAACTGGTGGTACCGGTCCTGACCGTCCGCCCGGCGGCCGCTCGGACGCCAGCCGTCCCTGCCCGCGTGCGGTGGACGCTAACGCTGGGCAGCCAGACGATATCCACGCGCTTTCTCTCCGTCACAGTCGAGGGACGCTCGGAAGAGCTGTTGCCCATCCAGCCGCCGGCGATCCGGGTCGAGGTGCGGGCCGGTGACCAGTCTATCTCCGTGCCAGTGTCTGCTTCCTACGGCTTCCAAGAGGTGACCAGGGACGTCCAACTGGCGCTGGACACTGACCAGTCCCGGGCGATTGCCAGGAACACCGTCACGCTCATGATCACCGAGACGGAAACGATGCCATCCGTAGACGAGGTGACGGTGCACCTGCTGGACGCGACGACCGGCGTCAGTCTGGCGCGTCTGGAGCGTGTTCCGTTCTCCATCTCGTTGTGAGGTTGTGAGAACGAACCAGGCTCGAGGCTGTTGGTGAGAGGAACGAGGTGACAAGATGCCGGAATTGGATCGCAAGGTAAACGAGATCTTTGCGGGCAAGGTGGTGCGCAAGGACCTGGTGCGCCAGGTCAAAGTAGGCGCCAATGTGCCGACGTACGTCCTGGAGTACCTGCTGGGCAAGTACTGTGCCACGGACGATCCCGTCGCGGTCGAGGCCGGTCTGCGCCTGGTGCACAATACCCTGGCCGACCATATCATCCGGCCCGACGAGGCGATGAAGGCCCAGTCGCGGGTGAAGGAACGGGGTCAGCAGCGGTACATTGACAAAGTGTTGGTGCGCCTGGATGGCGCCAAGTACTGGGCGGAGGTGGTGAATTTCGGCAATCGCTTCGTCCACATCCCCGACACCTTTGTGCGGCGCTACGAGCGGCTGCTGGAGGGCGGGGTCTGGACTCAGATGGACATCGAGTTTCGTCCCGATGAGGAGGTCGGCGGCAAGACGCGGCCCTTTTTCATCACCGATCTGAAACCGATCCAGGTGGCTGCATTCGACCTGGACGACTACTGCGCCGCGCGGGCCGAACTGACGACCGATGAATGGCTCGACCTGCTGATCCGTTCGATCGGGTTTGAGCCGTCCGCCTTCGAGCGGCGGGTCAAACTGCTCATGCTGATGCGCCTGGTGCCCATGATCCAGCGCAACTACAACCTGATCGAACTGGGCCCCAGAGGTACGGGCAAGTCGTACGTCTATCGCGATCTCTCGCCCTATGCCATCCTGATCTCTGGCGGCAAGACGACCGTGGCCAATCTCTTCTACAACATGAGCACGCGCCGGGTGGGCCTGGTGGGCATGTGGGACGTGGTCGCCTTCGACGAGGTGGCCGGCATCAGTTTCAGCGACAAGACAGCCATCCAGATTCTGAAGGACTATATGGAAAGCGGCAGCTTTAGCCGGGGGCGGGAGGAACTGGTCGCGGAAGCCTCGATGGTCTTTAACGGCAACATCAACCAGCCGGTTGAAATGTTGGTCCGTGCAGGCACGCTGTTCCAACCCCTGCCGGAGGATATGCAGGACATGGCGCTGATCGACCGCCTGCATTTCTACCTACCCGGCTGGGAGATGCCCAAGATGCGGAACGAGTTCTTCACCGACCACTATGGCTTTGTGATCGACTACCTGGCCGAAGCACTGCGCGAGCTGCGTCGGCAGGACCGCACAGATGCGTTTGACCGCCATTACAGCCTGGGCAGCGATCTGAACACGCGCGATGCCAGAGCCGTGCGCCGCACTGTATCGGGCTTGGTCAAGCTCCTGCATCCTGGCGCTGATCCCGGCCGAGAGGAACTGGAGGAATACCTGGAACTGGCCCTGGAAGGGCGTCGCCGCGTCAAAGAGCAGTTGAAAAAGATGGGCGCGTTCGAATACTATCAGACTTCCTTCTCCTACGTGGACACCGAGGCGATGCGGGAGCACTTTGTCGGCGTGCCGGAGGAGGGTGGTCGGCAACTGATCAGCCAGGATCCGATGCCGCCGGGCAGTGTCTACACGGCTGCTCTGACCGACAGCGACAAGGTGGCCCTACACCGCATCGAGGTCAGTCGCATGAGCGGGTCGGGCAAGCTGCGGGTCACCGGCAGTCCTGACCGGGCGATGAAGGACTCTATCGTCACCGCCTTCGACCACATCGAGGCGAACAAGACACGTCTGGGGATCGAGCGTGACGTGGATAGCTATGACTTCCACGTCCAGATCGTAGACCTGATGCACAGCAAGGAAGGTTCACAAGGGGGAGTGGCGTTCTTCGTGGCGCTATACTCCCTGCTGCGGGAGAGGCAGGTGCAGGCCGGGCTGGTCGTTCTCGGGGAGATGACCATCCAGGGGAATATCCTGCCGGTGCGTTCGTTGGTGGAACCGCTGCAAGTCATCATGGACAACGGCGCCAGGCGGGTATTGGTCCCGATTGGCAATCAGCGGCAGTTCATGCAAGTACCGCCCGATATCCTGGAGCGGGTGGACCCGATCTTTTACTCAGAGCCGCTGGCGGCCGCTTTGAAAGCATTGGGGGTGAACTAGTCTGTAGGGTCTCCAAGATAGTGTCACCCAGAGGCCTCAAAACGCCCGTTATCTCAAAGATATTGGCACCGTGGCTCACGCTGTCTCACAGTTTTTGGCAGCAGATGCGTTTATCTCAAAGATAACGGCAGTGGCCTACGAAAGGGCTGGCGGCTTGTCTAAGATAGTGGCAGTAGACTATGTGGTGCAGGGCTCAATGACACTCTCATGGCAGTCGGAATCGCTCTACCTTGACAATGGCACATTCTAACTTTGGCGGCCTAGTTTCCGGGCAAGGCCCGCCGGGGCATAAAGTGCCCCGGCTACAGAGCTTTCGCCCCGTGAACGGGGCTCCTAAGCCCGATTCATCGGGCGCTGCTC
>OMKS01001752.1_pt1 | contig 18974 bp, 19 predicted proteins | sample 1674721 | NCBI WGS metagenome assembly OMKS01 (sample SAMN06264996, study PRJEB25208) | sediment metagenome | isolation source: hot spring sediment | place: USA: California | collected 2014-09-02
TCCTCTCCCATTTCTTCCTCTCATTCTTCTGTTCAGCGGACCAGCCTCCCCGCAGGGGAGAGCGCAGCCGCTGAACGACTTGGGATTCAGCCGCGCGCCCCACCCGCGAGCGTGGAAGCCCGCTCAACACCCCCAGCGGTTGCGCGTGTTTTTTCGTGCTCCCGGCGCGTCGGCTGCAATCCCTGTTGGACGAACCCGGCTCTAGCGTCTATGGAATTTCTATAGACCAAGCTCCGGCTATGTGATGCCCTGGTATCGCGCCTGCTGACCGCATACTAACACTATCCGGCGCCTGACACACCCCATCATTGAACCGCAACGTATCCCCCACAAAGCACCAACCCATTTTCCAATCCCCCTAGCACAGCCAACCCCGGCTGTCTCAGCCGCAAAACCCGCCGCCAGGCCCATTCCACCCTTCCCGCGCTACCGGGCTACCCTTTATGTCGCCGCCCTTCCGCGCAGGCCCAATCCTAGCAGCCACATTCCCAGCGCCTTCCAGCCCGTGAGCGGGCCGAACTCCCCCACCCGCACCAACTCCCCCGCCGCGCAGAAGGGGCACTGGCGCGGATCGCGGCCCAACACTTCGGTCAACCACTCCCGTAACGTCAACTCCGCCGTCCCCGGCGCCCCCGCCCGCAAGAGCGCCCGCGCTATCGTCAACTGCCCCCGTTTGCGGTTGTGATGCAAGCCGTAGTGCCGGATGCGCATATACCCCAGCGGCAGCACGTGTTGCATAAACCGCCGGATAAACTCGACCGCGTCCAGCGTCAACACTTTCTCTTTTCCGCATTTTGCCGCAATTGTCGCACTGCCGCGCGTAGCCGCCTAACTTCGCCGTGCGGCACTCGCGGATATGCCGCGCCACTTGTTCTTGCCACGGATCAGCGCCATACCGCTGTCGATACTCCCGCCAATACGCGCGGAACACATCCGCGATGTCCCATTCCGGGCGTTGTATCTCCACTTGCACCAAAGCTCTCAACAACATCGGCGCACCATACTCCGGGAGAGACCTGTCAGGTTATTTTTCTAAAAGTGGTTTTGCAATTATATTTTGTAGCACAACTGCCAGAACGCAAGGGTTCGTTCAACATGTAATTATACGGAATCTTTCCGTATAAGATGCCGTTACAGTGCATTATGCGGAAAACTGACAGCAGGCATCCGGTAACGGGTGTCGAGACAAAACCGCCTTGAATCCTACAGTCTGAGTGTAGGATGACCTTGCGTAAAAGTCAAATGCAGTCAGGATGGAAAGCGAAAGCCCCGATTGTCACCAAGACAATCGGGGCTTTTTGCGCGGGTGCGCGTTCAGCGAATTCGAAGGCTGCTCAATCTCTGGTCGATATCAAGGCCGATCTTGAATCGGCGCGGCTCTATGTGGTATTAGCGGCCTTTTGGCTTACGAAGCCCCTGCTTTTACTGGAATCTGTGTTGCTTGCAAAATGAGGCGCAACGCCTTGTTTACGGCCTCATCCGTGGGAAAGGCTTTCGCCAAATCTGGTTCTAACACCACCAGATTACGTGCAATGCGCTTTTCAGGAGCATATCTTCCTCTCGGCATAATTGGCAGTTGCGAGAGATCGTACTCTTCTTGCAATTCATAATCCTCATTCGGCTTCTTCATAGAATCTTTGCTCATCATTGGCTTTGACCTTGACTGGATCCCATTCTATAGTTGCTTTCATTGTAGCACGCTTTCGCGCTAGGATTACAATTACAGTCTGAGTGTAGGATGACCTTGGACAAAAGTCAAATGCAGTCAGGATGGAAAGCGAAGGCCCCGATTGTCGAAAGCGAGATATCCCGCGAGAGATTGAAGTGTTAAGTCTGATGATAGGAAGGGCTTCGTAACAAAAACTCCTCCACCAGCACTCCGGTGGCAATACCAAGCGTATACGCGACAATGTCCGACCACAAGAAGCCATACCCAAGAATAAGCGCGAACACTTTGATGCTTCTGAGCGTCTCAAGCCACGGCGGATGAAACAATTGGGAGACTTCGATGCTGTACGTGAAGAGCAGCGCCATCGCCGCTACTTTGAGGGTGCTTACCTTTCGTAAAATCAGCGCAAACACAAAGAACAGCAGCATCGCCCACAGGTAGTCGCCGAAATACAGGCCGTACCACGCCGGCAATCGATCCTGGATCATCCGGGCAGGCAAGCCGAGGGCTGTGATCATAAGCATAATCAGTAAGTAGATTCGCGTAGGCCGTTTTGCCGTCATCTCTTGTGCCTTCAATGGAGTTAGACACGCTGGACGAAATGAATCTGGGTAGGAAGGTCTACACCCTTAGCGCGCCACGGAACCCTCTGACGCCGTAGTAGGATTCTGCGCCGTTATGATACACGAAGACGTGATCGTAGCGACGATCACAGAAGAGCGCGCCGCCCAGTTTTCTGATCTCGGCCGGCGTCTTTACCCAGCTCGACGTTTTTGTGTCGAAATCTCCAAGTTCCTGCAACGCTCGATATTGCTCTTCCGTCAAAATCTCGATGCCCATGGCGGCTGCCATATCCATAGCGTTGTTTTCTGGTTTATGGGCTTTCCTTGATTCCAGCGCTTCACGGTCATAACAAACATTTCTGCGGCCTTTTGGACTTTCCACCGAGCAATCGTAGAAGATGAATTCGCCCGTCTGTTTGTCATAATCGACAACGTCCGGTTCACCGCCGGTTCGCTCCATTTCATTGAGCGACCACAGTTTTTCAGGATGGGCCTCCAGCCTGGCCTGGACGTTGGCCCATTCGAGACCTTGATGGCGGTTCATGTGGCTCTCAAAACGAGCTTTCAGTGCACCGAGCAGGTCTTCACGTTGTTGTGCGTCTATGTCTTTTGTACTTTGCATTTCTATCTTTCCTTATATCTGCTTCAGGAACGCCCGCAAGGCGTCCATAAAGGCGGTGTACCTGTCAAACCGGATGAGATGCCCCACGTCGGGAAGGGTGATGATGGTTATACCGGGGTTCAGTTCGCGCACTTTCGCGACGACCTCCGGGGTCACAATGCCGCCAAGCTCCGGGTTGGCGGTGAAGAGCAACATAGGCTGGGTAACATTTTGGAGGGTTGTCCGCCAGTCCCATTCCTGGGCGTGAACCCTGGGCCTCAGCACATCCAGGATCGTGGGATCGAGCTGCTTTTTGGATTCGCACATCGGGTGCAGCAGCTCTTCGGGCCAGGTGGGGTGATCTTTGCGGTATTGCACCAGCAGTTCTTCCAGCGTCTGGTTCGCCAGGCTCTTGACCCATTGCGCCATCGGGTTCTCCACGGGCTGGTCGGGAGGTGGCTCCGGCCAGGACAGCCGCCAGGCCGGGTCTTCCAGAATCAGGGCGCGGGCCAGTTCCGGGAAGCGTACCCCAAGCTGGTAAGTGACCGTTGCGCCCATCGAGTGCCCGCCCACAATCGGGCGTTCCACCTCCAGGGTGCGGATGAGTTCCGCCAGGTCGGCGGCCATGTCCACTTTTTCGCCTGGCTGCACGCGCGCCGAAAGGCCGTGACCGCGCATATCCGGCATAATCACGTCGTAGTCGGATTCGAGCGCGCGCGCCACGGGCGTCCAGCACAGCCCGTTATCCGAAAAGCCGTGGACCAACACCAGGGAACGTTTATCCCCGTGGCCGGTGCGGTAGTAATGCAACTTTACGCCATTGACCAGTACATCATTTTGTGTCCAGTGAGCGAACATTGGAATCCTCCTGTTTGAAAGTGTTATGGATGCCTTGATCCGGCAACCCAAAGTGTGCGATATAGTTGTCACGGATCAGTTTCTCGGTCTTCTGTTGTACTGTCATAAAACCGGGTTTTTCCTGGAAGTGCCGTCTCAGGATCGCACAGTTTTCCGCCAGCGAGTGTAACAGAGTGGCGTTCTCAAGAACCCGGCCTGTGTCGACCAATCGGCGCGTTTCCGCAATGTCGTCATCGGTAGCATAGACGATGACGTCAATCTTACGCCCGGTAAGCGTTAGGGCGGTCGTTCGATGGCTTCCATCCACCATAAAATGGGTGACTGGAGGATTGGCTCGCTCAAATGCTTCCAGCTTCGCGCAAAGCTCAGACGTAAAATACTGGCGCACGATGGCTTTGTGGATCACCGGAACAAGCGGTAATGCCTGCCCGCTTTGGCACCTGGAAAAATACAGACGCAGCATTTCCACATTGTATATCGGATAATCATTCAGCGTGATCATTTGATGCGGCGTCAAGGTTATGATTTCCATCTCATAAAAGGATCATGGGTTCTGATGTACGATATGGACAGAGACGGTGCTTTCTCCTGCAATTCATTGCAAAAGGACTCGACCCCGCTCTCTTCTGAAGCGACGTGACCGACCATAATGAAAGCCTTTCTCAGCCCCATCTGATGGGCATCGTGCACGTATTCGACGAATTCCCATTCGTGGGTCTCGCCCGCGATCAGCAGGCTGCTTTCATGGCGGTTGATCAATCTCACGCCGTTTTCCATCATCATAAAGCCCCAACTGGTTATGACGTTTTCGTAGGCAACATCTTTGTCACCGATATATTTCAGTGCCGCCGGTGCGAGCTTTGCGTCTATCTCCCCCAAAATCTGTTCCAGTTTGACGCCGGGCATTCTGAAGCTTTTGTGGCTTTCATCGGTGCGATAGCGTTCCCAGTCCAATTTCCGCGCCATGCCCGCCGCGATATAATCCAATCCGGGATGGTGCAGATTGTCGTGCAGGTGAAAGACGCACAGCCCGTGTTCTCTCAAGTAGCTCTCTTTGGCTTTGTAGACTGCGTCATCCAGGAGATGTTCAAACTGGTGGTGATGGTTATAGAATAACGGCTCATGGGTGATGACGAGGTTGCAACCTCTCCGGACAGCTTCCTCCAGCACTTCTTGAGTGGCCATCATCGTGACGGCAACGTTGTGCAGTTCCGTGTCAGGATCACCATAAAGGAAAACATCAATAGCGGTTTCTCTCCACTCGATGTCTATGGATGTCTTCATCCCATTGATAAAGTCTCGGATTATCATAGATTCTCCCTTTTCGTTCAATGAAGCGGCAAAAGTGCGGGTCAGGTGCAGCCAACACTCGCTGCACCTGACCATAAAACGCTCTGTATCCTTCCGGTGACAGTGGTTACTCGTTGCGGACCACGAACCGTGCTTTCAAAGCATGGTCATCCAGAGAATGTGCTCCGACAAAAAGCTCATATTCGAGCGGTTCTACGACGAAATCTGCCCGAGCTTCATCATAATAGGCCAGCCGGGATATGGGCACACTGAGTTCGACGGTCTTGGTTTCGCCGGGCTTGAGGGCGATGCGGGTGAACGCCTTGAGTTCTTTGGGCGCCCGCTCTACGGACGAGTCAATGGGCGAGACGTAGAGCTGCACGACTTCCTCACCGGCGTGCGCGCCGGTATTGGAGACGTCCAGGCTCAGCGATAAGGTTTCTGACGGGCCAAGTTGGGTCTGGGTGAGTGTCAAGTTGGCGTAGCGGTAACGGGTGTAGCTGAGACCGAACCCGAAGGGGAACGCCGGTATGTTGCCGTCGCGCTCGAGTTTGCGGTAGCCGTGCCACAGGTCGTATTCGATCTCGGTGGCATCCTTATCGAAGAACGGCAAGTGCTCAGCCCGTTGGGGGATGACGAACGGCAGTTTGCCGCTGGGGTTGACTCGCCCCAGAAGAATATCCGCCAGGGCGTGACCGCCCTCCATGCCGGGATACCAGAGCATCAGGATGGCCGGTACGCGCTCGCGCCAGGTTTCCATAATCACCGCACTGCCGCCCATCACCGCGACGATGGTCCGTGGATTCACGCTCGCAATGGCCTGAACCAACGCCTCATCTTCAGGATGTAGTGTCAGCCGGTCACGGTCGCCGCCGGTCAAGAATTCGCCATCCACTTGGCCGCCCGCGCCTTGCGCAAAGCCCTGGGCAATCGGCGCCTCCTCCGGGGTAGGCGGCGGGAAGAGTGGCGCCAGGTTTTCCATGGTGTCCGGGTCAAGGAATTCGCCTTCATCTATGTGGGTGTACCCCACCACCAACACCACCGCATCGACGGTTCGGGCGATGGCTTTGGCCTGCTCGAGGTCGCTGCCGTCGTCGTATAGCACTTCGGCCTGGCCCTTGAGCGCAGTTTGAATCCCGGCCAGCGGGGTCACGACATACGCCGGGTGGGTGTTGCTGGAGCCGGCATCGCCGGTATTGGGCGTATCGGCCAGCCGGCCAATGACGGCGATCTTCTTCACGTCCCGTAGCGGGAGCAGGCTGTCCCTGTTTTGCAGCAGTACGATGGATTTCTCCGCCGCTTCGCGCGCCAGTGCCCGGTTGGCTACACTGCCGACCTGTGCCGCATCGTAGTCGCCGGGTTGGAGCAGCCGTAGTTGCTGGCGCAACAGGCGCAAGACCGAGTCATCGATCACTTCCATTGGCACGCTGCCACTTTCGACCAGGCCCTTCAGGTGTTGGTGATAGTGCATCTGGAACGGCATTTCCAGGTCCTGCCCGGCCATGGCGGCTTTTTGGGCATCGCGCATACCGAACATAAAGTCGGTCAGTATGTATCCAGCAAAGCCCCACTTCTGCTTGAGGATGTCGGTCAGCAAGACCTTGTTTTGCCCGCACCATTCCCCGTTGACGCTGTTGTAGGCGCTCATCACCGCCGCTACGCCCTCATCCACCACGCGCTTGAAGTGGGCCAGGTAGATTTCGTGGAGCGCCCTCGGGCTGATACGCGCATCTACCTTGAAACGGGCGTTTTCCATCGAGTTGAGCGCATAGTGCTTGACGCAAGCCATGGTGTGTTTTTGCACCCCACGTGTAAGGGCCGCCCCCATCTCACCCAGGTGGAAGGGATCCTCGCCATAGGTCTCTTGCGCGCGTCCCCAGGCCGGATGGCGAAGCAAGTTGATGCAGACCCCGCCAAAAAGGGTGCCGCCCAGCGTGCGTAATTCACGTCCGATGACATCGCCGATGCGTTCCTCAAGGTCCACATCCCACGCCGCGCCACGGGCCATGGAGACCGGGAAAGTAGTCGCGCCCTCCATGACCACGCCACGGGGACCGTCCGCAAAACGAATGCCGGGGATACCCAAGCGCGAAACCACGCCCGCCGGCCATGGATGATCGCCATAGCCTCCGCCCATCATGTCCGCCATACCGGGCCAAAAGCCTATATCGCCATCCATCATCCCGAGCTTCTCGTCCAATGTGAGCTGTGCCAGCAGTTCGTGAGCCTTGGCCTCAATTTGCTCGGCGGCGGGTGTTGATCTCGGTTCAAAGCCGGTAAATGCTACTGCGTTATGTGTTTCAGTCATCGCTAAACCTCCTAAGTTCGTGATGTGTTTCTATGCATGCGCCGGTACGGTTGTTGGAGTCCTTGATCGGAATTCGTGATGAAGACACCAGGGTTTTCGATGTCGGCAGCGCCGAATTCAAGGTGCAACATTACAGACTGAGTTTAGGACACCCTGGCACAAAAGTCAAATGCAGTCGGCATAGAAAGCGAAAGCCCCGGTTGTCGCGATGACTACATCGCGACAACCGGGGCCTTTTACACGGGTGCGCGTTCAGCGTATCCGAATACTGCCGGCTCCCTGGTCGATGGTCAGGTCGATCTTGTAATCGGCGCTGGCGTAGTTTTTGGTTTCCCACACGCCGTCGTCGTCGCGCTCGCCGGAGACGAGGTCGAACCGTTCGCCGGGCTGGAAGCTGCCGCTGCCGCTGATCAACGTCACCCGCATCCCCACGCCGTCCGGCAGGACGAGGACCACCGAACCCGATCCGGTGTTCAGGTCGCCGTTGAAGCTGCTCGCAGCGGGCAGTTTCATTTCGATGCTGCCGGAGCCGCTGTCGAAGTTCAGATAGCCGACGCGCAACCGGCTCAGGTCGAAATCGCAACTGCCGGAACTGGTGTCCATCCATAGGTCGTAGGTCACGCCGGGATTGAGTTTGACGTCCCATTGCGCATCGCGATCATCAAAATCCCATTGCCCGAACGTGACACCCTCGAAATAACTATCCAGGACTACTTCAGCGCGCCCGTTCGTATTCGTCACATTGAACGCCAGTTCGCCGCGATAGTCGATGTCGGCCTCAATCAGATTGGTGGAATCCTCCAGGACGCTGAGGTGTCCCGGTGTACTGTTCCAGTCGATGGTAACTTTGGCGCTTTCTACCTTTTCCATTGGATACTCGACATGCCTGAATTGCAGTTTCGCCGGCTGCGCCAGTTCGACCAACGCCGGAATCTGTTCCGCGAAGAAAGCCAGCCCAATGACCATGCCCACGAGGATGAGGATGAGAACGCCACTGGCAATCGCGCCGCCGAGCGAGCGCCGTCCGATGAGCACGTCGAGGCCCAGGGCCACCAGCGCGACCGGCCAGAAGCGCCATAGCACGTCCCAGCCCGATTCCGGGAAAAGGCCGAGATTGGAAAGCAGTAAGAGCACGCCGATACCGATCAGCACAACGGGCCAGAAGAACGACCGCCGCTCATGCCGGTACCTTGGCGCATGCTCACCCTCGGGAAATGGCTGCGGCAAGATCGGTTCCGCGCTTTCGGGAATTCTATCTTCGTTCATCGTTACCTCCGTTGAGAGTCTGCATTTTATGCAGGTGGGACGCACTTGATTTATGCAACGCTGCAGGACTGGAAATTGCTGTTGTCCTTTCAGGTACAAAAGTGCGTCCCACCTGCCAAGTTAACTGTGTATACAGTATACGCAGAGACCCAGGGGAGGTTGCGCGATGGGCCAGCGTCAGGGATTGAGCACTTCGACGGTCGAGCGCAGGCCCAGTTCATCGATGAGGGCGTTCAGTTCGGAACGGGTCAACACGCGGCCCAGGCCCGCGTAGGCGGTGAGCGCGGCTTCCATCATATTCGTGCCGAACGAGCGGCCATCGTAGCGCGGCGTGGTCGTGATCAAGCGCGTTACGCCACGCGCGCGCAGCGCTTCGACGTTCTCGGCGGTGGTGGTGTTGGTGACCACCGTCTTGCCGCTGAGGTCTTCTGGCATGTACTTCTTCATAAAGAGGAAATCCCCGGCGATCAGGTCGGCGGCCTGCCAGTAGGGGGTGAACTTTGGTGTGTATTCCTTACCCGAACTGCCGTAGAAAATCATCGACATCGGGAAGTGGCTGACAAACGGCAGCATGATCCGCAACGCCAGGCGAAGTTGCCGGAGGCCTTTGATGGGAAGGGGTAGATCGAGACCGAACATGAAATCGCCGAAAATGACCTCGTCGGTGACGGCGGCTACGGCGTGTGCCAACCCGGGCCGGTCGACGGCCATCGTCACGAAGCCTTTGTGGAAGTGGGGGATGCCGCCCAACGCCGGCGCTGCCAGTTCGAAAACGCGGCGTTCGAGCGTGTGCTTGAGACCACTGCCGTCGACGACCGGCGTTTTGTGGACGTCCTGCACAAGCTTCAAGGCCGCGTGAAGCGGGTATGTGCGCTCGTCCAGGTATAGATTCAGGTCCACACCACCGACACCCAACACATCCACCTTGCCATCCAACTCGGCGAACTTGCGCCGTGCCGCCTCCACGTCGCCGTCAAACCCGATGCGCTCCAGACTGATCGTCTGCCCTTTGAGATCGACGATGACGTGCTTGTTGCGGCTCGAACTCCCCAAACTGACACTGACTGCGTGTTTCATAAGTCCCTCCTGCGGTAATAGTCGTATAGTCGTTGGTCGGATAATCGAATAGTCACAGACAAGGGGCAATGACACTATCGTTGACTGTAAAAAGCCAGCCCAATCGCGCCCGGCCCGACGTGGGTGCCCACGACCGGGCTTACCGGCGAGCGGTAGACCACCGGAGTGCCAAATCGTCTCACGACCATGTCCGCGATCTCATCGCCTTCTTCCTCGGTAGCGACATCGACGATCGCGGCCTCAGCCATCTGTTTGCCTTCCAGACGCTCCTCCGCTATCTCCATCATCCGTGCCAACGCTTTTCGCTTCGTCCGTTCCTGTGAGATGGATTCAATCTCGCCATCTCTGAACTGCAATATCGGCTTGATGTTGAGCGCCGTCCCCAACAGCCGTTTGGCTCTCCCGATTCGCCCGCCACGCTGCAGGTACTCCAACGTGTCCACCACAAACAGAAACTGCACGCTTTCTCTCTTCTCTTCCGCCGCCGCTACTGCTTCCTCTATCGTCCCTCCTGCGGCGACTACCCGCGCCGCCGCCAGCACTTCCAGCCCCAGTCCCATCGAGCTGGATAGTGAATCCACGACTCGGACGTTCATTGTGGGGAGTTGCTCTTGTGCTGCTCGCGCACTGGCGACCGTTCCGCTGATCTTGGACGAAGCCAACACGGCAACGATCGCTTCCCCTGCCGGCGCTACGTGCTCAAAGAAGCTCACAAATTCCGCCGGTGATGGCTGCGATGAAGTAGGAAGAGTTTTCGATTGTTTCAGCCGGTCGTAGAAAGCCGGCGGGTCTATGTCTACGCCATCCCGGAGCCGGTCTTTGTTCCAGAACAACCAAAGAGGGATCACTGCGACGTCAAGCCCTACCAAGGCGGTTTCTGGGATATACGCCGAACTATCGGTCACGACGATGATCTTGTGAGTATTCATCATTTTTTTCCTTTCCTTCACAATTAGCTGAAAACGCCCCGAATTGTAGCTCATTGCGTCACTTGGTCGAGTTCGAGTATTTTTGTTGTGAGCGGGATGCTCTTGTGTCGTATGAGCAGTATAGAGGGAAGTGGGGAAAAGCGCAATAAGAAGTATAGCCGTAAAAATGCAGGTTGAAACAATTGACGTCAATGCCAGGCGCAATATAATCACGAAGAGGGCCTCCGAAGAGGACTCGGATAAGAATCAATGATTACCATTATAAAAGCACAACGACAACATCTGGAAGACTGTCAACTCGCCCTACTGGAATCGCAACTGGGGCAAGTCTACTTCCCCGTGGCGGAAAATGCCGTCGCCACGCTTACGAAGGGGATTGCAGCAGAGGAGATTTTCGTTGCTGTAGACGAAGACGGAACGTGTCTGGGATTCATCTGGTTCGTTCTGAAGGGTGCGTTTCACAGCTTTCCGTATTTGCACATCATCGCCGTTAAAGCGGCGTATCGCGGAGTGGGCATTGGAACCGAACTGCTGCGCTTTTTTGAGGAAACCGTGTTTGCGGATGCGTCGAAAGCCTTTCTGGTCGTTGCGGATTTCAACCCCGACGCCCGTCGCCTCTACGAGCGTTTGGGCTACCGGCAAGTCGGCGCGGTACCGGGCTTGTATAGAGAAGGGGTTACAGAGTCTTTGATGATGAAGACGAATGACATAAGCGGATAGTCGCGGGAGATCAAGATTTCGAAGTCACGGGAATCAGGATATTCCAGGCGCGCGCGCTGGCTATGGATCGCCCTGCTCTTGCTGGCGACGGCGCTGCGACTGCCCGCGCCGGATTGGGACGCTGCCGCGCCGGACGTGCGTACCGCCATCGCCGCGCACCCGGATGAGCGGTTCCTGCTCGGTGTGGCCCAGGCGACGCCGCTGTGGGGCGATCCCAACGTGGCCTCGCCGGATTTCCCCTACGGACATCTGGCGGTTTATGTGGCGCGGCTGTTCGTGGTGACTGCGCCCGGCACCGATCCCCTGTTCGCGCTGCGGCTCTTCTCCGGGCTGCTCGGCGTGCTGCTGGTGGCATTGACCGGCGCGTGGGGCCGCGCGCTCGCCGGGCGACGCAGTCCTGCCGGAACGTGGGTCGCGCTACTCGCCGCCGCGTTGATCACCTTTGCCCCTTTCCCTATCCAGCAGGCACGCTTTTACACCGTGGACGTGCTCGGTGCCGTCCTGGCTTCCGGCGCGATCCTCGCGGCAACCCGTCGACGCTGGACACTCGCGGGCGTGTTCGCCGGTCTGGCGCTGGCCTGTAAAGCCTCCCTGGCGTGGTGCGCGGTGACCGTGGTTGTGGGTTACGGGTTGTGGGTTGTGGGGCAGAAGTCCAAAGTCCAAGGTCCAAGGTCGAAAGAATCAGCGAATGGGCGAATGAGCGAATCGAGCATCCAGCATCCAGCATCGAGTCTCGAGTTGCACGTAACCACTAACAAGAAAAAAGTAACGAGCATCCCCTCCTCTCTCCCCCGTCTACCGTCTACCGTCTACCGTCTACTTCTCCCCCTGCTCTTCGCCTTCGCCCTCGTCTCACCGTGGGCATTGTTGCGACCGGTGGCTTCCTGGCGTGGTCCGGCGGTGCAGGCGATGATGGCTTCCGGACGCTTCGTCTTCCCGTACACGCGCCAGTACGCGGGCACGCTGCCCTTCCTCTACCCGTTAGCGCAGATGGCGCTCTGGGGGCTTGGCCCGGCGACGATGCTGCTGGGTATCGCCGGCGTGGGGTGGGCGCTCCGGCGTTGGCGACATGGCTCGTTTGCGCTACGACTGACCTGCCTTTGGACATTGATCTTTTTTCTAATGACTGCCGGGCTGTACGTCAAGTTCCCACGCTATCTCCTGCCGCTCTACCCGGTATGGGCCGCGTGGGCGGCACTGGCGTGCGTCAAAGTGATTGCCTCACCGGTCGCGTGGCGGGTTGTGGGGATGCTGACACTCATATCCACGGCATTGTTGGGGTGGGCGCAGGTCTCGCTCTACGCAGAGCCGCACCCGTGGATCGCCGCCTCGCAGTGGATCTACGCGAATGTACCATCCGGCGCGATCGTCGCCGTCGAGGCATGGGATCATGCGTTGCCCGTTCCATTGTCCGAAGGTGATGCCGGGTGCTATACCTCGTTGATCGCGCCGGTTTACGATGGAGAGACGGTGGCGAAGGCCGCACAGCTCGCAGAGGTTGCCGAGAACGCAGACGTGATCGTGCTGGCAAGTCATCGCGGTTACGGAGCATTGGCGCGCCAACCGGACGACTACGCCGCGACGTTGGCCTGGTACGAGGAGCTGCTGCGCGAGCGCGAGGTGATCGCTTTTGGGCGTTGCCCGCACGTGGGGCCGCTAGCCCTCACCGATGACCCACTAGCGGATGCAGGCCTCGCGTCACCTCTGTCGCTGGCCGAACGCTGCGGCACCCCCTACGCCCTGCGCCTGCCGCGCCTCGACGAGAGCTTCCGCGTCTACGATGCCCCGCCGGTGCTGCTTTTACGGAGTACGGAGTAGGAAGTATGGAGTAAGGGATAAGATAGCTCGTTCCCTTACTCCTGTGCCAGTGTAAATTCCTCGATGTTCCAGGTTTTCACGGCGATGGCGTCTGGGGCAAAGCCGCGCAGGTCGGGCCGGGTAGCATAGATGCTCGGGCGGAAGAAGAGCGGCAGTGCCGGCAGATCTGCGCTGAAGAGACGCTGCGCTTCGCCGTGCGCCGTGGCGTACGCCGGCTCGCCGGGCAGGGTCGCGAGTGCCTGCTCGCATAACGCGTCGTAGATTGGGTTGTCGTAGCCGCCGAAATTCTGCCCGCTCCACTGGTTCGCCTCGGACGAAATCTGCGTGGAAAGATATAGGCCGCACGGCGGTTGGACGTCCGTCAGCCAGGAAAATTCGGCGAGGTCGAAGTGCCGCCCGTACAACGGCATTCCTGCACCGTCCTTGAAGAACGCCGCCGGCTCGAGCTGTTCTACCTCTACCTGGATGCCACACGCTGCCAAATCTGCGGCGATTAGCGTACCAATTTGCTCGTGCATATCCGCTGTGGTGGTGCTGTAGTGGATGTGGAACTGTGCTCCGTCGAAGAAGCCGGGGATCCCGTGTGCCTCGCGGATACCGTCCCCATCCAGATCGCGCCATCCGACCTCTTCCAGAAGCGTCTGGCCTTCTGTGGGATCATACGGGTGCAGGATGATAGCGTCGGCGGCGTAGAGCGGGTGTTCCAGGGGAAGGTAGGCGTCGGAGACTGCGCCAAGCCCACCGGTTACCTGCTCGATGATGGCCTGGCGATTGATGCAGTAGGCGACCGCGCGCCGCGTCCGTACATCCTGGAAGAAGGCCGGTTGCTCGTAATCGGGCGGTGGATCGGCGTTGAAGGTCAGGTGTTCCCAGATGGGGCCGCTGACGCTGTAGAGTTTTCCCTCCCCGGTCGTCTCCATCTCGCGCAGGCGTTCCAGATCGCGTTCGAGGTACAAGTCGAGGCTCAAAACGTCGCATTGTCCCTGCGCCAGTGCGTCCAGAGCGGTGTCCACGTTCTGGTTGGAGATAAAGCGGAAGGTCAGCGTCTCGAAGTACGGCAGCCCTTCTGCCGTGCGAAAGTAGTGGGGGTTGGGCACAAGCCGGACGTACTGCCCCGGCGTCCAGGTGTCGATCACGTAAGGCCCGTAACTGAGCGGTGTGTGAATGACGGTATCCTGCGTCAACAGCTCCGCGGAAGCGTACCGGTTCCAGGCGTGGGCGGGGAGTGGCGTCCAGAACGCCGTCGTGTACGCCGGGTCGAGGAAGCCCGGCAGCCCGGTCCAGACGACCGTGTGATCGTCCGGTGCGGTGTAACTGCTCGTGCGCAGTTCTAGCCACTTCCAGTTTGGCGTATCCATATCTCGGGCGAGGTCGAAGCTGTAGACGGAGTCTTGGGCCGTGAGTGATTTGCCATCCGACCAGCGCAGATCGGGCTTGAGGGTAAACGTAGCCTGTATCTGATCCATCGTGACGGGTTGCCCGTCGAACGTGACCGTGCAGTCGTCGGCGCGGCAACCGGCCGGCCGGACGCGCGTGCCTGTGGCAAGCTTCACGACGTCGCCGTTGGCATCGACGACCTGCGCGCCTGTCTCCATGGAACCCGTTGTTAGCACGGCATCACCGTCTGCCACAGAGGGGAGCTTTTGCAGGATGACGGGTTGGTAGCTGTAACCCACGGTGTCGATCGGACCGTCGTAAATGGCCTCACGGATGACGCGCGCGGCGCGTGAGTCGTCTTCGTAGAGGTAGAGCGAGTCCGGTTCCTCTTCCAGGCAGACGGTGAGCACGCGCGGTTTGGGCGTCGGAGTGAAGGTGGGGCTGGGGGTGGGGGACGGTGTGGTGGTTGGTTCAGGCGTTGCTATGGAGGAGGTGGGTGTGAGCGATGGCGACGCGACAGGCGTTGATGTACAGGCCACCAACAGCGCGCCTACAATAAAAAGATATGCGATACGAAAATGTCTCATTGAGTACCTCGAAACGTAAAACCACGAATCTACACGAATTCCTACGAAATGAAGACGAATTCGTGTGGATTTGTGAAGACTCGTGGTTGAAATCTACAACACCGCGCGGGCCATACCGCCGTCGACAAGCAAGGTGACGCCGGTAATGTACGAGGCTGCCGGAGAGAGCAGGAACGCGGCGGCGCGGCCAAACTCGGTGGGATCGGCCATGCGACGCAGCGGGACTTCCGTGGCGATTTTCGCCGTTTCTTCTTCCATGCTGCTGGTGTTCTGCTCCATGCGCGCGCGCAGGATCTCGTCCACGCGCTCGGTGCGTGTCCAGCCTGGCGCGATGGCATTGACGCGGATATTGTCCGGGCCGAGTTCGATCGACAGCGTTTTCACCAGGCCGATGACGGCGGTGCGCAGCGCATTGGAAATCGTCAATCCATCCAGCGGGTGGCGCACGGTGACGGAGGTGTTGGCGAGGATGCTGCCTGCACCTTGCGCGCGCATCAGCGGGACGACGGCATAGGCCAGGCGCAACGCACTTTGAATGGTTAGTTGGATACCGGTCTCCCATTGTTCCATGGTGAGGTCGACAAAGTGCCCTGGTGCCGGCCCACCGGCGTTGATAAAGAGCATATCGATACGCTCGAAGCGCACAAGAGTCTCATCGACCAACCGCCGGACGTCGGCAGGCTGTGTGATATCGGCGACGACCGGCAGCACCGTCACGCCGGTTTCGCGGGACAGGACGCGTGCGGCCTCCTTGAGTATCGACGCATTGCGGGCGCAGAGCACGATGTTGGCACCTTCCTGTGCCAGTGCGCGTGCGACCGCATAGCCCAAGCCCCGGCTCGCCGCAGTGACGAGCGCCGTTTTCCCTTCTAGCATCAGATCCATCATATACCTCTTATCTTTGCAGGTTGAAGAGGGATTGGTGATTAGGGATTGGAGATTGGGGATGGGGTAACTTGTGCCATTCCTACTCCCTACTCCCTACTCCCTACTCCTCTATCTCGAAGCGCAGCACGGTTGTGCCGATGCGGATGCGGTCGCCGGAGGCGAGTGGCACTGGATGCGCGATACGTTGTTCGTTGAGGAAAGTACCGTTGTGGCTTTCCAGGTCCTCGAGCCACCATAACTCATCGCGCCAGAGAATCAGTGCGTGATGGTTGGAGACAAAAGCGTTCGCAATGATCAAGATGTTGGTGTGGCTGCGTCCAATGGCTGTGACCGGGCGCAGGGACAGACGTCTTCCCTGCTCTTCACCTTCCTCGACAATGATGTGCGCAGGTGTGTGCGCGATGACGGGCGTCTCTTCGTGCTGGCGTAATCCCCGCCAGAGGATAGAGAATGCCACGCCCAGAAAGAGGTAGAGCAGCGCAGCTAATCCTAACCGCAGCACCAACAGCAGTTCCGCCGTCACATTCTCCATATCAAGGCCTCGCTGCTGGATACGCCTGTGTATCTGCCGAGGTGGGCGCGGTCGCTTTCTCCGTGCGCCGGTCGCTGATCTCCTCAGCATAGATGAGATCGACGCCGGAAAGCGCGATCACGTCGCCGGGCCGGAGCACGATCTCCTGGACGGGAAAGCCGTTGACCGTAGTGCCGCCACGACTGCCCATGTCTTGCAGGATGTAGCGGCGATACCGGCAGGACAGTTGTGCGTGATAGCGCGACACGCGTGGGTCTTCGAGGATGAGGTCGTTGTCGAGCGCCCGCCCAATGCGTACTACAGGCTGCGCCAAGTCGAACGTGTGCGTGCCCTGGACGATCAGATAAGCGCGTAGCGCGTTGGGGTCCAGCTTGTTGGTGTCTTCTTGCTCGGCACGCTGCCGGATGGCTTCCAAGTCCAGGTCGCGGGTTGGCTCGTGCGTCAGGACCACGCGATTGAGCGGCGTGATGCGTACAGCGTGCAGTGGCAGATCGACGCTGGATTCCAGCAGGATCGCGGGCGGTTCCATCAGCCGGACTTGCATGCTCTCGGTGACCGCCTTGAGGTCGATTGCTAGTTCGACTTCCAGGTCTGGGTGGTGGGTTTGGAGTGCGTTTAAATCCTCCGGGTTCAGCGCGATGCGATAACGTCCTGGCACTTCCGGCGTTCCATCAGCGCCCAAACGTTCGCCATCTTCCAGCGCCCTTGCGAGGTGGCGCGCCACATCCTGCGCGAACAGCCGCCCGGCAAAGAGTCGCACGAAGGGTGCTTCCACCAATTGCTCGATCCAGCTTTCAAGACGCATCAGACTTTTCATACATGGCGATTATAGACGCAAATGCGAGTGTCGCAAGTGTAGTTGACATGCACGCCACTCGGCGTACACTACTGACTCGAACGTATCTTGTAAACTTTCTACGCCTGCAGTGCACGGGCATGGCTTAAGTTTTTTGTGTTCAGGTCAGTAGGAGATTGGAGGTGAGGCTTATGACGGATTCAGCAACCAAGCCGGTTCCCTTTCTGACCGATCCCACGGGTCGCGAGCATCTGCTGGATGGCGATACGACGACGATTGGCCGTGCGCTGGAGAACGACATCGTCATCACCAGCAAGCGCGTCTCTCGCGAGCACGCGCGCCTGCGCCGTGATGGCTGGCGCGTGATTCTCGAAGACCAGGGAAGTACCAACGGCACTTTCCTCAATGAGGAACGTGTGCTGGAACCGGTCGCGTTGCACGATGGGGATTGCATCAAGATCGGAGACGTGGCTTTAGCCTTTCATGATCCTGACATTACCTACCGCGACACCTTCCTGCCGGCACTGGAAGTGGACGTGGTGGCAGGCGTCGTGCGCCTCGACCGGCAGCTCATCACACTTTCTTCCAAAGAATTCATCTTGCTGGCGTACCTCCACGAACGCTGCGGGGAAGTCTGTTCTAAGGACGACATTGCTGCCGCCGTCTGGCCTGAATATCACTCGGACGTCTACGACTACCAGGTAGAGAATCTGATGCGACGTCTGCGTACCAAGATCGAACCCGATCCCGCCAATCCACAACTGTTAATCACCGTCCGGGGGCTTGGTTATAAGTTGATAGGGCATAGTTCATCATGAAAAGATAGCCAGTTGTTAGCTGGTGAATAGGCAACGCCGCCGGAGATCTGCTATCCTTATCGCAGGATGGTGAATGATGATGATGAATACTGTGACAAACACACATTCCCCTGCGATGGCTCTGGCGGCGTTACGTTTCGAGGGGGAAGACAAGACAATGCCAGTGACTTATTTGGAAGGGAAAACGCTCGGTAAATATCGCGTTCTGGAGCCGCTTGGTCGCGGTGGGATGGCGCGCGTCTATCGCGCCTACCACCCGCAACTCGACCGTTACGTGGCGATCAAAGTCCTGCGTTCCGATCTGATGGAGGATGAGGCCTTCGGGGCTGACGCATCCGCCGACGAGACGTGGCAGGCGCGCTTCCAGCGTGAAGCGCAGTCGGTGGCGGCACTCCGCCATGCCAACATCGTCCAGGTCTTCGACTTCGACGTGCAGGACGACGTGTACTACATGGTGATGGAGCTGCTCGAAGGCGACACGCTCAAGACGCGCCTCAACGACTACCGCGTGCGCGGCGAGCAGATGGACTGGGGGGAAATCGTGCGCATCATGCTTGATGTGCTCGATGGACTGGCCTACGCGCACAGCGAGCGGATGATCCACCGCGACATCAAACCGGCCAACATTTTGCTGAGCCGGCGTGGCCAGGCCGTCATCGGCGATTTCGGCATCGCGCACATCATCGGCGGGACACGTTACACCATCTCCGGTGCGTTGATGGGCACACTGCACTATATGGCGCCGGAACAGGGGATGCAAGGGTTGTGTGACGCCCGTAGCGACATCTACTCGCTCGGTGTCGTCTTCTACGAGATGCTGACGCAGCGCACGCCCTTCGACGCCGACACGCCGCTGGCGATCCTGATGAAGCACGTC
>OMKS01001755.1_pt1 | contig 18958 bp, 16 predicted proteins | sample 1674721 | NCBI WGS metagenome assembly OMKS01 (sample SAMN06264996, study PRJEB25208) | sediment metagenome | isolation source: hot spring sediment | place: USA: California | collected 2014-09-02
CCAAGTACGACAATAAAATTTACAATACCCGGTGTAGAGGACGAAAATTTTCATCCCTTACGCACTAAGTTAATTGTTTATGATATACTTGGACGAGAAGTTGTGACACTTGTAAACAAAGAATTACAACCCGGTAATCACGAAGTAAACCTTGATGCAAGCAGTTAAACAAGCAGTATGTATTTTTATCGAATTGATGTAGCGAACAAATTTTCGTCAATAAAAAAGATGTTGCTAATCAAATAACGACAAATGTCGTAATAGTAAATAGTATCGTATGACCTAAACTATTAAAAGGAGATGTCTCAAAACCCTAGGTTTTCTCGATGCTTCGACAAGCTCAGCAGCCGTACATTCCGACATAAAGCGTTGGAACACCACGTCAAAGGACGGGCAGGCTCGAAAACCGCTCAAATTCAGCGGTCATTGAGTTGTCCGTGCTTTTCGGACGTATCGAAATGACCTTTTGAGACAGCCTCTTTTTTTTATAAAATTCTGGTTTTATCTAATTAAAAATGCTCTCATACATTATAACCACATTATCGCTTGCCGGGTAACCGACACAAGTAAGACAAAATCCTTGTTTAATATCTTCTTCTGTTAGAGCCGTTTGTTCAACTAATTTTAACTTTCCTGAAAGTAACTTAGCTTTGCAAGTCCCGCAATTTCCAAATTGACATGAATTAGGAATTTCCAATCCTTGTTCTAAAGCTTTTTCAAGAATTGTCTCACCGGGCAGTACTATAACTTTATGTCGGTTGCCGTGCAAGATAATTGTAACTTCTCTTTCTTTTTCTTCAATATCATCGGTTTCATCCAAGATTTTTGTAGTGTAAATTTCTCTGTGAATATTTTTGCGATCGACATTTCTATCTTTGAGAACATTCATAACTGTCTGCATCATTTCTTCGGGACCGCAGAGATAATATTCAACTTGTCCGGTAAATTGAGTTTTGTATTTCTCAAGTAATTCTATTGTTTTATCGCGATCAATTCTACCGCGTAAACCTTTCCAATCATTCTTCGGATCACTTAAAGAATGTTCAATGAAAAATCTATCTGAATAATTTTTTTGAAGTGAATTTAACTTATCATAAAAAATAATCGAATTTTCGTCATGATTACCGTAAAACAAAATCACATTTGATTTCGGTTCATATTTCAAAATTGATTGAAGATGCGACATAAGCGGAGTAATTCCGCTACCGGCTCCGAACATTACAAATGTTCTTTCATTTTCCTTATTTGGTTCGACAGTAAAATTACCAAGTGGTGGAAGAGAAGTAATGCTGTCACCAATTTTTAGATTTTCAAGTAAAAACTTTGTAGTTATACCATCCTTAAATTTTTTTATAGCAACACCAACTTGAGGAAGTTCGTCAGGCGTTGTCCAAATAGAATAACCTCGACGAGTTTCAATTCCGTTCGCATCAAAAATAAAAGTCAGAAATTGTCCGGGTTGAAATGACAAATCTCTGTTATCTTTTTCATGAAGCAGGATACTTATTGCATCGTGAGTTTCGTTTATAATTTTGTCAACAATAAGAGTAAGGGCATTATTCATTGGATTCCTTGTCTTTTTTATATTGATAACAATTCATTTTACAAAATCGTTTCAATCGAAGGTCAAAACTAATGGTATTGTTGCTTAGAGGCAAGCTGCTGTGGTCGAGGGCGCAACCACAGCAGCTGAATTGATCATTAAAGGAGGGTACAACATGATTGCTTCTATTAATACAATTAGCATACCAAATATGAAAATGCGTTTAAGAGGATATAAGTAGCTTTTTTCTTTTTTTATTGCGGAATTGAGAGAAGGTTTTCTTAATGGTAAGAAAACAAATTTATGCAAATTATTTTTTTAATAAGATCTTAAAAGTTGTTCCTCTGCCAATCACGGATTCTTTTACGAAAATTTTTCCGTGATGGTAATTTTCTACGATGCGTTTGGTAAGACTTAAACCCAAACCCCAGCCCCGGCGCTTTGTGCTGTAACCCGGTCTAAAAATATCTTTTCGGCGTTTATATTCGATTCCTTTCCCATTATCGCTTACTTCAAGATGAACAAAATTACCTTCATTGTAATAATGGAATTTTATTTCGCCATGTTTATATTCAATTGCATCCAATGCGTTTTTTACTAAATTTTCAATTACCCACTCAAAAAGTTCTGAATTAATTTTAACTGTTAAATCCTCGGGACCATCAATAATCATTTTTAAGTTTTGCGCCGAAGAGGGGAGTCTTCTATTAAAATAATTGACTATTCTTGTTAGAAGTTCAAAAAGATTTTCCTCTTTCAATTCCGGTTTAGAACCAATTTTTGAAAATCTTTGAGTTACTTTGTTGAGCCTGGATAAATCATTTTCAATTTCATCTGCCGTGTCAATTACTTTATCGGGATTTTCATGATAAAGTCTTAACATTTCCGTCCAGCCCATCAAACTTGAAATCGGTGTCCCGAGTTGATGAGCGGTTTCCTTTGCCATTCCAACCCAAATATTACTTTGCTCGGTTTTTTTCATATAACTAAAACTAAAGTATGCTATCAGCACAAAAAATATTGCAAAGGAAATTTGTAAGTAAGGAAATAGGATAAGACTTCGGACTAATTCGGAATCTCCGTAATAGATTTTTCTCCAAACAGTTGTACCATCGAATGTAACTTCAATTGGAGCATGTTGTTTTTTTAGTTCCTCAACTTTTTCTCTTAAAAATTCTTGAAGTTCGTCTTCGGTTAATGAGGTATCAATTTCTAAATTTCTTACACCTACATCAAAGCCTTGAAAAATAACATTATCGTCTGCATCGGTTAATATTAACGGAAAGTCAATTCTTTTAACAATGTTTTCAAAAATGAAAGTTATATCGAAGCTATTGACGTTTGGGTCGGCGATGTATTCAAGACTTTTTGCATAAAGTTCGGCAATTTGTCTTTCTCTTTCTTGAAGTCTCTGTACTAAATCATGCGTAAAAAAAAGAGTGCCGCCGGCTATGGCAATACCAAGGATAAGGAGAATGATCTTAATATTGAAAGATGCCGGACCGCCGGACATTTTCATTTTGGTAACCCGAAACTAAATGTATATGAAAATTATAATTTTATTGTTTCTGCTCTGCTTGGACCTACCGAAATAATGGCAATTTCAAAACCACATTGTTCTGAAATAAATGATAAGTAATGTTGAGCTTCTTCAGGTAATTCCGAATAACTGCGTGCATTCGAAATATCTGTTTTCCAACCTGGTAAAGTTTCATAAACCGGGGTAACTCTTTCCATTTGAGCAATATCTGTCGGGAAAGAGGTTAATTTTTTACCATCAATTTGATAGGCAGTGCAAACTTTTATCTCATCCAAATAACTAAGCACATCAAGTTTAGTAATAGCAACTCTTTCAATACCGTTAATCATTCTTGAATACTTCATCATAAAAGAGTCAAACCAGCCGCAGCGGCGTGGTCTGCCGGTAGTAGCTCCAAACTCAGCCCCGGCTTGCCTTAGAATTTCACCATTTTCTTTATCAAGCTCTGTTGGGAAGGGACCGAGTCCAACGCGGGTTGTATATGCTTTTACGATTCCGAAAACCGAGGATACTTTTGTCGGTGGAATTCCCGTTCCTGTACATCCGCCTCCTGAGGTAGGATTAGAAGAAGTTACATAAGGGTATGTTCCGAAATCAACATCGAGTAAAGTACCTTGTGCTCCTTCCATCAGAATGTTTTTATTATCCAAAATAGCTTGGTTTAAGTACATCGGCACATCTTTAATATACGGATCAATTACTTTATCAAATTCTAAATACTCTTTAATGATTTCATCAACCTCAAGTTCGTTTTCATTATATACTTTTGTTAAGATTTCATTTTTCTCTTCTATATTTTGACGAATCAATTTTTCAAGATGTTGTTTATTCAATAAATCTACTATCTTAATCCCTTTACGAGCATACTTATCAATATAACAAGGACCTATTCCTCTTCCGGTTGTTCCGATTTTTCTATCACCTTTTTCACTAATCGAATCTAATAATTTGTGATAAGGCATGATTAAATGAGCGTTATGGCTAATAAATAATCTATCTTTAATCGAAATATTATTATTCTCTAAAAATTTTATTTCATCTAAGAGAGCTTTTGGATCAATAACAACACCGCTGCCAATAACACAAACAACGTCTTTTCTTAAAATTCCTGAAGGAATCAGATGTAGAATAAATTGTTTATCATCGATTTTAATGGTATGCCCGGCGTTAGCTCCACCTTGATAACGAACAACGATGTCATATTTCTCGCTCAAAATATCAACAATTTTACCTTTTCCCTCGTCACCCCATTGGCTTCCAACGAGAATGGTTACTTCCATAAAACCCTCGGATTAGTGTACAAAAAAAACTCCGAATGCAGTATTCGGAGTTAAATAAATTTTTTATTGGAAGATTAGAAACTTTTTACTGCTTCTTCAACAGAATCAAAATTCTCAAAAATCGTGATGAGTTTTGTTATAACAAGTAAACTGTTAATTTTTTCTGTTGCTTTGGCAAGTTTAAGAGCGCCACCGCCGTTTTTAATAGTAGTAAATCCGCTAATCAACATACCAAGACCGGAACTGTTCATAAATTTAACCCCAGCAAGATCAATAACAACATTTTTCTTGCCTTCATCGAGAAACTTGTGCAGCATGTCGCTGAATTCTTGGGCTTCGGGACCACCCATTACGTTGCCTTTTAATTCAACAACTACGGCTCCATATTTTTCGGAAACTTTAATTTTCATAGGTTCTCCTGATTGTTAAATTCTTTTAAAACATGGAAAATAATATAATAATTTTGAAATTTATACCTAAATTTATTCTTCATAAATATTTATATTAACGGCTAAGTTATTCATTCTGCTTATAAAAAGAAAGATTATTTTCTTACAAATAAACATAATTCTTTGGAAAGACAATTTAGCTTTGTCGGAACATAAAAGGGTAACCATCGTCTAAAATGTCAGATTTGAATCACGAAAATGCCAACCAAATCAATGATGATCAAAACGAAGATTTTCAACTGATCAAAGATTTTATTGATGGTAATGAAGATGCATTTACCAAGTTAGTACTTAAGCACAAAGAAAAAGTCAGAAACCTTGTCTTTCTTACTCTTGGTGATGCAGATAATGTGGATGATATTTCTCAAGATGTTTTCATAAATGTTTTCCATAAAATTGGCGATTTTCGGTTTGAGTCTAAATTTACAACCTGGCTCTATAGAATTACTGTTAATAAGTGTCGGGACTATCTTAGAAAAAAACGTGTTCGCAGTATTTTTGTACCAATAAAAGACAGCACATACGAACCCGGTATAAAAGGACATTCTGATAACCCGGATTTACCCGGACTTGTTCGCAGGGGAATAGAAAAATTACCCGAAAAATTGAGAGTTCCGTTAATCTTAAGAGACATGGACGGCTTAAGCTATAAAGAAATTGCAGATCAACTTGAGTGCGAAGTAGGAACCGTGAAATCAAGAATTTTTAGAGCCAGAGAAAGTTTAAAATTTATTTTAGAACCATACCAGGATGAATTGATTTCTTGAGGCGGGGGCAGTATGGCTTCATCTTTATTTACACGACAAAATATTAAAAAATATTTGCCCGGTATTTTGTTAGGCGGATTAACAGTTTTACTTATGTTTTACTTCAAAGATAACCGGGGTGCTTTTGGTGAAATTGTTACTAAAAGTAAAGATGACTTATTAGCACTTTATACCGAGAATCTTCGTCCATTAATTTTTGGTGCTGATATCACAAATGAAGATGTATTTAACTTTGCTCTTTACCAGACTCTTCCCATCGATAAAAAAGAAAATAAGCTATTAAAAATTTCCGAAGTTGATCAAGAAACATATTATGAAGTAATTCCGTCTTCATATAAAGCAGGTACGGAAAACTATGAAAACTTTGTTAAGTTCATGATGCTTGACACGGAACAGAAAAATAAACTTGATTCTATTTTGCATTCATACCGCGGAGAATTATCAGAAACAATATTTACGGACGGTGCTAACACATTAGCTATTAATTCGCGTCTGTCGGATTTACAAAAAGCAGTATTAACCGATATAGCGGCTTTTGCTCGTAATGCTAATAAACCTCAATTAAGTTTTTTGTTCGGAACTGATTCAATTTTTTGGGATTCGCCTAAAGCCTACAATTTGGTTGATGAAATAAGAAAAGATACCACTAATGAGTTTTTAATAATTGCGCCCGATACTGCTTTTACATCTTATCTAAAATTTGACTTAGCCGCATTGAAAAGACTTGACTCGCTCGGAGATCGATGGTTAAAAGACGGGGAAGAATTTCCTGAGATTAATATAACTCTTCAAAAGTCAATACCAAATGAAAAGTTATCTCCTGCACCACCAATAATTTTGAGAAAGCAATTTGAAAATCAATTCGGTTATTCTTTAAAGCTCCCTACTAAAGATTTTCAAAAGTTCGATTTTGATAAAGGTGCAATGGATTCGCTTAGGAATTCTTTAGCAGAAATTAGAGCAGGGTTGAGTAAATTATCGTTCAGTTTCGATATCGATTCATTGAAAGAATCATTTAATTTTCAGTTGAGAGCATTAGACGAAGATAAAAATGAAGCACTGTTTTTCGAATTTAATTTTGATAATATTAATGACATTGTAAGTAAATCTTTAGAAAGTGCTCTGCAATTTGAAAGAAGTGCCGAGGATTGGGAACGTTTCGGTAATAAAATAGATTCTATTGTCATTTCAATGGAAAATTCAAAAAAAGATTCATCAAGATTAAACAATGTCATTGAAGAAAGATTAGATAAATTAAAGAAGAGGAAAAACCAATAACTTATCCATGAATTTGTTTTCTCCAAATATTGCAAAATCTCGAAAGTTGGAATATTCAATTGGTTTTTCGATTCTACTTTTTATCTTCAAGATACTTTTTAGTTCATCTGATTCTTTTTTATTTCATTTTGCAAACGAATTTATTGTTTTCTTCACTTTATATTTTTGGCTGCTTTACCTGGTTGATTTTGTTCATACTAAATTACGCTCACCTTTACAAATAGTGTTGAATGTCGGCATTCTTTCTGCGTTGTTCTTTTTCTTTGTCGCGATGTCCACAATTATATTTGACATAAAAACTTTTACTCCTCATCAAAATTTTATTACGTCAATCTTTTCTTTGATTATTTCATTTATATGTTTTATTGCGGCAGCTTATATATTTTCGGTATTTAGAGAACTGTTTTTTCTGAGGCAGAAAAGAGATCCCAAAACATACTTCAACACGATGATAGTTTTTTTTGTGTTTCTTTTTTTCTCAAACCTTTTAATAAAGATTGACCAGGAATTCGACTACCCCAAAAACGCATTTTATATTGTTGCGTTGATTTTAATATCAATTAATTCGCTTAGAGTTGCATGGATTGCATTTCTTACTAAGCGGCAGAAAATTTATTTACTGATTTTAAGTGTTGTTCTTAGCATTCTTTTCGGATTTAATTTTAGTTTTTCCTTAGATGATAATATACTTACTAAAATTTTGGTTGATTTATCACCGGGATTTCATTCCGTGTTAAGCTTAATGATGATCTACGGTACAATTTATTTTGGAGTAATTTTCTTTACTACATTATTTCATCTTCCTACAGCCGAAGCATTTGACCGTAAAGCAGAAGAAGTAACCTCGTTTCGTGATCTTACTAAGCTTGTTACACAGGTATTGGATTTCAAGGAACTTGCAAATACTATTACACAAGTAACAACAAAGGTTTGTAATTCGGATTCAGCTTGGCTTGTTGTCATTGATAAGGAAGAATATGATTTAGTTTCCATTAATAATATTGGATATGTGGAAGCCGATGAACTTAGCAAAAAAATATTGGAAAGTTTAAATGACGAGACAGATTCGCTTATAACATTGAACCCGGATATTACAGAGGTTCCCGTTAAAAATGATCTGCAAAAATTTAATTTCAGTTGGATAGTTATAGCTCCGCTAAAGATTCATGAAAAGCAAAAAGGATTTTTATTTGCGGCACGGCAAAAAGATTTTCCGTTTGATGACGATGATAAAAAAGCAATTGAAGCATTTTCAGATTATGCATCGGTTGCAATGGAAAATGCTATGTTAATTGAAGAATCTATTGAGAAAGAAAGATTAGAAAAAGAATTGGATGTTGCACGTGAAGTTCAATATAAGATTCTTCCTTCAGAAACTCCAAAGTATAAAAACGTTGATATATCCGCCATGTTTATTCCGGCATTTGAAGTCGGAGGTGATTATTACGATTTCTTCGAACTTGATGATGATCATTTAGGTGTAGTGATGGCTGATGTCTCGGGTAAAGGAATATCTGCGGCATTTATTATGGCAGAAGTTAAAGGAGTTTTCAAATCGTTATCAAGCGTTATTTTTAATCCTCATGATTTATTAGTAAAAGCCAATGCAATTTTAAGTGAGAGTTTGGATTCTAAGAATTTTGTAACTGCAATTTACGGAGTACTAAATCTAAAAAGCGGTAAATTCAATTTTGTAAGATGCGGTCATACTCCTTTAATTTTAATTTCCGAAGGTCGGGCAGAGAGATTTACGCCAATGGGTTTGGGTTTAGGTTTAGACAATTCCGAAAAGTTTTCTGATACATTAAAACAAATGGAAATTCAACTAAAGAATAACGATATTTTAACTCTTTATACAGACGGTATTCCTGAAAGTCAGAATGCGCATCTGGAAGATTTTGGCTATGAACGTTTTGAGAATATTTTAATAGAAAATTCTGATTTATCAACGGACGAAATTTCAAATAAGGTGATGGCAAATCTTACAACTTTTTCTAAAGATAATATACAAAACGACGATATCACACTTTTAATAATGAAATGGTTTTCTAACAATAAAATAGTCGGGGAGAATTAATGGCAGATTTCAACGTCAATGTGAGAGGGGTTGGGTCTGTAAGCGTTATTGATGTAAAAGGGTATCTTGATGCACATACAGCCCCCCAACTCGAAAACGCTTTCAATCAATTGATTGATGGTAGTAAGTACAAGGTTGTTGTTAATTTCAATGATCTTTCTTACATCAGCAGTGCCGGACTCGGTGTCTTTATGGCTTATGTCGAAACAATGAGGGAAAATAAAGGCGACATAAAGTTTTCAAATATGCAGGATGGAGTTTACAATATTTTTGACCTGCTTGGTTTTCCAATGCTTTATGAATTTTATAAAAATGAAAATGAAGCGATAGAAAAATTTAAAGAATCTATTTCAAAGTGACATCCAAAACAAATAATATTAACAAAGAACTTACCGTAAAAAGTACTACGAATAATCTTGCGATTATTAGAGAGTTTGTGGAAAACGTTGCAAGAGAAAGTGGTTTCTCTAAAGAAATTGTAAGTAAAATTTCACTTGCTGTGGATGAAGCTTGCACAAATGTAATCAAACATGCCTATAAATTTTCTCCCGACAGAGAAATAAAAATACTTACCCAGTTTAATGATTCTAAATTGACTATAAGAATTACTGACAGCGGTGACAAGTTTGATCCGAATTTAATCCCCGAACCAAACTTAAAAGAATACCATAAGCAAAAGAAAGTTGGCGGTTTAGGAATGTTTTTAATGAAAAAATTAATGGATGAAGTGCAATACCATACTCTTTCCGGGAATCAGAACCAAGTTGTTTTAGTTAAATATCTCGCATAAATAAATGCAAACCAAAGATCAAAATTCAGCCTTAAGAAATTTATCGGCGTTAGTTGATTTCAGCAACGTAATCAATTCCAGCCTCGATATACAATTTGCATTTAATAATCTGTTATTAACATGTCTTGGAAAATTTCACGCTACTCGCGGTTGTATTTTAATTAAAGGTGTCAATAATTTATTAAGTGTTAGTTCTACAAAAGGGCTTACACAAGAATCACTTAATTCATTCCCGGCTGTAAAATTATCAGATTACGAAAGCAATAAAGAATTTCAGGCTTTTCTCAAAAGAAACAGGTTGGCTTTAACTCAAAAAATTATTTCATCCGATGGGGTAATCGGGTTGCTTATTTTGGGTGAAAGAATTGACGGCTCTAAATATTCTGATGATGATGTAAATTTTCTTAAAACGATTTTAAATATTGCGGCAACCGCAATCGAAAATGCAAGGTCTGTTGAAAAGTTAAAACTTCTTAACCGTGAACTTGACGGCAAAGTAAACCAGTTACGGTCTCTTTTTGATTTAAGTAAAGAGTTCAGTGGAATTTTAGAAAAAGATATGATCGGGAAACTTTTAGTATTCTCAATTATCGGGCAGTTGATGGTTTCAAAATATGCTGTTGTTATTTGTGATGATTCCAACTTAGAATTTCTCGAAAATAAATTCCAGCATGAAAAACTTGAACCTGCATTAAAAGATTGCATGCCTACAGAATTAAAACAGGTTATTCAAGCAGACGAAATTGCAAGTAAATTTTCAAAACTCTCCGAGCTTGGTGTAACATTAATAATACCGATGCAGATAAAAGGAGAAACAAAAGGATTAATTTTGCTCGGTGAGAGGAGAAGCGGACTAAAATATTCTGAAACCGATATTGAATTTATATCCTCGGTTGGAAGTTTAGCAATTATTTCTATAGAAAACGCAAATCTCTTTCAAGAAGCGATTGAAAAGCAAAAGTTAGAAAAAGATTTGGAGTTAGCGAGAAATATTCAGCAGAACCTTCTACCAAGTAAAATACCGATAATGAAAAATTTTGAGATCGCTAATATTAATAAATCGGCAAAGCAAGTCGGCGGAGATTATTATGATCTGATTAAGTTGGATGAAGACAAATTACTTTTCGCAATTGCCGATGTTTCCGGTAAAGGCGTTCAAGCTGCTCTTCTTATGGCTAATTTACAAGCTTTTCTTCAAGCTGTTGTTAAACAGAACTTTCCTTTAGCCGAAGCGACTAATCTGATAAATGATTTGGTTTCCGGAAATACTACAATGGGAAGTTTTATAACTTTCTTTTGGGGTATTATTGATGATTCAAATAATGAATTAACTTTTGTTAATGCAGGGCATAATCCTCCTTTGCTTGTTAGGAACGGTGAAATAACAAAACTCAAAAAAGGAGGAATGATACTTGGCGTTATGGAAACAGTAATTCCTTATGAATCGGAAACCGTTAAACTCCAAAAAGATGATTTGCTAATATTGTTCACAGATGGGATTACTGAAGCAATGAACAAAAAATTAGAAGAATATACAGATGAACGTCTTGAAGAATTGGTAAAAAAATTAGAACCAATTTCTGCTCAGAGTACACTTGAAAAGATTATCAGCGATGTCAATATTTTTACCGGAGGAGCAGAGCAGTCGGATGATATTACTTGTTTAGTTATAAAAAATTGTTAGGTGGACCATCAATACTTTCTTAGCTAAATATCGAACTAAGTTGAGAACCCCATTCTTTTATGCTTTGCTGATACTTGGCATTTTCAATCTTTATTTTACTCTCGAAATTATTCCGCAATCAAACGATGAATGTTTATGGATACAGAAAAGAATAGATAAAGATAATGTCGGTGTATTTTTTGATTTAGTAAAGAAAGACGGGGTTACCTGGGAAGCAGGGATTCGAGATGGCGATAGGCTATTAGCAATTAACGGAGTTGAGATCAAGAACACCGGTTCTGCTCAATATCTTTTAAATCAAATTGCTGCCGGTGATTCAGCTTATTATCACTATGAACGAGATGGAACTGAATATGAAGAATATGTTCAAATTAAAAAGCTAATAAACTTTGGTTCACTGTCCTATATTCTAACTTCAATTATTTGGTTGATTGTAGGTTTCATCGCTATTCAATCTAACCCGGAAGGAAAACTGCAATCATTATTTTATAAGATCGGTATCTTTCTAACATTTTTTGCTACATCGAGTTTGCTAAATGACAACTTCAATTCGAATCCACTTTATGAATATAATTGGCTGATAACGGTTATTTCAATTGTAATGATATTTGCCGCTTCTTTTTTACCTTTTTATATTATTTCATTCTTTTGGATGTTTCCCAAACCACTACCGATACTTAATAAGAACTTTGTGAAAAAAAGTTTGTATTGGCTACCGAGAATTATTTTCTCTTTAGTGATTGTAACATTCATTCTAAATTTATTCGGTTTTTTGGGTAGTTATATGTTTTTTTTCCGACGTTATGTTGATATGACTCTTGGTAATCTATTTATCATTTCTGTAATTACGGGCTTAGTCTCACTTATTTATTCTTACACAAAACTAAAAAGTAAAAAAGAGAAAAGACCAATATTTGTAATCGTGGTTTCCTATTCATTAGCAGTTTTAGCAATAATATATACAAGCACTTTAGCAAATGAATTAGCCGAGACGATTTTCAACAACCCGGAATTTTTTCTGCCAATATTATTTGTTGCTGTACTACCGCTTTCTTTCGGTTATTCTATCTTTAAGTATTCATTGATGGAAGTTGGAGATGTTATCAAGAATGCAATCTTTTACGGATTTTTAACCGTATCGCTTGCAGCTTCATATTTCCTGGTGATTTATATACTCGGACTTGGAATCAGCACTGCCATTTCTACCGAATATCAAGGAATTATTGCTGGAATTATTTTTGTAATCTTTGCTCTGTTATTCCAGAGTACCAAAGACAAGTTTCAAGAATATATAACACGTAAATTCTATCCGGAACAATTTGCCGCACAAAAGATTTTAATTCAATTCAGCAGCGAAATACCTATGGTAGTTGGAATGGAAAATATTCTGAACTACACACAAGAAATTTTTATAGACTCGTTAAAAGTTCGTAAGTATGCATTCTATCTTTGTTCAAACGGTAATGATAAATTTTCACTTGTAAGAAGTTACGGTGTTTATGCATTACCGGTGGAATTCATCAGCAATAATTCTTTATTGAATGAATCAATTAGCTCAAAAGAAAGTTTGAATAAAACTAATATTATTGAGCATGAGGAGTTTAAAACATTATTGCCCGGAATTGCTGAAGCGTTAACCAAAGAATCAATTTACACGATTGTTCCTTTAATTGTGAAATCGAAAATTATTGGGTTAATGCTGTTTGGTTTGAAATATTCCGGTGCAAGATTTGCCGGAAAGGATTTAGAATTGCTAAACGCTGCTGCAAATCAAGTTTCTGTTGCTTTGGAAAACGCAAGATTATATGAATCCGAAGTAGAAAAAATGAAGCTTGAACATGATTTGGAGAATGCAAGAAAAATTCAAGAAAGTCTTCTTCCTAAAACAATTCCACAAATAAAATCATTACAAATTGCCGGTTGCATGATTCCTGCAATGCATGTCGGTGGTGATTACTATGATTTTATCAAAGTATCTGACAGTAAACTCTATGTGATTATCGGTGATGTTTCGGGTAAAGGTTTGGCGGCTTCTTTTTATATGTCGAAACTGCAAACAATGATGCGCTTATATTGTGATGATAAAACCACACCGAAAGAAATTCTATCTAAAATTAATAAATCTATTTACGAAAGTATTGAACGAAACTCTTTTATTACGGTTGCTGTTGGACTTTTTGATTTGGAAAAGAAAAAACTTCACTACTGCCGGGCAGGGCATACCCCTTTGATTGAAATGAATTATAATAGTTTATCTTATCATCAGTCGAAAGGAATTGGTGTGGGATTGGAAAAAGGTGATATCTTCGATTCATCTTTAGATGAAATTCTAATAGACTTAAAACACGAACACAGCTATATTTTCTTTTCCGATGGTATCACCGAAGCGATGAATGAGCATGACGAGATGTATGGTGAATCTCGATTTGAAAAATTACTTATTGAAAACTCAGAAAAATCTTCTGAGGCAATACTTAATTCTACAATTCAATCAATTGAAAAATTTCGCACAAAGAGCCCTCAGAATGACGATATCACATTAGCTGTTGTAAAATTCAATTGATACAGCGTACGATACAATCCAACTTTTCTTCATAATTTCTTATTTATTTTTATCTTTATAAAACTATTATTCTAACAATGAAGGAGATCTAGATTTGGATAATATTATTAATACCGCAACAAGATGGGCTGAAACATATACCTTAAGTATCGTTGCTGCTATAGCAATATTGTTAATCGGTAAATTTGCAGCCAAGTTTTTGAGAAACCTATTGCAGAAGTTATTGACAAAAAGCAATCTTGATGCCGCTATAGTAAGTTTTCTCGGAAATCTTTTTTATGGCTTATTGCTGACACTTGTTGTACTTATGGCATTAGGCGAGCTTGGAGTTCAAACAACATCGTTTATTGCAGTGGTTGGTGCTGCCGGTCTTGCAATTGGTTTTGCCCTTAAAGACTCTCTATCTAACCTTGCCTCAGGAGTTATGATACTTATTAACAAGCCATTTGGTATTGGAGATTATATAGAAGCCGGCGGGACTGCAGGTACTGTTAATGAAATAAAACTTTTTGCCACTAAGCTGAAATCTCCCGATAACAAAGTTATTTTTGTTCCTAACTCGAGTATTATAGGCGGAATAATTACAAATTATTCTGCAGAAGAAACAAGAAGAGTCGATATGGAATTTGGTATCGGTTACAGTGATGATATTGATAAAGCAAAGTCAGTAATTAATAAATTATTAAGTAACGATGATAGGGTACTAAAAGATCCTGCTCCACAAATTGTCGTTGGATCACTTGGGGACAGCAGTGTAAACATCCGTGTTCGTCCTTGGGTTAAGAAAGAAGATTATTGGGGTTTTTATTTTGACATGACTGAAAATGTAAAGAAAAAATTTGATGAAGAAGGAATTTCGATTCCGTTTCCTCAAAGAGATGTTCATCTATATCAACAATCATCAAATTAAATTTTTTACGCAATTAGTAAAACAAAAAACCCGAACACGTATTGAGTTCGGGTTTTGTTTTAAAAATTTTACATAAAGTCAAATTAAAACTGTATACTTTTCTTAATTCTCTTTGCATATTCTAATACAAACGGGCTTGCGACAAACACAGAAGAATATGTTCCTATAAGTATACCAAAGAATAATGTAAAGGCAAATGCACGAAGTACCTCGCCACCGAAGAACAATAAAACGGTAACAACCACTAATGTTGTTAAGCTTGTAATAATTGTACGAGGAATAGTTTTGTTAATAGCTTTGTTTATATTGTCTTCTAACGGAGCAGTTTTGTGTATTTTGATATTTTCACGAATTCTATCAAATACAATCACGGTATCATTAATTGAATAACCGACTAAAGTCAAAAAGGCTGCAACAACACTAATAGAAATTTCGAGGTTAAGTCCCGGTATTACATTATAAAGTAAAGAAAACACACCAAGAGTTATCAAGACATCGTGAAAAAGAGCTGCAACGGCACCCAATGCAAATACAAATTTAAATCTGAATCCTAAATAGATAAGAATTACAACCAATGCTAACAAAACCGCTATAACAGCATCTCGTTTTAATTCTTTACCTATTTTAGGTCCTACGTTATCTTCTTTTAAAACTTGAAATTTGTTATCGGGCATATTTGCAAGAAGATTTTCCTGAATCCAATCTGAGATTCCAACTCTAACAATAAACTTATCATTATCTTCTTCCTGGCTGAACTTGGTTGCTTGAAATCCGTTTAGAAATAAAGTTCGAATTATTGGTCCCAACTTTTCTTTTTCACTAACTTGATAAGTAACCGAAGTTCTGGTGGAATCAACTAAAGTGAAACTAACGTCAGTGTAATTTTTATTAATAATTTGTTCGAGAGTTTCTATAACTTTTGGAAAAAGATCAGCCGGAATTTCTTGTAATTCAGAACGAACAAGAATACCGGTTTCACCTCCAAAAGTTTTTACTTCAACGTTGCCCAAACCCAAATCACTCAAATAATCTCTTATCTCACTAATTTGAATAGGTTTTTCAAATTCAAGCGCTATTTCTGATCCGCCTTTGAAATCAATACCGAATTCAATACCTCTAAAAAGTAAGCTCAATAAACCAATTGATAAAAACAAACCAGAGAAAATGTAAGCAATCTTTCTTTTTCCAAGAAAATCAAAATTTGTGTTTTGAAAAATTCGCATGTATTAAAATTCTCCTAAATAAAAACTTTTAACCAATATTAACTTTCATACCTTTAGCCGCCATCATATCTAAAACAACTCTTGTAACAACAAGTGCGGCAAATAAAGAACAAGCTATACCTATCATAAGAGTTAAAGCAAAACCTTGAACAGGCCCGCTTCCAAATTGATATAAGATAACTCCGGTAAAAAATGTTGTTATGTTTGAATCGAATATTGCAGAGTAAGAATTAGAATAACCACTTTGAATTGCAGCACGGATAGTTTTTCCCGTAGATAATTCTTCTCTTATTCTCTCATAAATAATAACATTTGCGTCAACAGCCATACCAATTGTTAGTATTATACCGGCAATACCTGGTAAAGTTAACGTAGCATTAAATCCTGCAAGAATACCCATAATAAACAATACCGTAAAGAACAATGACAGATCAGCAATTACACCAGTTTTCGAATAATAGAAAATCATAAAAACAGCAACTAACAAAAAGCCAATAAGAGTTGAATTAAAACCCTGGCTAATCGAATCCTGACCAAGCGAAGGACCAACAGTTCTTTCTTCAATAATATCAACCGGTGCGGGTAGTGCACCCGCCTTGAGAACGATCTCTAAAAGTTTAGCTTCGGTTAAGTCACCGATACCTTCAATTACTGAATTACCACCTGGAATTTTGTTTCTGATGGTAGGAGCAGAGTATACAACACCATCTAAAATAATAGCACATCTTTTATCAATATTTGCACCGGTAATTCTTGCCCATTCTCTAGCACCTTCTGAGTTCATTTGCATATTTACAATTGGTGCGGAAGTTTGCGGGTCAATATTTGATTGTGCATCAACAATAACTCCACCTGTTAATTCTGCTTTTTTATTTACTAAAATCATTCTGTAGATTTCTTCGCCGTCTTGTGTAGCTTCAGGTTTAGCCCAAAATACAAACTGCACGTTATCAGGGATAACATTTTGAATTTCTGGTCGAGCAAAATATGATTCCAATTTCGGTCTGTCACTTTGACGAACAAAAGCATCGGCAAATGGGCTTTGAGGATTGATCATAGCAATGGAGAAGAAAGGATGCTCGCGGGCGAATTGTTCTTCCGTCATATCTTCTACAGCAGTAGTATCATTTACATTGACTGTATCGGAAGGAGATTTCAGTAATTCAGCCAATTTATTGTCTACGGCATTCATCACTTGTATTGTAAAATCAGCTTCTCTGACAATTTTGAATTCAAGTAAAGCGCTGCCTTGAAGTAATCTTTTAGCATCTTCTTCCTTAGAAATACCGGGAAGTTCCACAATAATTCTTCTTGCACCTTGTCTTTGTATACTTGGTTCGGAAACACCGTATTGATCAACACGGTTTCTAATAATTTCAATTGCTCTTGTTACAGCATCAGACTCTTGATTTTCGAGTGAACTTATAATTTCCGAATCATCTTGGCGGATTGAACCAAAGTACCTGCTAAGGCGAATATTATTCTGTTGAAGTTTTGTTGCGAGTATTGAAACAACATTAACTTCTTCAATTTTAGCTTGCTGCTCAGCCTCATTTAAAATTTCAAGAAACTTTTGATCCGGATCTTTCGCAAGTTTTTCCAGAAGCTTGGCGGTATTAACTTCCATTACAAGATACATTCCGCCTTGCAAGTCCAAACCAAGCTTAATCCTTTTTTCGCGTGTATCTCTAAAATCAGGATTGCTGGCATAAATTTCATCTTCTCGCATACTGACCAAACGTTCAAAACGGTCTTCAGAAAGCTCCGGGTTTGTAGTTCTTAAACTGTCTCTAAATTGTTCTAATTTGGAATTAATGAGTTTGGTATTCTGAGAGTCGGCGTAAGTTGGATAAAGCAGATAGAAACTTAAAGCTACAGCACCTAATATGAGAATAATTCTGAATCTAAATTCTTTCATCCTATCAATAAACCTTTAATTTAAGTGAATAATCTGATTTAAATTAAGACAACCAATATAGACAGTTAACCCCTAAAAATCAATTTAAATTGACACATGGAATCTCTCTAAATGATTGTTTTATAAATAATTAACCCGGCAAAAGCCGGGTTAAAAATTGGTACTAATATTTACTCTCTTACAACCCAGGTTTTAACAGTAGAACTAACCTTTGGGTGGAGTTTTACATTAACGCTGTAAATCCCCAGAGCTTTAATAGGTTCTGTGATTTCAATTTTTCTTTTATCTATTTGAAATCCTTTTTCATTTAAAGAATCCGCAATCATTTGAGTTGTAACAGAGCCGAAAATTTTATCTTCTTCTCCGACTTTTACCGGGATGGAAATAGAAATGTTTTCTAGTTCTGATGCAATCTTTTGAGCTTCTTCCAATTCTTTGGATTCTTTCTTAAGAATTAATTTTTTTTCTTCTTCAAAAGCTTTAATATTGCCGGGTGTTGCAATATAAGCAATTTGTCTTGGGATCAAGAAATTGCGTGCGAAGCCGTTTTTAACTTCAACCAAGTCACCAATTTCACCCAACTTATCGTAATTCTTTCTTAAAATTACTTTCATTAGTTTCTCCTCAATTACTTAACAGCTTCAGAAACGTAAGGCAGAATAGCAACTTGACGAGCTCTTTTAATTGCACGAACTAATTCACGATGCTGTTTTGCACTTAATCCGGTTATTCTGCGAGGAATAATTTTCCCCTGATCAGTAATAAATTTCTGAAGTTGTTTTGAGTCTTTGTAATCGATGTAATCATCGATTACGCGTTTTACTTTTTTTACTTTCATTTAACTTTTCCTTCAATGAATTTAATTTTTGTCGCTGTCATTCATCAAATCAGATTCTTCGTCAGTCAAAAACTTATCAAAAGAATTATCTTCATAAC
>OMKS01001758.1_pt1 | contig 18930 bp, 10 predicted proteins | sample 1674721 | NCBI WGS metagenome assembly OMKS01 (sample SAMN06264996, study PRJEB25208) | sediment metagenome | isolation source: hot spring sediment | place: USA: California | collected 2014-09-02
GACACTGTCCTGATAGGTCAGCGCATAGCGCAGATGGGTATAGGCACTGGCACAACCGCCACCTACAAATTCAAGCTGTCCACTAACAATAATCGCTTTATCCGTAGTTACAGGAATAGGTTCACCGGTTACAGGATCACTGAAACCACCTTTAATGGTAGCCCAACCAGTCGGCGGATTTCCGCCACCAATGCCGGCATCACCATCGATGAAGGTTGAATCATTCCACAGAATCGGCCAGGCTGTCCCTTGTGCGGTCTTGCCCCACTCATTAACATAGATCGGTTCCCACGGCGGTGCCGGAACATCAATCGGATTACCAATATCGACCATGACCTCATACAGATTGACCTGAGTCGCTTCCAGATCTTTATTGAAGCCGAAACTAATGCCATTGAATTGGAAAGTCGTGGCAGTGTCAACAACCGTACCGCCGAACCAGTACTTATTGTCCGTTTTAACCATATACCAGCGAATCTCATTGGTAGTAGCATCAACCTTTTGAACCGAGATAGCCCAGTTATAGGTACCTGCAGACATTACCGCATTGCGTGGGGCTTGTTTGACGGCTGAAATCGGTCCACCATTATTACTCCAGGTGCTGTTCCAATTGCCTTTATTTATCGTCCAGACGACACCGACTCCACCAGCGCCGTTGGACATAGTTCCGGTACCGGTCCTGGGATGGAATCCATATCCCCAGTGCTTATTTTGATTCTTGGCGGAATCGGCAGTGGTTTGCCACATGGCTGAGTCAGTACCGGCATAGACCAGCTCGACACTGTCCTGATAGGTCAGCGCATAGCGCAGATGGGTATAGGCACTGGCACAACCGCCACCTACAAATTCAAGCTTACCGGTCACTACAACTGCTTGGTCAGTAGTAGCCTCTAGAGTACCGAAACCACCTTTAATGGTAGCCCAACCAGTCGGCGGATTTCCGTCACCAATGCCGGCATCACCAGCCGGAGTTGTTGCAGTATTCAGAATAGGCCAGGCTGTCCCCTGGGCGGTCTTGCCCCATTGACTAACATACGGGGTTAACTCTAATTCAATATCGTCAGCATACCAGATTGTTTGGACCCCTGTGCCACCCTGATCACCAGTACCGGCACAGTTGATCCCAAATGCAAGATAGATGGTTCCACTAAGACTGGAACTACCACTGATGCTGATCGAGATATCTTCCCAGGTTGTTGAAGCACCTTTAGCGCGATTCCAACTTCCGATTCTTACATCCGTATTGTTATAAGCTTGACCCGTCGGTGCAGTCGCATATGCTTCTACAATAATGTCTTTCCAGCCGACATCACCCTGGGCGAAATAGCCCTTGAAATTGAAGGACGCATAATCGGCGAGGGTTTTTCCGGCAGGCAAGGTGAATGCGAGCACCGGTGCCGCATTGTAGTTGTTGATCGTGCATTTCAGGACATTATTACCTGAAGATAACGGATCGTCAGCGACTTCGGCGACAATATCTCCAGCAGTCCAGGCGACGTAATCGAAAGTATCGCCGATGTTTTTGTCCTCGAAATCAATCACCTGCGCCTGAATCGCTACACCACCGATTAGAAAAAGGGTTGCAACGAGTAAGATAGACGCGAACTTTGATTTCTTCATAGTTCTCCTTCTCCTTTCGCTAATTTTTCATTGATTGAACATTTTAGAAAATTCTCCTTACAATCAATTTCTCCCAATATCACCTCCTTCTTTTAATGTTTGCTAGTTTAACCTTTATCATTCCTTAACAATTACTTTAAGAGAACGAATTTTTTAGTAAGTGAAACACCGTTATCGGAATGCAGACGGTAGAAATAGATACCGCCTGCCAGACCGGAACCATCAAAGGTGACCGTATGATTGCCGGCTTTCTGAGTGCCGTGATGCAGCGTCGTGATTTTTTGTCCGAGCATATTGAATACATCTAGAGTAATCTGACTTCTGACGGGTAAAGAGTATTCGATCTGCGTAGTCGGGTTGAAGGGATTCGGATAGTTCTGGCTCAAGGTGTACTTTGCCAATACCGCTGGATCCGCTTTTCCCACAATCCCCACATCGTTGCTGTCCGGATGGACACCGGTTTCCAGCCAGGTGGCGATGGTTTCCCGCTCTTCATCAGCCTGGGCTAACCAGGCGGAATAATAGTCGGTAGCGCCCTCTCTGATGGCTGGATTCCACCATTGATAGAGGTCGCCCAACGGAAAGCCGCCCATACCGGCTGTTAAAAAGGTCTCGTTGGTATACGCCATATTTTCCGGCAGGGGCCACTGTTGGTTGAAACCGGCCTCAATTTCATAAGCCCACATGGTGTCCAGGTTCGTACCCCATTTCTCGTTCAGGAACCATTTGAGTGGCTCCAGATTGATTGGCGGTTCAATAAAACCGGGATTGAGTGTATCCGGGAGACCCGCCCGTTTAAGAGCATAGATGTCATACAATTTGGCTTTGTTCATTAGGGGATAAGCTTTCACGATATGACCATCACCATCAACGTAAGTCGAATCAAAATAGTTTACCGTCGTGCTATCTAGCATCGGTCGGGGATAGGGAATTTCATTAAAAGCCCGTATTTGATATAAGTCTCTACTGTAAGGACAACCCACTGAAGTGATTCTTGAGGCTGGACGCCATTTTTTTACAGAATCCGCAGGATTATCACTCCAATAAGGTAATTCCCAGCCGCCGCGCATCCAGTCCACCAGCCAGTCATCCATGTAATAGGCATTATTGGCAAACAGGATATGCCGGTCCTGATCGGTAAAGGGAACTTCAAAATTGATCGAGTCTGCCGGAGTAATCGTAAATATCGCACTGGCGGGATTGGTACCCTGAATTGGTATAAATCCTAACATAAACGCATTCACGAAGAGCGAGTTGGTCACATTCATTTTCCACCACCAGCCGGATTCCAATGAAAACATCACAACATTGTAGAAAGTGCAGTGGTTGAAGTGAACGTTCTCGCCCCAGTTGGTGCCCTCCTGCATATAGACATAGCCCATGTTGGCAAAAGTGCAGTTTTCGAAGGATACATAGTCCGTATGATAACCCGAAACATCAAACGGGAAGGAAACGGCTCTGCCATAATACATGAAATGTGAATCAACACAGTTACGGAAGTAGCAATTGATAAAGGTTCCGTTGAAATGTTCAGACCTAACGCAGATTGATCCGGAGGCTGTTACGGTAGGGCAGGGCATCCATTCAAAAATGCAATTTTCGAAGTACCCATATTCCCCTGTATCGCCAGTTACACCCAGGGTATCGCCGTCAAATACAATCGGAGTTCCGGTCTGAATACCGGCTGCATCGGCATACCGGATCCAGATGTTCTTCATGACCAGGTCGCCATAGACGGCAATCATGAAATTTTTGGTGACACTGCCACTGGCGGTCCACAGAATCTGTGGCGGTGCCGATGCCTGAGTCGTACCGATTGGTTCGCCAACGAGCTCCAGGGTTTCCCCCGCCGGAACTTCAATCGTTCCGGTGATGACATACCAATCGTAGGATTTCAGTTTGAAAACCGTATTGGACAAATTCCCGGCATCAATGACGGTCTGAATGGCTGTATTTAGTTCCCCCTCGACACCGCCGCTATACATGCCGTTAACATCAACCGTATCCTTGACCTGCGCGGACAGAGATAGGCTGAAAAAACAGACACAAGCTATCATTGTTACAATCTGTTTCATAAGTTGAACCTCCTTAACTTATTTTTTAAATGTTTTTGCTCTTGCATAGGTGATCTCTATTTATATTTACAATCGGAATCTCACCCCGAGATTCGCGGTGGCACCATAGTGTTTGACATTGGTGAAACCATCAATCGTAATCTGGGCGGATTCATTGGGGGCATTATTCAGGTTGCTGGCATCCAGATAAATCTCAGTTCCATACCAGGGCAGCTTTTGCCGGATAGACGCATCAATCCGGAAATAATCATTGGTGTAACCATCCTGTTCCGGAAATGTCCCGATCCGGCTTACCGAATTACCCTGGAACAGGAACGACAGACGGGCTGAAAAGCCTTTGTATTCATAACCGACATAGGCATTGACAACATCGTTCGGTTGATAGATCAGCCGTCCGGGACGCGTGGCAAATTGGGTCGTGGTCACTGGCGGACGCGTCGTGTAATCGGTAACTTCATCATTATAGGGGTATCTTGTCCTTGATTCGATCATGGTATAATTGGCGCCGAGGACAACGCCATCGAAAGGAAAGGGCAGGTACCAGAATCTTGTCTGCAGATCAAATTCGAGACCTTTCACAAACGCCCTGTAAGGGCTGTTTATATAGGTGTATAACATTGGTCCTTTATCTTTATCCGGCTTAATTCCCATGATATCAAAATCGTTAATCGTTTTGACCTTTTCATCCTCGCTGGTTTGGTGCAGTCGGTAAGCATAGGAATAGGTAAAATCTTCCACGGTTTTATAGAATCCGCCGATGGAGAAAAGTCCCAATTTATTGCCGTGAAACGTCAGATAAAGATCGTGGTTGTACGCCAGTGCCGGTTGCAGATCGGGATTACCCGCCCGGACAACATTTCGCGGGTTGTTATAGGTAATTTTCGGTGACATCTGATGGTAATCCGGTCGGGCGAGTGTCTGAGTGTAGGCATAGCGAATATCGAACCATTTGAAAGGCGAATATTTTGCCTGAACCATGGGGAGGATAAATTCACTTTTCGGCTTGGCGACTACCGTATCACAATCCTGTGCATCGGGATTGCGCATATCGAACATATTATAGGCGGTATATTTTGATGTCATTTTCTCATAACGTGCACCACCTACAATCATCAAATTTCTGTATTTTATTTCCGACATGATATAGGTTGCGTAGTACTCTTCCATGTATCTGTAGGAATTTGCCAGCGTCTGGAACATGCCGCTGTACCAGCCGCCGGTCTGCTCCGCTCCGCCGGTGGCTCTGCCGCGCCATTGCGGGCTGTTCGCCAGATATTCCGCCATGGCGGTCGGAATCGTCGGATCGCAGACGTAATAGATCTCACCGAATTGATTGTCTATGAAAGGACTTAGAAGATCGGAACTACCCATAAAACTAGAGCCGAGGAACTTGGCTCTGACAGGGTCTACAGGAATACCAAAAACTGCTTCCAAATCTTCCACCATTGCCGATTGGAAATCACCTGTTTTCCGAATACTGGCGTAAGGTGTTTTTTGATCGTTGCTATTCTGCTGCAGGTGATACTGCCCCCCGATCTTCACATAACCGGTTAGAAACGTACTGACGGCAAAAGGGAACTTGAAGTTGGAGGAGAACAGAGTTTTTGACTCTTTATACAAAGAGCTGAAAAGATTGATATTATCTAATTCCACTCCACCAGGACCCGGAAATGCGATCAACTGTTTTAAACTATCGGGAATTGTATTATCTGTCACTTTAGCTGTTAGGATCGGTCCAGTCTTTAATTCGACATAGGGCGACTCCGGGAGATCATTTTTTGAAGAAGTATTGGACAATTGCATATCCATTACCATCCGTCCGAAATCGTATTTAAAGACGATGGAATTAGCAGATAAATCGGTTGTATTTATTCCTTCCCGGTATTTAAAATTCAGTAATTCATCGGCATAATTTAAAATTGTGTTGTAATCCTGGTAATCGGACGCAAGACGGGTGAACATATTGACGGCTTTGATCGAACCGGATGGCAGGTTATAGTCCAGAATCAGGTTGCCGCCATAGCGTTTCCGGGTCTCGATATGTCGTCTCAGCGTGACGTCTCTGACCCGCACCGGTCGGTAGCCTGTGGTTGTATCAATGGTACTGCTGCTGGTGTTGTAAAAGGCGTCCATATTATCGGCATCGCGGTCATATTTTTCGGCATTTACCAATAAATACGCGCCGAGTTTGTCCTGAAAAATACGCTGACTTACGGAGGCAACGGCACGATAATTACCATAATTGCCGGTCTTTGCCGTATACCCCGATTGCCATAACAGATCATAATGCAGTTTAGAGGGTGCTTCACGCAACTCCATATCAACGGAACCGCCGATGGAGTTGGCGTTCATATCAGGTGTCAGGGATTTAAAGACTGACATGGATTTGATCATATAGGGCGACACCATGCTAAGGTCCACACTGCGGTCATTGGAGACACTGCCGGAGGTGTTCCCGAGAGCCGATACACCGATTTGCGAACTACCGGTAGAGGCGAGTTTGACACCCTCCACCGAGATCGTATTGTATTGTGGTGCCAGTCCCCGGATGACCACCTTATTGGCTTCACCAGAACTCTCGAGGGTAGAAACGCCCGGCAGGCGTGCCAGTGCCTGAGCGGCGTTAAAATCCGGTAATTCCTGGATCCGCGCTTCGGAAACGACATTACTAATCTTATCGGAAGCCAGTTGCTGGTTGATTGCCTGAATCTGACCCAGCCCCTGCGCCAGGACAATGACCTCTTTGCCCTTGACCACATCGGGTTGCAGTCCGAAATCCCTTTTCAGGGTACCGTATTCTGGAATATCAAGCTCTACTTTCACGGTTACATAACCGATATAGGAGACCACAAGTGTTTGTCTACCCGGGAGAACGTTGGTGATAATGTACATACCCTCCAGATCAGCGGCGGCGCCGAAGCTGGTTCCTTCAATCATAACATTGGCGGCGGCGAGACTTTTATCCGTCGTTTTGTCGTAAACCCGACCTTTGATCGTACTGGCGAATAACAGGGCTGGCACCAGTATCAGCGAAATTAAAATACTACTAACAATCGCTTTCCGCCCGATCAGAAGGGTTTCTCGAATTTTGGAAAAAATTCTCTTTCTATCTGCACGATTGATGAAGTATTTCATAAGCACACCACCCTCGTTTTAATGCACATTTTCAATGAAATGCAAATATCTTACCATTTTTGTTTAAAAGAGCGCAGACGCTGTCAAATGGATAGCAACGGACTGATTCCTCTTGCGCTTTGACTTCGAGAATCGTTGTAGGAGCGGTTTTTTGCATAATTCTCATTATTTGCACTTATTCAATTTTAATTGAACCGTTTTAATATGTCAAGTAATAAATCAAAAATTTATAAAATTCTTTTCCTCTTTCACGACTAAAAAGCGTTTTTAATAAGCATGACCGGAACAAGAACCATACATCCCGGGTAAAGGAAGAGCTGTTTATTGCAATATTTTGGAATGTTGTTTAACTAAAAATCAGCAAATACTGGCTGAATTGATGAAATGACCTGCAGGCTCTCAAGGCTGTTTAATCGGATTAATTGTTGATAACTTTTGACGATTTCCTGATGACCAATTCGGTTTTCAGGACCACTCTTTCGATTGGCGGCTGCACATTGGATTCGATGTTATTGATCAGGATTTCGGCGGCTTTCCAGCCGATCTCATGCTTGGGTGCCTTGATTGTGGTTAGCGGGATTGGATATACGCTGGCATATTGAATATCATCGTTTCCGATGATGGAGATCTGTTCAGGAACCCGGATATTCAATTGATTCAAAGCGATCATGACTGCCAGGGCTTGCTGATCGTTATAGCAGACGATCGCAGTGGGGTAGTCGTTTTCCGGCAGGCTTTTAAAATATTCAAGCGTATTTTTAAAAACCGGCTCATAGTGCGAACCGACCGGTATGATCATATTGTTATGAAATACCAGCGGGCTCTCACTGAAAGCATGGCGGAAACCGTCAATTCGCTCCTGCGTATGCGAAGAATGTGGCGGACCGGCGAAATGTACAATTCGGGTGTGTCCATTGTCAATCAGATACTTGACGGCATCCTTGATGGCTTTCAGATTGTCAATGGTGACCACGTTTGACTGGATTCCCTTGACGTCCTCGAGGAGCACAAAAGGATAATTGATCATTTTCAATTTAAAAAGATGTTCGATTTCAGAGGTACCTTCGACAACCGGAGCGATGATAGCTCCTTTGATATTCATCACTGAAAATAGATGGGTAAATTTTTTTTCATATTCATGATTATCTTCGGAATTGGTGACAAAGACCGAATAACCTTTCTGATTGGCGTACTCGCTGGCGCCGGTGGCAATGGCTGTATAAAAGGGATAATTCAAATCCTTAATAATAATCCCGATACTCTTATCCTGGTCGCCATTTTTCAGGTTGCGTGCCATGGCTCGGGGACGAAAATTCATCTCTTTCATGACCTTTAGAATGTACTCGCGGGTTGCGGGTTTTACGGTTTTTTTGGCATTTATGACAGCTGAAACTGTCCCTTTTGAGACGCCTGCTCGTTTGGCAACATCTTCAATCGTGATTTTTTTCATTGATGACTCTTTTTTTATTCCGAATATTATCCACCGATTAAACCGGTTCAATTCTTCAATGATAAAAATATTGTCATTCGCCGAAAAAAACAATAAAAAAATCGGGTTTACTCCAAATATTTATAAAAATAGGTCTTTTGCATCACCGCGGGAAACCATTTAAAAATGGTGATATTTATCCGGATAATTGTACTGTTTGAAAACCTTTCAGACTGATTTATCCGTTCCGGCGAATAATTTTACTGAAAACAATTGCGAATTCTATTTGACAAGTAGCCAGAATATTGTTAATATTGAATCGGTTCAATTATGTTCAAATTAATTATCAGACAGTCTTTCAAAATGCAAAACAACACTGAAAACGATACCATGTTCTCAACGGTACCATGGCGCATAAACCTGATTCCACTAAGGAAAAACCTGGCTGGTAAACGTCTCCATAATTACAAAAGCCGGCTGCTGGCTGCTCTGGTAATCACTCATCTTCTGGCGACGACTGCAACGGGCGAAACCACCATTTCTGAATCGGTTTCATCCTATGTCACTTTTTCAAAAACCAGCTCCGGAATGCCCCTTGCAGAAGCTGGAAAAGCACTGCCGCTTGTACTGAGTGCCCATGATTTTCCCGGTGTCCTGAAAGTCGCCGAACAGCTGCAAGCGGACATACGCAAGGTGACTGGCACCGAACCGGGTCTGGTGCTAGACCAGATACCAGCCTCCGGAGAAATAGTCCTGATCGGAACGCTGGGGAAAAATCAATATATAAATGAATTAGTGGATAATGGTAAAATATCCGCAGCGGTGATCAAAGGCAAGTGGGATGCATTCTTAATCGAAACTGTCGAACAACCGCTGCCGGGGGTTAACCGTGCCCTGCTGATCATCGGTAGTAACAAGCGCGGAACGATTTACGGCATGTTTGATCTGGCGGAAAAAATCGGTGTCAGCCCCTGGTATTACTGGGCGGATGTGCCCGTCATGCCGAAAGAGGCAGTCTACATTCGCCCCGGACGGTACTTTTCCGGCGAGCCGAAGGTAAGGTATCGCGGTATTTTTCTGAACGATGAAGAACCGGCGCTCGGCTCCTGGGTGCGAGAAAACTTCGGCGATTTTAATCATCAATTTTATGAAAAGGTCTTCGAACTGATCTTGCGACTGAAAGGCAATTTTTTATGGCCGGCGATGTGGGGTAAAGCCTTTTACGATGATGATTCCCTGAATGCCCCATTAGCTGATGAGTACGGGATTGTGATCGGAACATCTCATCACGAGCCGATGATGCGCGCCCATGTCGAATGGGAACGCTACGGCACCGGTCCCTGGAATTACGAAAAAAATGCCGATATTCTGCGCCGGTTCTGGCGGGAAGGGATCGAGCGGATGGAGGATTACGAAAGCATCATTACCATCGGCATGCGCGGCGATGGCGATGAAGCTATGACGGAGGGAACGGCGATAGATCTGCTGGAGAGAATCGTCAGGGATCAGCGCGGCATTATTGCAGAGGTCACCGGTCAGCCTGCCGAAGAAACGCCCCAGGCTTGGGCGCTATATAAAGAGGTCCAGGATTATTACGATAAAGGGATGCGCGTGCCCGATGATGTAATGCTGCTTTTATGTGATGATAATTGGGGGAATGTACGCATACTGCCCAAGCCAGAAGAGCGTTCCCGCAAAGGCGGTTTCGGGATTTACTATCACTTCGATTTCGTCGGCGGCCCGGTCAGTTACCGCTGGCTGAATGTCACTCAGATCGAAAAGGTCTGGGAACAGATGAACCTTGCCTATCGGTATGGGGCACAGGAGCTGTGGCTGGTCAATGTGGGTGATCTGAAACCCATGGAGTTGCCCATCAGTTTTTTTCTCGATTTTGCCTGGAATCCCGAAGCTATCCAGCCCGCCGACCTCCCGGATTATTACGAAAAATGGGCAGTCCGGCAATTTGACTCCGATTATGCTGGAAAAATAGCTGAAATTCTGGCAATGTATACGAAATTCAACGCCCGCCGAACCCCGGAGATGCTGCAGCCTTTCACCTACAGCCTGACCGATTACAGCGAAGCCGAAACTATTGTTGCCGACTATAACAGGCTGGTCACCGAATCCAGACAGATTTATGAAAATATTGGTGACGAATACAAAGATGCCTTTTACCAGCTGGTTCTGTTTCCGGTGGAAATTTGCGCCAACCTGAATGAGATGTATGTCGCTGCAGGTAAAAACCGTCTGTACAGACAGCAGGGCAGAGCGTCTACAAACCGGTATGCTGAGGAAGTGGCGGAGCTGTTTCAAAAAGATGCGGTGCTGACCGATTATTATCATACGGAATTAGCCGATGGGAAATGGAATCACATGATGGCGCAGACCCATATCGGTTATACATCCTGGGATCAGCCGGAAAAAAATATCATGCCGAAGGTAGACCGTCTGAAACCCAGCCGCAAACCGGCGATCGGTGTCGCCGTAGAAGGCTCGCAGACGGCTTTTCCCAGTAATACCGCCGCAGCCGTTTTACCCAAATTTGACCCGATCAATCGCCAAAAACACTGTTTTGAAGTCTTTAATAAAAGCCGGAAACCGGTGGATTATCTCATCAAACCGCAAAAAGAGTGGATCAATGTTTCCTCCGCATCCGGAACGGTGGAATTGGAAGACCGGATTATGGTGAACATTGATTGGGCAAAGGCGCCCAAAGGGACGGCAGAGGGGATTATTATAGTCGCAGGTGCTAAACAGAAAATTCCTATCCGGGTAGTTATCCACAATCCCGGAAATTTGTCTGTAAAGGGGTTTGTCGAAAACAACGGCGTTGTATCCATCGAGGCAGCTCATTACAGCAACGCCGTCTCCACCGATGAAATCCGTTGGGAAGTTATCCCCAATCTCGGTCGCACCCATTCTGCCGTGATTGCCCGTCCGGTGAATAGCGAAACTCGGGGAATCGGGAATGACAGCCCCAGACTTGAATACGACTTTACCCTGTTCGAAGGTGGCAAAGTTGACATTACTCTTTATCTGAATCCTACCCTGAATTTTAAAAAGGGTGCCGGATTGGTCTATGGAATTTCGGTGGATGACGAAAAGCCGCAATTGATCAATATGCACGCAGGGTGTGATACCCCCGACTGGAAATATCCGCAATGGTGGAATACGGCAGTGACAGACAAAGTGATGAAAGTCAGCTCGACTCACCAGATCGCTCAGGCTGGTCCGCATGTTTTGAAAATCTGGCTGGTGGACTCCGGCATCGTTTTCCAGAAAATTATCATCAACCGGGGCGGATTGAAGCCGAGTTATCTGGGTCCTCCGGAAAGTTTAATCTATAATTTGGAATAGGTTTGTCAGCCATGTTTGCTACGAGAAAAAAAGGGTAAAGGAGATGTGGAGATGAACAGAATGGTTACAATGCTCTTGATTTCAGCCCTGTTTATATCCACATGCAGTGAGAAGAAGATGAAGTCAGCAACAGATCAATATTTTACGAACCCGATTCTGGCAGGCTTTTATCCGGACCCAAGTATCTGCCGCGTCGGTGATGATTTTTATCTTGTCACTTCCACTTTTGCCTATTTCCCCGGAATACCGGTTTTTCACAGCCGTGATCTGGTCAACTGGAAACTGATCGGGCACGTACTGGACCGGGCTGAACAGCTGGACCTGGAGGGATTGGGGCTCTCCAGAGGCATATTTGCGCCGGCGATTGCTTATCATGACGGGCTGTTTTATCTCACTTGTACTTTGGTGGATGGCGGTGGTAATTTTGTCGTAACCGCTGAAGACCCCGCCGGTCCCTGGTCTAAGCCGGCCTGGCAACCGGAAGTTGACGGGATTGACCCATCGCTTTTTTTTGAGAAAGACGGGCAAGCCTATTTCGTCTACAATAGTGTCGCGCCGGACAACGCGCCGCTTTATGACGGGCATCGCACGATTCGCCTGTTTTACTTTGATAAAGAGCGGCTGCGGGTGACCGGTGATAACATGATTTTAGTGAACGGTGGCACCGATATTTCCAAAAAACCGATCTGGATCGAAGCACCGCACATTTTCAAGAAAGATGAGTATTACTACCTGATTTGTGCAGAAGGGGGTACCTCCTGGCAACACTCCGAGGTGGTGTTCCGGAGTGAGAAGGTTACAGGACCATATATTCCTTATGAGAAAAATCCGATTCTGACTCAGCGCCATTTGGATCCCAACCGACCCAATCCGGTCACCTGCACCGGTCATGCCGATCTGGTGGAAATACCAACCGGTGACTGGTGGGCGGTGTTCCTGGGGTGCCGACCCTATCTTCCCGAGTATGAAGGATTTTTCAACACCGGTCGGGAGACCTTTTTAGCGCCGGTGAAGTGGATAGACGGTTGGCCTGTCATCAACCCCGATTTTGAGGAAGTGCAATACAGCTATCCGCTGCCCCTGCCGGAAAGAACCAAAAAAGCGCAGGTTCCCTACAGTGGCAATTTTACCCTGCGTGATGACTTCGATTCCGCCCGGCTGGACCCGCACTGGGCGTTTTTACGGACACCCCATGAAAAATGGTACGATCTGGCGGACAGACCCGGTTTTGTCAAAATACGATTGCTGCCGGAAACCTGTTCCGGAAAGAGTAATCCCGCCTTCATCGGTCGTCGTCAGCAACATCTGAAAGCCTTTGCCGCTACGGCGCTGGATTTCCAGCCGCAAACGGAGAATGAAAAAGCCGGCTTACTGGCGTTTCAAAATGAGACCTATTTTTACTTTTTGTGTAAATCCGTTGAAGATGGCGCGCCGGTTGTGCAGTTGTTTCAGTCGAACGATCAAAAAGAGAGCCGGCAGCCGATGACATTGCTGGCGTCTCAAAAAATTGATGCAAAGAGCGCCGGGACACTCCTGCGCTTGCGCATCGTTGCCGATGGCGCCGACTATTCGTTTTACTACGGTTTTAAACCGGGGAAATGGCAATTATTAATAGATAATGTGGACGGGCGGTTTTTATCCACCCGGATTGCCGGTGGTTTTGTGGGCAGTATGTTTGCGCTCTATGCCACATCGCTGGGCGAGACAACCGATCAATCCGCCTGGTTTGACTGGTATGAATATCGGGGTGATGATGATATCTATAAGTAGCCGTGGAAAAAATTTGGAGTCTTTGCATGAATGACAAACAATGGGAGACACTTTTAAAAGTAATCCGGGGTGAGCCGGTCAAGCCGCTGCCGGTGGCATTCATTATTGACTGTCCCTGGCTGCCGAACTGGTACGGAATCAGTATTCTCGATTATTTTACCAGCGAAGAATTATGGTTGAACGCCAATTTTAAAGCCATTCAGGATTTCCCGGACGTCCTTTTCCTGCCCGGATTCTGGTCGGAATACGGGATGTGCACCGAACCGTCGGCATTCGGGGCGCGCTGCCGCTTTCCGTCCAACGAATTTCCCCATGCCTTTCCGGTCATTCAATCAGTTGAGGAGATTCAAAATGTTGGGGTGCCTGACCCCGAAACCGATGGTCTCGCGCCGCTGGTATTGAACCGTCTGAAACTGGCGCAGCCCAAAATCGAAGTCGCCGGACACAAAATCCGCTTTGCCGTCGCCCGCGGTCCCTTAAATGTCGCCAGCTTCCTGATGGGTACAACCGAATTTATGATGGCGATGATGGAAGCTCCTGACGCGGTTGTTGATTTGATGGGCAAAGTTACCGAATATTTGAAAAAGTGGTTGCAGCTGCAACGGGAAACCTTTCCCACCATTGACGGCATATTTTTACTGGATGATATCATCGGTTTTATCGGTGAGCCGGAATTCCGACGCTTCGGATTGCCCTATTTCAAAGAACTTTTCAATGCCGACGTAACGGTAAAATTTTTACATAATGACGCCAGCTGCAAAGTTTCGGCACCCTTTTTACCCGAAATGGGAGTAAACCTGTTCAACATGGGTTTTGATATTCCGCTGAAGGAGCTGCAGAAATTAACCGGTAATCGGGTGACGCTGATGGGAAATATTCCGCCCCGGGATGTGTTGGCGAGCGGTAGTCCTGCCGACGTGCAGCGCGCTACGGTGGAGTTGCTGGAATCGCTGTCCGATAAAACGCGTATTCTCCCCTCATGTGGTGGTGGCATGCCGCCCGGTGTCAGCTCGGAAAACGTTCAGGCATTTTGCGCTGCCGTCAGGGATTTTGAATTTTGAAAATAAGTGCTAAGAATAGTAATGATGAAACAAACAATTGGAAGGAGATTAAGTTATGTCAATTAATGTAACGATTGGTAAGAAGGAGTATTTCAAGGGTATCGGCAAGATTCCTTTTGAAGGACCCGAGTCGAAAAACCCGCTGGCGTTCAAGTATTACGACGAGAACCGAGTCGTCGCCGGTAAGACCATGAAAGACCACTTTCGCTTTGCCATTGCCTACTGGCATACTTTCTGCAACAACGGGGCCGATATTTTCGGTACGGAGGGTACCATTGATTTTCCCTGGAATGAAGCCAGCGACCCGCTGCGGGCTGCCAAAGACAAGCTGGATGCGGCATTCGAGTTTATCTCTAAACTGGGTGTGCCGTTTTACTGCTTTCACGACCGCGATATGGCACCGGAAGGCAAAAATGTGGTGGAATCCGAAAAGAATCTGAAAGAGCTGGTGAAACTGGCGAAAGCCAAACAGGCGGAATCCGGCGTAAAACTGCTCTGGGGCACCGCGAATGTCTTTTCCCATAAGCGGTATACCAACGGCGCCGCCACCAATCCCAATTTCAATGTCATTCCCCAGGTTGCCGCCCAGGTAAAAGCGGCGATTGATGCCACCATTGAACTCGGCGGACAGAATTACGTTTTCTGGGGTGGTCGCGAAGGTTATTACAGCCTGTTGAATACTAATATGAAGCGTGAGATCGATCATCTGGCGATGCTTCTGACAAAAGCCCGGGATTATGGTCGCGCCGCCGGTTTCAAAGGCACATTTCTGATCGAGCCCAAACCCATGGAACCAACCAAGCATCAGTATGACTATGACGTGGCGACGGTTGTCGGTTTCCTGAGACATTACGGTCTGGATAAGGATTTTAAAATCAATATCGAGAATAATCATGCAACACTGGCGGGGCATACCTTTGCCCACGAAGTGCAGACCGCCTGCGATGCCGGTCTGTTCGGCAGTCTGGACATCAATCAGGGCGATCCCTTCAACGGCTGGGATACGGATGAGTTTCTGCACAATCTGTACGATGCCACCGAACTGATGCTGGTGCTGCTGCAGAACGGCGGGATCGGCAACGGCGGTATGAATTTTGACGCCAAGAATCGCCGCAGTTCCACCGATCTGGAGGATATTTTCATTGGGCATATTTACTCTATGGATACCCTTGCCCGCAGTTTGCTGATTGCCAACGACATTCTGGAAAAATCGGATTATCTGAAAATGAAAAAAGCCCGCTATGCCAGCTTTGATTCCGGTGAAGGCGCCCGCTTTGAAAAGGGTGAGCTGGGGCTGGCTGAGCTGGCGAAACTGGCGGAAAAAATCGGTGAACCTGAGATGATCAGTGGCAAACAGGAGTTGTACGAAAGCCTGTTTAATCAGTATATTCGTTAAGAAAAAAATTAGGAGTGAACCGTGTTTAAATTATTCGCCGGGTTGGATGTTTCGACCCAAAGCACAAAACTGGTCATCATTGATCTGAAGACGGAAGAAGTCGTTTATGTGAATTCGGTCAATTATGACGCCGACCTGCCACACTACAACACCGAAAACGGTGCGATCAAAGGGCTGGGTGAAGGCGTCTCCGAATCCGATCCCAAAATGTGGATTGAGGCGGTAGACCGCGTATTTGAGAGTGCCAAAAATGCCGGCATCGCTATGGCTCAGATCGGCTGTATTGCGGTTTCCGGACAGCAGCATGGACTGGTGGCGCTGGATGCTAAGGGCAATCTGGCGCGTCCCCGCAGCAAACTCTGGAACGATTTCTCAACTCTGGAGGAGTGTGAAATCCTGACCGAAAAGGTCGGTGGTCTCGAACAGATTGTCCAGGAGGTCGGCAACAGTCAGCGCACCGGTTATACCGCGGCGAAGATTTTTCACATGGTGCGTCATGAACCGGAAACCTATCGCCGAACGGCTACCCTGTTTCTGGTTCATAATTACATGAATTACTACCTGACCGGAGGCGTGTGCGTCATGGAACCCGGCGACGCCTCCGGCATGGCGCTCTGGAATCCGGCGAACGGGCAGTGGTCGCAGAAAGTGATTGCAGCGATTGCTCCGGATTTGGCGGAAAAATTGCCGGAAATCAAGCCTTCGGACCGGACAATCGGGGCGATTAATCCCGAACTGGCGGCAAAATTTGGTTTTTCAGAAGAATGCCGGATTGATGCCGGCTGTGGCGATAATATGTATGGCGCCGTCGGAACCGGCAATGTGGAGCCGGGCATCGTTACGGTCAGCCTGGGAACGAGCGGCACGGCTTACACATTTATGGAAAAACCCTATATTGATCCCACCGGCGAAATCGCAGCATTTTGCGACAGCACCGGTCATTATCTGCCGCTGTTGTGCGTTTCCAATCTGGCGAACGGCTACAACGAATTCCTGAAAATACACGGATTGAGCCATGCCGAATTCGATAACATGCTTGACTTAACTCCGGCGGCGAACAATGGCAGAATACTTATTCCGTGGTATGTTGGTGAACGGACTCCCGATGTTCCGCTGGCGGCGCCGCTTTATTTCGGTTTTGGTCTGGCGGATTTTACCCAGGAAAAACTGAGCCGCGCCATCATCGAGGGACATATCCTGAATCTCTATACCGGATTCAAAAGGATGCCGGTGAAGGTCAGAGAGATTCGTCTCACCGGCGGTCTGTCAAGGTCCGACACCTGGTGCCAGACAATTGCCGATATCTTCGAAGCCGAAACGGTGCGGGTGGCAGGTGAAGGCGCCGCCCTGGGAGCGGCACTGCACGCCGCCTGGGTCTGGAAAAAAGAGCGGGAGGGAGCGGTCTCCCTGGCAGACCTCGTCAAACCCTTTGTAGTCCTGGACGAAAAACACCGGCGGCAACCGATTCAGGAAAATGTAAAAGTCTATCGCAAACAGAAAGAGCTGTTCGATGCTCTCAGTAAGCGGATACGTGGTCTCGACGGTGCCGATCCGTTCAAACTCAGATCCGAGATTCTATAGAAAGGCGGACATTTATGCAGGTCACAAAACAGGAATTTGGCAGAACACCGGACGGTAAAACCGTTGAGTTGTTTACATTAATTAATGACAACCGGATGACCGCCGGAATCATGAATTTCGGCGGAACTCTAGTTTCATTACTGGTTCCCGATAAATCGGGTAGTCTGACCGATGTGGTGTTGGGATTCGACAGTCTTAAGGAGTATCTCCGGGATGATAAATTCCTGGGTGTCACGGTGGGGCGCTATGCCAACCGGATCGCCGGCGGGAAATTTAGTCTCGACGGCGTAGAATACCATCTGGAAAAGAATGACGGCGAAAATCATCTGCACGGCGGCTCACAGGGATTTCATCGGGTGCTCTGGCAGGCGGAGCCGTTCTCATCGGAAAGTGAAGCCGGATTGAAATTAACCCATCTCAGCAAAGATATGGATTCCGGCTATCCGGGCAACCTGGAATGTCTGGTGGTGTACCGCCTGACCAATACCAATGAATTGCGCATTGAGTATGAAGCCCGGACCGATAAAGCGACCCCGGTCAATCTGACCCATCACAGCTATTTCAACCTTGCCGGTGAAGGCAACGGCGATATTCTGAATCATGAACTCATGCTGAATGCCGATCACTATACGCCGCCGGGCGAGAACGGCATGGTGACCGGTGCGATTGAACCGGTGGCGGGTACGGCGATGGATTTTACCAAACCCAAAACCATTGGCAGGGATATCAAAGCGGTGCCTGGCGGCTATGACCACAACTATGTCCTAAACGGCAAAATGGGTGAGCTGCGGCTGGCGGCGCGCATTCGGGAACCGCAAACCGGCAGAATCATGGAACTACGCACCACTAAACCCGGCATGCAGTTTTATTCCGGCAATTTCCTGACCGATGAAGATAAAGGAAAAGGGGGTAAATCCTACCGGCAGCATTACGGCTTCTGCCTGGAGCCGCAGTACTATCCCGATTCTCCTAACCAGCCCGATTTCCCGTCGTCCATCCTGAAACCCGGCGAACGGTATCATCACGAAATCCTCTTCTCATTTAAGTAAGTACACAACGAAAAGCGTACCAGCAAACCTCGGATGGCTTTTGTTATCCAGGGATTTTGCTGTTTAGGGTGACATGCTGCTTGATCATTTGTACAAGTGGTTTGAACATTTGTTCAAATGGTTTAAACAATGTTATCAGCTCGCCAAAATATTTTTTCAGATGGAGTAGAAAATTTATTTGATGGCTTAACAGAAAACATTCCGAATATTACCCATAAGATTATCAGTTGTGCACTGGAAATGCACTGGACGCAGATACTGAATTATCAGAAAGCATACCGCAAGTATTGGAGACATTCAATAGTTCAAAATTTGTAGTAACACGCCTTGACTTGGGAAAGTACGTCTATCTTATGTTATATCAATAGTTTCCTACAGGGACTTTCCCCCACATCGAACACTACAATCAAGTCCCTCAACATGCAGTCTCCCGGGAGCAACCCACTGAACATTTCCC
>OMKS01001760.1_pt1 | contig 18895 bp, 10 predicted proteins | sample 1674721 | NCBI WGS metagenome assembly OMKS01 (sample SAMN06264996, study PRJEB25208) | sediment metagenome | isolation source: hot spring sediment | place: USA: California | collected 2014-09-02
GTGGGCATGTCTTGGCGATGCGGGGCGGTCGTCACCACATGGCCACACAAGTGTGGCCATGCCACCCACGCCTGGGGGTGGCAGCCACTGAGCGCAGCGAAGTGGATGGGGCTCTGCAAGGCCGGGTGGCATGCCCACGCTCGCGTGGGCATGTCCTGGCGATACGGGGCGCTCGTCCCCACATGGCCACACAAGTGTGGCCATGCCACCCACACCTACGTATATGGCCATGCCACCCACATTGAGAGGGCATACATCGCATCAACACCGCGTGGGCACAGCCCACCCTACCCGCTACCCGCCGGGGTGGCATGCACGCGATGAACACCGCTATGGCCGGCCGGCGGGAGAAAATCCTTTACAAACCACCCCCAGCCGACACAATGAGACGGTTGCAGGGCCGGGTGTGCAGTCGGTGCACGTCCTCGGCCCGACGCTGCGGACCGGCATGGATCGGGAAAGGGACAACCATGCACAGACGAACTCTGCTTATCGTGGGTGCCCTGGCGGCCGTCGGCCTGTGCTCCTGCGGCAAGAAACCCACCGGAGCCGACAAGCCCGTCATCGCCGTCATCCCCAAGGGCACGACGCATATCTTCTGGAAGTCCATCCACGCCGGGGCCGTCAAGGCGGCCACGGAACTGGACGTGGAGATTATCTGGAAGGGCCCGCTCAAGGAGGACGACCGCGAATCGCAGATCACCGTCGTGGAGAACCTCATCGCGCGGGGCGTGGACGGCATCGTGTTGGCGCCGCTGGATGACGTGGCGCTGCGGGCCCCGACGAGCGCCGCGATGCGCGCGGGCATTCCCGTGGTCATCATCGACTCGGCCTTGCAGGGCCAGGACTACGTGAGCTTCGTGGCCACCGACAATTACGTCGGCGGACAGAAGGGTGCCCGCCATCTGGCCCAGGTGCTGGGCGGCAAGGGCCGCGTCGTCATGCTCCGCTACCAGGAGGGCTCGGCGAGCACGGCGAATCGCGAAAAGGGCTTTCTCGACGCGATCAAGGAGTTTCCGGATATCGAGGTCGTCAGCGCCAATCAGTACGGCGGCGCGACGACCGAAAGTGCGATGATCGCCGCGGAGAACCTGCTGGCCCCGCTGAAGAAGGCCGACGGCACGCTGCAGATTGACGGCATCTTTTGCCCCAACGAATCCACGGCGTTTGCCATGCTGCGGGTGTTGCAGGATCAGAACCTGGCGGGCAAGGTAACCTACGTGGGCTTCGACAGCAGCCCCATGCTCGTCAAGGCCATGCGGGAGGGCCAGATTCACGGTCTGGTGCTGCAAGACCCGATCAACATGGGCTACCTGGGGGTCAAGACGCTGGTCCGGCACCTCAACGGCGAAACGGTGGACAGGCGGATCGACACCGGTTCGACCGTCGCCACGCCCGAGAACATGGACAATCCCGAGATCGAGCGGCTGCTCAATCCGGATTACAAGACGTATCTCGGCGAGGGGTGAGGACCTGCCGCGTGACCGCACGTCTGGAGATGAAGGGAGTCTGCAAGCGTTTCGGCGCGACGATAGCGCTGGCGGACGTGGATTTGACGGTTCAGCCGGGGCAGGTTCATGCCCTCGTGGGCGAGAACGGCGCCGGCAAGAGCACCCTTATGAAGGTGCTTTCGGGCGCGGTTCGTCCCGATGCCGGGCAGATGGTGCTCGACGGCGAGCCGTATCGTCCGGCGGGACCGCTGGATGCCCGCCGCCGCGGCGTGGCCATGATCTACCAGGAGTTGAGCCTCGCGCCGCATCTGAGCGTTGAAGACAACATCATGCTGGGCATGGAGCCGCACACGGCCGGATGGATTCATCGCAGCGAGGTCCGCCGGCGCGTGACCGAGGCGATCGGGCGGTTCGGGCACACCGAAATCCGACCCGACGTGCCGGTCGGCAAGCTGTCCGTCGCGGCTCAGCAGCTCGTCGAGATCGCCCGCGCCCTGGCTATCGGCTGTCGCGTGCTCGTGCTCGACGAGCCCACCAGCAGCCTGACCCAACGGGACGTGCAGCAGCTCTTCGAGCTGATCCACCGGCTCAAGGGCCAGGGCATCGCCGTGGTGTATATCTCGCATTTCCTCGAGGAGGTCCGCCAGGTGGCCGACGTGGTCACCGTCCTGCGGGATGGGCGCGTCGCCGGTTCGCAGCCCCTGGGCCAGATGAGCACCGACGATATGGTCACCCTCATGGTGGGCCGCACGGTGGAGGACCTTTATCCGCGATCGCCCCGGACGCGGGGCGAGTGTGTGCTGGAAATCCAAGACCTGGCCGGCGCCCCGCTGCCGTACGAAGCGAATCTGCAACTGCATCGTGGCGAGGTCCTGGGCATTGCGGGGCTTATGGGGGCCGGCCGCACGGAGCTGCTGCGGACCCTGTTCGGGCTCGATGCGGTCCGGTCCGGCAAGATCCGCATCGGCGCCTACCTGGGGCCGGCCTCGCCGACGCGCCGCTGGGCTCAGGGCGTCGGCATGCTCAGTGAGGACCGAAAGGAAGAGGGCCTGGCGATCAACCTGAGCCTGGCCGACAATATCACCCTGTCGCGATTGACGGGCTTCGGGCCCGGGCCGCTGGTGTTGCCTGGCCGCCAGCACCGCGCCGTCCAACGGTGGATCGACCGCATCGGCATCCGTTGCCGCGGGCCCCAGCAGCGGGTCCTGGACCTGTCGGGCGGCAATCAGCAGAAGGTCGCCCTGGCACGGCTGCTGCAGCACGATGCGGACGTGTTGCTGCTCGATGAGCCCACTCGCGGCATCGACGTGGCCGCCAAGGCCACGATCTATCAGATCATCGACGACCTGGCCTGCGGCGAGGCCGGCCGATCGCCCAAGGCGATTCTCATGGTCAGCAGTTACCTGCCGGAGCTGATGGGGGTCTGCGACCGCATCGCGGTGATGTGCCGCGGTCGATTGGGTCCGGCCCGGCCGGTCGAGCAGACCGATGAGCACGCCCTGATGCTCGAGGCCACCGGCCAGGACGTTCACCGATAGGACCACGGACAGAAACCAAGGCAAGAACGAGGCTCAAATGGGTACGGAACTGGATTCGCTGCCGATGAATCAGCCCGGCTTCTCCTGGCGGCGCTGCCTCAACACCGTCGGGCCGGTGCTGGCGTTGATCGCCATCTACCTGCTCTTCGCCTGGATCGAACCGAGCTTTCGCTCCACCGCCCCCATGCGTAACATCGCGCGGCAGACCACACCCGTGGCCGTCGCCGCCCTGGGCATGACGCTGGTGATTATCTCCGGCGGGATCGATCTGTCGGTGGGTTCGGCGGTGGCGCTCGGGGCCGTCGCCATCGCGTGGCTGCTCGAGTTCTTCCGCCATGCCTTGGGGGGCGACGCCGGTCAACTGTCCGCCTCTGCTCAGATATGGGCGCCCATCGTCGCCGCCTTGGGGGGGATTGCCCTGTGTGCGGCGTTCGGCGCAGCCGCGGGCGCGGTCATCACCGGGCTGCGGGTCGTGCCGTTTATCGTCACCCTGGGCATGATGCTCGTCATCCGCGGCACGGCCAAGTGGATCTCACACGAGCAGAAGATCGACACGCCGTACACCTGGCTGACCGACCTGATGGCCATGTTGCCGCCCGAACGCCGATGGATGATCGTGCCGCCGGGGGTATGGATCCTGCTGCTACTGGCCGTGCTGGTGGCGATGATGCTGCGCTACACGCGACTCGGCCGGCACATCTTCGCGGTCGGCTCGAACGAGATGACCGCCCGGCTGTGCGGTGTGGCGGTCCAACGCGTCAAGGTCATCGTCTATACCCTGAGCGGGGCCTTCGCCGGTGTCGGCAGTCTGATGTTTTTCTCACGCATCAGCGTGGGCGACCCGACCGCGGCTCAGGGCATGGAGCTGGACGTCATCGCCGCGGTCGTCATTGGCGGGGGCAGCCTGTCAGGCGGCGAAGGGTCCGTCCTCGGGACGCTCGTCGGCGCGTTGGTCATGGGCACCATCCGCACCGGTTGTCAGCAGAAGGGCTGGCCCACCTACGTCCAGGAGATCATCACCGGGCTGATCATCATCGTCGCCGTCGCGCTGGATCGTTTGCGTCATCGCCGGTCGGCCTGAGCGCACCGATCAGAGCCGGCGTCAGGAAAGGCATCCTATGGAACTGGGCAGGTATTCCATCGGCATCGGCGACCGTTTCGCCCATCAGGGGCGTGCCCAACTGGCCGCGCTGATCCGCGCCGCCGAACAGGGCGCAGCCGTCACCCCCGTGTGGAACAAATCGCATCGGGAGCACATGATCATCGGTTCGTCGCCGGCCTCGGTGCGGGCCGAGGCGGATGCGGCCGTCCGCGAGATGGGCTGGCCGGGCCCGTACTTTGTGGATGCCGACCATATCCACCTGGGTAACGTGGATGCCTTTATCGCATCGAGCGATTTTTTCACACTGGACGTGGCCGAGGCCATCGGCCAGGCCGCCGAGCCGGAGCATATCGAGACCTTCGCCGCCGCCATGAACTCGTTCACGGGAACGCTCTATATTGAGGGCCTGGCCGAGCCTCTGACCGTGACGGAGGACAACATCCGAGTTATCGCGAGGCGCTTTCTGGCAGCGGTTCAGCAGGCCGGCCGGATCTACCGACATATCGCGGAACGCAAGGGCTCCGACGACTTCATCACCGAAGTCAGCATGGACGAGACGGACGCCCCCCAGAGTCCGGGTGAGCTGCTGTTCATTCTCGCCGCGCTCGCCCGTGAGGGCGTGCCCGCCCGGACCATCGCGCCGAAGTTCACCGGGCGATTCAATAAGGGTGTGGATTACGATGGTGACGTGAAGCGCTTCAGCCGGGAGTTCAACGACGACCTGGCCGTCATCCGCTTCGCCGTCGCGCAATTCAACCTCCCGGCGGACCTCAAGCTCAGCGTTCACTCCGGCAGCGACAAGTTCAGCCTTTACGGGCCGATTCGTCGCGCCCTGACGCGGCATCAGGCGGGCGTCCACCTCAAGACCGCCGGCACGACCTGGCTGGAAGAACTGATCGGTCTGGCCCTGGCCGGCGGTGACGGCGTGCAGATCGCCCGCGAGATCTATCGCCGGGCCCTGGACCGCTATGAGGAGCTGTGCGCCCCCTATGCCACGGTGATCGACATCGACGCGGATCGCCTGCCCCCCGCCGACCAGGTCGATCGGTGGGATGGCCCCACGTTCGCGGCGGCCCTGCGGCACGACCGGGCCTGTGCATCCTTTAACCCCCACCTGCGGCAGTTGCTGCACCTGAGTTATAAGATCGCCGCCGAGATGGGCCCCCAATTTCTCGCCGCGCTCGACAAGCACGCCGACGCCATCGCCCCCCACGTCACGGAGAACCTCTACGACCGCCACATTCGCCCGCTCTTCCTCGATGTGTAGAGTAATATCAGCGCGCAAAAAAGAGGGCCCTGCATCCCCTCGTACAGGGCCCCCCAAGGGAAAGAAACTTACCAGGCCCCCCCGCGTAAGTTCCTTTATGACCGGGCGACCTGTCGCCTCGGCCGAGGCCTGCGGGCCGGGGCCATACCCGACTCGCAAGGCCGCAGGTCGCGGCCTCGGCCGACGGACAGCGGGAGGAGGCGAAGAGCACTGCCCGTAACGGCCGAAAACCGGCGACCCGCCAACAAAACCTACGAAACCTTGCTCCCAAAGGCAAACCTCTTCATCACTTCATCTTCCCGACGAACCACCCTTGCCGACAGAACGATCCAGTCGCTGTAACAGGCCTGATACCGGGGTCTTTGCGTCGTCGGCCCCGAAGCCGGGCCTGGCACAGCGGAAAACGATTCCCTTCGGGCCCCGGCGGAGGCCTCGCGGCAAGACAACGCTCGCCAAAACAATGATCTATGATTATCCGGCAGCTCATCTCATTTCCCCCATGAACCCGATTGGGTCTTCCATCATTATGGTCATGATACCAGGATGAAGACTGAATGTCAAGGACTTTTAGAGACGGCGCCAAGATTTTATAAACGACAAGGTGGTTCAAGTGCGTTTACACTCATACCCGATTGGAGATTATCGGACAGCAAGAAATCTTTGCCAGGTCTTTGGTTTTTGGAGTTGGAAACCCTTCCGTCACGCAAGCCCCCGAACCGACAACGCGCCGCAGGACAACCTTGACTTTCCCGACAATCTCCTTTATACTATTTTCTCATGCCGTGTTTTCAGGTGAACCGATGGTGAATCAGTCAGGGGGGGTCTTATGTCGAAACGCGGAGCATTTCTCGTGAGTGGCGTGTTCCTTGTCTTCTTGACGGCGGCGACCGTCGCGGACGTGGCCGACCATGTCTTTTTCATCGATCTGGAGATGGCGTATTCTCTCGAGCATGGCCGCCCGGGCGAAGAGGCGGGGTGCTACGCATTTGATATCGAAATCGATACCGATGACACGGTCCAGCGCGTGGAAGTCCTTACGCCGACCGGCCACACGTTCGAGATTCTCCCCATCGAGGACCACTATGATTCGGACACGGGCATTTGGACCGATTACGGCTACGACGACGAGGATCAGGTCTGGGTCTGGGAATACGAGCACGCGGTAGAGACCGTGGAAGCCCTGGAGACGCTTTACGGCGACGGCAATTACCGCATCACGGTAATCTATGCAGACAGCGGCTGGGACTGGACCATCGTGTGGTTCGGTGTGCCGGGCAGCCAGCAGTTTATCCCCCAGCCGACTCAGCAACCGGCCTTCGTCTGCCCTCAGCATCGTGAATCGGTCACCAGCCCCGTGACATTCGAGTGGGAGCCCTGCACGGATCCGGCCGTCCGCGTCCTATGGGTCAGCGCCGAAAATGACGCCGATGAGGAGATTGAGTGTGACGGTCCTCTCGACAAGACAAGCAGTGAGTGGGGACCTGTCGAGCTGAGCGATGGCTATTGGGAAGGGAGCCTGAGCTTTATCAATGGTCACCACCCTGTTCTCGACCCTGGGCTGGTTAACGCCGACGGTATCCCGTACGCCGTGACGAAAATCCGCGAGACCGAGATTCGGTTTGCCGTCGGTCGCCCATGGGTGGCCTATGAGGTGTGGGGCGGGGACGAGGATTTCCTTCAAGAACCCGAGTGGTGGCGTTACTACCAGGATCCCGGGGCCCACGGCTATACCTTGCTGGGGGTCAGTGAAGACGGACGATCGGGCCGGTTCGACGGGAACTATGCATACTACGTCATACTCGCCCAGGAACCGGTCCGCCTCAATTGTCTCCGTGGTTCCGACGGCAGTTACTACCAGGGCCACCTGGCCACGAGCTGCGTGGACAATTGGGAAGGCCTCTTGGGCAGTTGCGACCAGCAGTACGCAATCGTGGGGGCGGACTGTGGTCCGGGCATGGTGCGAATCACGAATCCCGGCGGCGCGTGGGCGTGGTTCCGCGTCATTACCGATCAGTGCCCCTGGGCCGATCTGAGCGGGGATTGCTTCGTCGATCTGGCAGACCTGGCCATCGTGGCCGAGCAGTGGCTGACCGGCGTGCGCTGAGCGGACGGCTCACGGATATCCGTTTCGATCTCGTCGCCCGACGCCTACAGGTCGGTGTACTTCTTATGGCTGCCGCGGGCCTTATCGACGGGGTACTTGCGGGCATTGTCTTCGAGCTTGCGCAACGTCGCGTCGAACAGGTCGATGCCCAGCTCCTCGGACAGGTAGATGAGGAACACGAACACGTCGGCCAGCTCCGTCGCGGCGGCCTGCTTCTGCGCATCCGTCAGCCGCCGGGACGCCTCGGCGTCGATCCAGAGGAAGTGCTCCAGCAGCTCCGCCGCCTCGACGCAGAGCCCCTCGGCCAGGTTTTTCGGGCTGTGGTAGGGGGCCCAGTCCCGCGCATCGCGGAAGGCCAGCACCTTCTTCCTGAGCTGTTCGTACCGGTCACTCATTCCAGGCAGACCTGCGCCCCGCGTTCGATCCGTGGGATCTGATCGCGCCTGGCCCGAACGTCCTGGGCATCGAGGGCGAAACTCGGCGCGATCTCGATCACGCAGTCGGGCGTCCCATCCTCCCGCCGCGGCACATCCACCCCGGCGGCCTCCACCCACGCCGCCGCCCGCTCGATCATCATCCGCCGGGTCACCTGTGGGCTGTCGACGCCGGTAGCGTTCTTGACCGGGGCGAACTCCTCGCCGCGGATCGTCTCCAGGATGATCGACGGCTGCGACAGCGGCAGGGCGTCGAAGATGAACATCTCCAGCTTGATCCCGTTGGGTGCATCCGGCTCGATCCGGCGGCCCTGCTCATCGAGATGCGCGACCTTCTTCTCGGCCCGGTGGATCGGCAGCTCCAATTCGCCGCGGCCCAGCCGCTCGACGAACGTGCGGCTGAGCACGTGGATGCCGATCGAGCCCAGCTCAAACACCAGTGAGCCGTCCTCGTTGCGGCGGTGCGCCTGCTCATCGGTCAGGTCGCTGTATTCGATCACCGTGACGCGCCCGTCCACCAGGCAGAAGTTGCCGACCTTCTCCAGCGGGTCGCGCTTCTTGAGGGCCTTGGAGCTCATGCCCGCCCCGGCGTCGGCGTGCAGGCCGATGAACAGCGGGTCCAGCACCCGCACGAGCGGGTTGTCCACCTGCCAGTAGCTCAGGACCTCGATGCCGCGCTGCCGCATGTGCTCCAGGGCGCCGCTGCGGTGCAGGGCCCGCAGGCTGCCGCCGTGGCCGTCCGGGTTGGTGCAGAGCCGGTGCTTGTCGGCCAGCAGAATGCGGCCGCGACGGTCGAAGCTGGGCAGCGTGCCCTGCGGGAAGAGAAACACGTTGTCCTTGCCCAGGCCGAAGTAGTCGTTTTGCTCGAAGATCGCGACGGTGGGCCGGTGGTTCAGCGGGCTGGTCATCACGTACCAGCAGACGGCGTGGCCATACCGCCGGGCGGCGGCCCGGAGCCCTTCGGCGAAGATCGCAAACAGCGTCTTCCGGCGGATCGGGCTGATGGGGAAGTTGCCCTTGGGGCCGTCGAAGCCGAGGCGCGTGCCCTGTCCGCCCGCGACAACGAACGCCCCCACGCGGCCCGCCCGCAGCAACTGCTGCCCGCGCTGGACGGCGCGATCATACGCGGCCCGCTGTTCGGGCCCCGGCACGGCGGGATAGTACGGAGCCGGCTGCGGATTGGGCGGAATCACCGTCGTCCCCAGCCCGCGGACGTGCGTCTCGATCCAGCGGTCCAGTTGCTCCCAGTCCAGTTCCTCGATCTGGTCCAGCAGGGCCACCCGCCGGACCTCGTCCAACTCGTCCCAAAACCGCAACAGATGCGCCTGGCCGTGCCGCTCGAGCACGTCCCGCGCGCGTTGATAGCGTTCATCGATCGTCATAGGTTCCCGCTCACACGGATGTCGTTCACGTCCATCAGGTCATGAATCCAGGGCGGGCATCGTATCGAAAACCAGGCGTGAACGCAAGCAGCGAGTCCATCCGGAACAGGCGAGGAGAAATAAAGATTCCTGACACGAATGGCGGTTCCTTTAGCGGCTTCAGATGCTCCCAAGCCGCGTTTCTAACTCAGTAACGCAGGTTCGAATGTCGCCACGGCCCTTAAGGAACCGCCATTCATTCCTGACACCTTTATTTGCCCCCAGGTTGAGAGCACCCACGATAACTAGATGGGGCTCCCCCTTGGCCCATCCTAGCCCGGTCAGGCAAGCGGCAGCCAGAAGAATGAAGATATCTATGCCCAAAGATATAAGCTTGCGAGAAGCAAGGGCGTCAGGAATCATCTCTTGGTCTCCGCTCGTTGTGAACGCGAAAGACATACCTCATGATACCATCCCTCGGTTCCTCCATCTCCCGCCTGGTGGCGCTGTAATCATCGTGTGAATCCTGTAAAATATCCATTATGGCCCTGCGTGCTGCGGCTGTCAAGCGGCTTGCGATAGATCGTGTTTGCATCGTCCGCATCGGTGCGGGCAGAAGTGCAGGGTGTCGGGAGGGAATGGCGGTTCCTGGGGCACGGGGGCGAGCGGCTCGACGTTCAGGGCGTCCGGCGTGGGCGGCCGTCGGCCCAGGCGGCCTCGATGATCGCCGTGCACAGGGCCGGGGCGTTCAATCCCGCCTGTCGGGCGGCCATCGGCAGGAGGGAATGGCTCGTGAAGCCCGGCAGCGTGTTGATCTCGAGCACGTAGGGCACGCCATCCTCGCCGAGGATCATATCCACGCGGCCCAGGTGCCGGCAACCCAGGGCCGAAAAGCACCGCTCGGCGATGCGTTGGATGTGTTCGACCAGGGCCGCGTCGTCGATGGTCTCGAAACGGTACTCGGTCGTGTCGTCCAGGTACTTGGCCTGGTAATCGTAGAAGGGATTGCGGCTGCGAATCTCGATCAGCGGCAGGGCCCGGCCATTGAGAATGCCCACGGTGATCTCGCGGCCGGGGACAAACGCCTCCACCAGGCACGGCCCGTACCGCTCCAGGCACAGACCCGCCGCCTCGATGGCCGTATCGGGGTCCGCGACGATCTCCACGCCCACGCTGCTGCCCTGACCGGCCGGCTTGACCACGAAACGGTCGCCCAACGCCGTGACGCGATCCTTCAGCCCCGTCCGGTCGGAGGGGTCTTTGAGGTGCACGTGTCGCGGCACGGATGCGCCGGCGCGGCCGAACACCTCCTTGGCGGCGGCCTTGTCGAAGGCCAGACGGCTGGCCTGGGAGCCCGACCCGGTGAATACCAGTCGCCGCTGTTCGAGAATCCCCTGAAGCTGTCCATCCTCGCCGAACTGGCCATGCAGCGCCAGGAAGAACACGTCAATGCTCGGCTCGTCGAGGACGTGGAGATCATCGGGCCGGATGTCGGAGGTCAGGACGTCGAAGCCCGCGGCCGCCACCGCCGCGGCGATGTGCTTGCCGCTTTGGAGGGAGACCTCCCGCTCGGCGCCGATCCCACCCGCGAGGACCGCGATGCGTCGTTCGAGCAACGGTTTGTCCGGGGCGATCCTTGGATTCATGACCGTTTTGTTTGGCGGACGCACGGCGCGACACGTCGCGCGGCCGGCTACCAGATCTCCAGCTCCAATTCCAGCTCGATGCCGAAGCTGTCCCGCACGCGGGACCGGATCGTGTCGATCAGCTCCAGCACGTCGCGGCTCGTGCAACCCGCCTCGGCGAGGATGAAGTTGCCGTGTTTCTCGCTGACCTTCGCGCCGCCGACCTGTGCGCCTTTGAGGCCCGCGCGGTCGATCAGCGCCCCGGCGCTGAGCTGGCGGGGGTTCTTGAACACGCAGCCGGCGTTGCGCATGTTCAGCGGCTGGGTGTTCTTCTTGTAGATCCAGATCTCCTTGACCGTCCGCAGGATCGTGTCGGGCTCGGCCTCGCTCAGTTGCAGGGTCGCCGACAGGATCACCGGGGCGGTCAGGTTGACCCGGCGGTAGTCAAACGACAGGTCCGGCTTGACCCGTTCGAAGACGCGGCCGTGCGTGTCCATTAGTTGCACCCGCTCCACCGACGCCCCGATGTCGCCGAAGTTGCCCCCCGCGTTCATCTTCACCGCGCCGCCCACCGAGCCGGGGATGCCCGTCAGGGGCTCCAGGCCCGCCAGGCCCTTGCGAACGCAATCCAGCACCAGGCGGCTCAGCGCCGCGCCGGCCCCGGCCGTCACCCGGCTGCCCGCGTACTCCACCTGTGCGAATCGGGGCTGATCCAGCCGAAGCACCACGCCCGGCACGCCCTCGTCCCGCACCAGCAGGTTTGAGCCGTGTCCCAGCACGCGCAGCGGAAGCGCGTTCTCCTCGCACCGCCGCATCACCTCGGTCAACTGCTCGACCGTTTCCGGCATGACGAAGTAGTCCGCCGGCCCGCCCAGGCCGTACCACGTGAAACTCGACAACGGGCAGTGAGTCCTAACGATCTTCTCTAAGCCACTGAAGATACTCATCGGCAACCTTCCAAACCGGCCCGGCCCCCATGGTGACGACCAGGTCCCCGTCGGCCACGTGGGCCTTGAGATACGCCACGATTGACGCGAAGTCCGGGATGAACACGGCCTGGCTGCCGTGCTCGCGAATCCGCTCCACGAGGACCTCGGCGTTGACACACTGTCGAGACTCGACCGTGTCACGAACGAAATAAATCTCCGGGACGATCGTCACGTCGGCCCGGGCGAAACTGTCGGCGAAATCCTCCAGCAAAAACCGCGTCCGGCTGTACTGGTGCGGCTGAAACACGCACCACAAGCGACGCGGCGCGAACCACTCGCGGATGGCCTGCAGCGAGGCGCGGATCTCGGTCGGGTGATGGGCGTAATCGTCCAGCACCGCGATTCCGGCGTGGCGGTCCTTGAGCATCAGTCGCCGATCCACACCGGTGAACGTTCCCAGCGTTGCCAGGACCTCCGCCGCGTCACAACCGCAGGCCCGCGCCGCGGCCAAGACCGCCAACGCGTTGCTCACGTTGTGCTCGCCGGGCACCGCCAGGTGCACGACACCCAGTCGCCGCGCGCCTTCGAAGGCGTCGAACCGATACAGCCCGTCCTCCAGGCAGAGGTTGCGTGCGGTATAATTGAATTCCCCATCCGGACCGAACGTGATGATCCGGCGTCGGCCGTCCAGGGCGCGACGCACCCTGGCGACGTTGGCGTCCCGGCCGTTGACGATCAGGACCCCGTCCGGCCGAATCCCCTGTGCGAACGTAGCGAATGCCTCGACGATCTCATTCTCATCGGCGTAGTAATCCAGGTGATCGGCCTCGATGTTCAGCATCACGCCGATCCGCGGGTGGAGGTTCAGGAAGCTGCGGTCGTACTCGCACGCCTCGGCCACGAACCAGCCGCCCTCGCGGCCAACGCCGCTGCTGCCGTGCAGTTGCGGCACGTTGGCGCCGATGATGAAGCTCGGCGCGGCCCCGACCTGTTGCAGCACCCACGCCAGCCAGGCGCTGGTCGTGCTCTTGCCGTGCGTTCCGCAGACCGCAATGCCCTCGTAGCGGTCCATCAGCCGCCCGAGCATCTGGGCGTATTTGACCACCTCCAGCCCGGCGGCCTGGGCGGCCTGCAATTCCGGATTGAGCGGCTTGATGGCCGCACTGATCACCACGGCATCGCAATCGGGCCGCAGATGTGCGGCGGCATGGCCGATATGAATCGTCGCGCCGCGGCGCCGTAGATCGGCCGCCACCGTGCTGTCTTCCATGTCCGAGCCGACCACGGTCGCGCCGTTCTGCAAAAGCAGCTTGGCCAGACCGCTCATCCCCACACCGCCGGCCCCGACAAAATGGTAGGCTTTGCCCGCCAACGCCGGGGTGCCGACCGGCCCGGCCACGTCGCGGGCCTGGGTTGATCGGGTCCGAGCGGCATGCGCCGTGGTCCGAATGCGGCTCATCGGATTCCCTGCAAATTGCTGTGAAATTCCCTTTTCCTCACGCTGCGGTGAGTATACCCACCCCTCTGCGGCCGGACAAGTGGCCCGGTCGATTTTGCACCGGCCGCCCCGTCCCGGCCAGGGGGCTCGCCTGCTGTGGCCCGGAGAAACCCCGGGAATCGCGCGGGGTTGAAATTCGGGGTCAAATGTCGTATAATAAATCTGGGACGGGCGTCTGGTGACAGGCGGCCTCGGCCCCGCAGGAGGGGAAAGGGGGTGTTTCTGCGCCGGCACGCAGAGCGAGAACCGACAGTATCGCCCGAGGATCCTAACGTGACGCATCTTGCCCATCGCACCCACCTGTATTCGTTTACCCTGTTTGCGCTGCTTCTCAGCGGTCTTGCCGCAATCGTTGCCGCCGAGCGCCTCACCGCCGACATTACCGGGGACAACGCGGTCGATCTGCAGGACTTGCGCGCGCTGGCCGAGGACTGGCTCGATCCGGCGTGTGAGATTCCGGGCTGCCCGGCCGATCTGGATGGGCAGAACGGGGTTGACCTGGCCGATTTGGGTCTGCTGGCCGAACAATGGGACCGCCGCGCCCAGTCGCTGGTCATCAGCGAGTTCATGGCCAGCAACGGCAGCAAGGAGCCCCTCGAAGCCGGCGAGCTGCTCGACGAGGACGGCGACTCGTCCGACTGGATCGAGATTCACAATACCGCCGAGGTGCCCATTGAATTGGGTGGGTGGTATCTCACCATTGATCCCGATGAGCCGGCCGGCTGGCGATTCCCCGATGGCGTGTCGCTGGAGCCCGGCGCGTTTCTCGTGGTCTTTGCCTCGGGCAAGAACCGGGCAACCGCGGGCGCCGAGCTGCACACCGACTTCCGGTTGAACGCCGACAATCCGCACTACCTGGCCCTGGTCTATCCGGATGGCCACACCATCGCCCACGACTATGAGCCGACCTTTCCCGATCAGTTGTCCGACATCTCCTACGGTCTGCATCAATACTCCCGCAGCCTTGTCGCCACGGGCCAGCCGGTGGCCTATCGCGTCCCGAGCGAGGCCGACGCCGGCCTTGACTGGACCTCTTATGACTACTCCGACGCCACCTGGCCGCGTTCCACGGCCGCCCTGGGCTTCGGCCTCGGCGCCGAACCGATGGTCGCCTACAACGACTGCATCTGGCGGGAGGATCAATACATCGGCGACCACGTCACCACCTATGGGATCGGCAGCGCCTTTCCCGGCCTGACCAGCGGCCCGCTCGTCGATCACAACACCGGCCAGGAGATGCCCGTTACGGTCACGTTCACGCAGACCGGCGACGTCAACTGGCAGCCCGATGCGGCCAACGGCGGCCATGATTGCGCGCCCGGCACCGACGCGTACAACACCTTCCACGGCATCACCGACATGACCGGCGTGATCTACTACGGCAACGTGGGCTGGACCATCGACCTGACCTTCAGCGGCCTGGATCCGATGACCGAGTACACCTTCGCGACGTCGGCGGCCCGGTGCAACTACGACGATCGGAACACGATCTATACCCTGCTGGGCACCGACAGCTATGCGAATGCGAGTACGCCGGGGGTGGACGTGCTGGCCGACAACCGCGTCCGATTCAACACCGGCGACAACTACGAAGAGGGCTACGTCGCCCGGTGGAGCGGCATCCGCGCCGCCGACGGCGCGTTCACCGTTCGCGCCGAGGCCGATCCCGGCAGCCCCGAAGGGCGCAAGGCCTACAGCTTCGACGTCTTCATGCTTCAGGGCGGCATCCGCGGCTCGGCCCTGCAGGACGAGATGCTGGGCGTCAACGCGTCGCTCTGGTCACGGCAGGCCTTCGAGCTCGACGCCGGCGAACGGGACCTCTTCAACACGCTCACGCTGCGTGTTCGTTACGAAGACGGCTTCGTCGCCTACCTCAACGGCGTGGAGATCGCCCGGGACAACGCCCCGGCAATCGCCGCCTGGAACGCCCACGCCCCATCCGATCGGCCCGAAGAGCAGGCCCTCGACTGGGTTAGCCTCGATGTCTCGGACTACCTGCATCTCCTGCGGGAAGGCACCAATGTTCTGGCGGTCCACGGTCTGAACGACGCGGCCGCCGACGGAGATTTCCTGCTCCAGGCCGAGCTTCTGGCCGCCAGCGGTCTGGGCGTGCCGCAGTACTTCACGCAGCCCACCCCCGGCGCGTTCAACGTCTCCGGCGCGGTCGGTCTGGTCGGCGATACGAAGTTCAACATCGACCGCGGCTTCTTCGAGAACCCCTTCCAGGTCGAGATCACCACGGACACCGAGGGCGCGACCATCCGCTACACCACCGACGGCAGCGCACCATCCGAGACCCACGGCCAGATTTACGATCCGGCCCAGCCGGTGATCATCAGCACCACGACCACGCTTCGCGCCCTCGCCCATAAGCCCGGCTGGATTCCCAGCAACGTCGACACGCAGACCTACATCTTCCTCAACGACGTCATTCAACAGCCCGCCAGCCCGCCCGGCTTTCCCTCCTCGTGGGGCTCGGCCGCCGCCGACTACGCCATGAACCCGACACACGTCAGCGCACACGCGGATACCATAGTTTCCGACCTGCGCTCGTTGCCGACGATGTCCCTGGTGATGGACCGGGACGACCTGTTCGGGCCGTCGGGCATCTACTCGAATCCGCGCAACAGCGGCACGGTCTGGGAACGGCCCGGTTCCATCGAGCTGATCCTGTCCGACGGCTCCACGGCGTTCCAAGTGAACTGCGCCGTGCGCATCTACGGCGGTGTCGGCCGGTATGAACAATTCAAAAAACACTCGTTCCGCCTGCTGTTCAAGCGGCCCTACGGTCCGACCAAGCTGGACTATCCGATCTTCGGCGATGAGGCGGCGGACCAGTTCGACACGATCATTCTGCGCAGCAACTTCAACGATGCCTACGTCTGGGGCGGCGCCGCGTCTCAATACATCCGGGATGAGTACATCCGCCGGCTGCAAGTGGCCCTGGGGCATCGCACGGCCCTGGGCAATTTCGTCCACCTGTACGTCAACGGGCTGTACTGGGGCCTGTACAACCCCTGCGAGCGGCCCGACACGGCGTTTTCCGCGACGTACTTCGGGGCCGACAAGGACCAGTGGGACGGCATCAACTCCGGCAACCCCGTCAACGACAGCCAGACCGCCGCGTGGAACACCCTCATGACGATGGCCAACGCGGATCTGACCACCGTCGCCGGCTACCAGAAGATCCAGGGCAACAACCCCAACGGCACGGATAATCCGCTTTTTGAGGATTACCTCGACGTCGATCACTACATCAGCTTTCTGCTGGCCAATTTCTACGGCGGCAACAACGACTGGGCCAGCCACAACTGGTACGCCGGCCGCTTGCGCGGACCCGACAGCACCGGATGGAAGGCCTACACCTGGGATGCCGAGTGGGTGTTGAACATGCACTCCGGCGTGTACGACAACAGCGTTAACGACACGACGACCAGCAACTGGCTCAACAAGCCCTACACCTATCTCCGCGGCAACGACGAGTTCTGCCTGCGCTTCGGCGACCAGGCCCACAAGGCCTTCTTCAACGACGGTCCCCTCTACGTCGATCCCGATACGCCTGAACATAATGCCCCCGCGCAGACCTACGCGGCGTTGGCCGCCTTGGTGGAACGCGCCATGATCGCCGAGTGCGCGCGTTGGGGTGACGTCGTCGAAAACCCGGGTTTCACCATCGATCACTGGCGTAATGAGCGGGACTACCTGCTGAACACGTATTTCCCACAGCGGTCGGCCATCGTGCTGGACCAGCTCAAGGCCGTCGGCCTCTATCCCAACGTCGCGGCGCCGCGATTCCTGGTCAACGGCCAGGCCCAACGCGGCGGGCCTATCAGCAACGCCGATCAGATTGTTCTCGATGCCCCCGCGGGCACCGTTTACTACACCCTCGACGGAACCGACCCGCGGGTTCCGGCGGGCCAATCCTCGCCGGCCGAACCGGTGCTTCTGGTCGCCGAAAGCGCCGCCAAGAAGTACCTCGTCCCCAGCGGTCCCGTAACCGGCCAGACCGTTCCGGGCACGATCCTGCGCGAGGTTTGGACCGGTATCCCCGGTGCGTCCGTCGCCGATCTGACCGGCTCGCCCGCCTATCCGGACAACCCGACCTTCACCGATGAGCTGACCTCCTTTGAGGCCCCCACCGACTGGGCCGAGGAATACGGCACACGCGTTCGCGGCTACCTCCATCCGCCGACCACCGGCGATTACACCTTCTGGGTCGCCTCCGACGATGGCGGCGAACTCTGGCTCAGCGAGGACGCCATGAGCGGCAACGCGCGACGCATCGCCCACGTGCCGGGATGGACCAGCAGTCGCGAATGGACCAAGTATGCCGAGCAAAGGTCGGAGCCCATTCACCTCGTGGCCGGCCAACGCTACTATATCGAGGCCCTGATGAAGGAGCAGGGCGGCGGGGACAATCTGGCCGTGGCCTGGCAGGGTCCCGGCATCGGCCAACAGGTCATCCCCGGCCAATACCTCTCGCCCGCCGCCAGCGAGTGGACCAGCTCCAGCTTCGACGATGTCGACTGGTCCGACGCCGCCGGACGCCTCGGCTATGAGACCCCCGGCGATCCCGACGGGGACTTCTCCGATCTGATCGACACGGACCTCACCGCGGCTATGCAGGGTCACAATGCCACCTGTCTCGTGCGCATCCCCTTCGACATCGGCAACGCCGAGTACGCCGGTCTGACGCTCAAGGTCCGCTACGACGATGGGTTCGTCGCGTACATCAACGGCCGTCAGGTGGCCTCGGCCAACTTCGCCGGTCCCGGCTCCCCCGACTGGGACAGCACGGCTGACGCCTCCCGTGCGGACACCCTGGTTCGCCAGGCGGTCGAGTTCGACGCCACCGACGCCGTCACGCTCCTGCGACCGACCGACAACGTCCTCGCCGTCCACCTGCTCAACGTCGCCGCAGACGATGCGGATGCCCTGCTCGGCGTCGAGCTGCTGGCCATTCCGGTCAGCCAGGGCGATGTCTCGGGCCGCGCGATTGAGTACACCGGCCCCTTCACGCTCGACAAGAGCACCCACATCAAGGCCCGGGCCTTTGACGGCCAATGGAGCGCCCTTGAGGAGGCCACCTTCGGCGTCGGGCCCGTCGCCGAATATCTGCGCGTCACGGAGATTATGTACCATCCGCCCTTCCGCGGAGACCCGACCGACCGCGATGCCGAGTTCATCGAGTTGACCAACACCTCCGCGACGCATGCGATCAACCTCAACCTGGTCCGTCTGACCAAGGGCGTCGATTACACGTTCGGCGACGTGACTCTTGCCCCGCAGGCGGCCCTTGTCGTCGTCAAGGACCCCACCGCGTTCCTCCGCCACCACCCCGACTTCGACGGTCTCATGGTCGGCCCTTATGAAGGTCGTCTGGACAACGCCGGCGAGCGCCTCCGTCTCCGGGACGCCTGCAATCAGATCATCGTGGACTTCACTTATGATGATGACTGGTACCCGATCACCGACGGCGAAGGTTTTTCGCTGACGATCATCGATGCGCACAACAGTGACTTGACCGCCTGGGACCGCAAGGAATCCTGGCGGCCCAGCGCGTTCGTGGGCGGCTCGCCGGGGTAC
>OMKS01001763.1_pt1 | contig 18879 bp, 13 predicted proteins | sample 1674721 | NCBI WGS metagenome assembly OMKS01 (sample SAMN06264996, study PRJEB25208) | sediment metagenome | isolation source: hot spring sediment | place: USA: California | collected 2014-09-02
ACGCGCACCCGCCGCCGTCGGTGCGCGGAATAATCGCGCGAACATCAAACCGCGGGTGTTCTAAACTGACATCACGGCTTGCGATCTGCCGCTGAATCTGTCGAAGCACCCCGTTGACAAAACCGGCGATTTTGCGTGAACCGAAGCGACGGGCCAGATTGACCGCTTCATTGACAATAGCATAGTCGGCGGTTTTCGGCGCAAAGACCAATTCATAGACGCCCATACGCAAGATACCCCGGATCGCCGGCTTGACATGGCGCGGCTGAATCGCGGCGACCTGCGTCAACAGCCAATCCAGCAGCGGCGTATTGCGTATGACGCCATACACCAGGTCGGTCGCCTGTCCGGTACGATGGGTCATGTCCAGCTCCGAATGCAGCAATTCGGCCGCATCACCGCGATGGGTGTTATACTGGCGCAGCACCTTCAGCGCCGCTGCGCGAGCGGACTGATGCGTCCATTGACTCATACACCCAGGCCCTGCAGAACCCGCTCAATCGGCAGGAACAAATCGCCCGCCTGCGTGTTTCGACCGCGGGCAAACGCTTCAAAAGTCATTGCGCCGGAGCCGGCGGGTTTGATCTCCAGAATGCGCAGTCGCCCTTGTCCGCATATGACATTGAACTGCTCATCCAGTCGGCCGGGCACATCGGCCAAAGCGTTGTGCCGTTCGAGTGCCTCGGCCCTGCAAATTGTCACACGCCACGAGCGGCCGGTTTGAGCCGAGACATACACGCTCTGTGCGCCCGGCCAGGGACACAACGCCCGAATCTGATTGACAATCTCCTGCGCCGAGCGACTCCAATCGATATAGCCGTGCTCTTTCTTCAGCCGCGGCGCCCGGGTTGCCTGCGACTCATCCTGTTCGACATAAACCGCCTGTCCGGCCTCGATGGCGTCAATCGTCTCCAGCAGCAGCGGCGCGGACAACGTGGCCAATTTGTCGTGAAGCGTTTGAAACGTATCTTCCGGCGCAATCGGCAGGCGTTGCTGAGCCAGGACACGACCGGCGTCCATTCGCTGAGCAAGGGTAATAATACTGACGCCGGTCTCGGATTCGCCCCGCATCAACGCCCACTGAATCGGCGCAGCACCCCGGTATTTGGGCAGCAGCGAGGCGTGCACATTGACGGCGCCGAAGCGATGCAGATCGATGACCTCCGGACAAATTTTCTGGCCAAACGCGATCACCACCAGCAAATCACCGCCGCAGGCAGCGATCTGATGCCGCATCCGGTCTTCATTGATATTCAGCGCTTCGCTGCAGGGAATATGTCGTGCAGCGCACCACCGGGCCACTTCAGTCGGCTTGGGATTGCGTCGGCGTCCGGCCGGACGCGCCGGCTGCGTAAAGACCCCCGTCAGCGTATGGCGGCTTTTGACAATTGCCTCCAATGCGGGAATGCCGAACGATGCGGAACCGAAGAAAACGATGTTCATTCAAACACCCTCACGAGGCGGACTCGGCGTTATATTCATCGATCAACTGCTTGAGCCGACGTCGGGCGCGAATTTTGGCCGGACGGCTCATTCGATCTTTAATCATCACCCCTTCCAGATGGTCGTATTCATGCTGAAACGCCCGCGCCAGCAGCCCCTCAGCCTCCTCGGTAAATCGATTGCCCTCCAAATCAGTCGCCGTCACCTTGCACCGGGCATACCGCGGAATCGAACTGTAAATCCCCGGCAGCGACAAGCATCCCTCCTCGTGCGTCACCTGCGGCCCGGAAACTTCGATTTCAGGATTGATATAGACCCTGGCGTTTTCGCGTGTGCTGTCCAGCGACACAACAAATATCCGCAGATTCACCCCCGCCTGGGGCGCGGCAAAACCCACCCCCTGCGTTTCGACCATCAGATCGATCATCCGATTCGCCAGTGTACGAATGTCGTCGGTTATCGGGCCGACCGGCTCGGCGCGCCGACTGAGCACCGGCATCGGAAACCGCGTCAATTGGCATTTAGAGTAATCCGTCATTGTTGACTACCTTAAAATATCCGTCGAAAATAAACTCTGACTTTAGATTAGCCAATATTTCAAGATTTATCGACCTGAAAACACTGCTTCTACTCGTCGAATTCGTCGCCTTTGAAGGTACTGCCCAGATAGCTGCGTTTGACCAGATCGTTTTGGATGATCTCCCGGGGCGGGCCTTCGGCGATCACCTTGCCGTGGTCGATGATATAGGCCTTGTCAGACACTTCCAGCGTCCGCTCGACGTTATGGTCGGTAATCAAAATGCTCACGCCGGAGGCCACCAGCCGGCGAATCTCGGCCTGCAATTCCTCAACCGCGATTGGATCGACCCCGCTGAACGGCTCATCCAGCAGGATCAGTGACGGATTAGTGACCATCGCGCGGGCGATTTCCAGCTTTCGCCGCTCGCCGCCCGACAGAAATCGAGCCTGGCTCTTGGCCACCTCCGTCAGGCCGAACCGTTCGATCAACTCTTCAGCCCGGCGCTTGCGCTCGGCGCGGCTCAGCGCCATCGTTTCGAGAATCGCAATCAGATTATCCCGCACGCTGAGCCGCTGAAAGACGCTCGGCTCCTGCGACAGATACCCCATCCCCAGCCGGGCGCGTTTGTACATCGGCAGCTTTGTCACATCCTGCCCGTCAAAGAACACCTGCCCGCCGTCCGGCACAATCATTCCAATTGCCATCCGGAATGTCGTGGTTTTGCCCGCGCCGTTTCGTCCCAGCAACCCCACAATGCTGCGCTGCTCGACGGTGATTCGCACGTCATTGACCACGGTTCGGCCGGAATACTTCTTGACCAACCCCTGCGTCTCAAGCAATGTCATCGCTACCAAAATCCAGCTCCACGATTGAATATCGCTATAATCAGTTCAATAAGCGGGCATTATACCACCTCTATTCACCATTGCCAAACCCCTTTTTCCGGTCAACACCAGCCGAGCCGCGCAAGCGGCCGGATAAAACGCCTGCCTTTACCCATTCGGCGGCTCACGCCATCGCAATCCTGTCGCACCATCTTCGGTATCCCCAAACCAGACACGCCAAAGCGTTTCGCGACTGACGGTGCATGTGCTTGGCGTTTGTGCCCGCTTCAATACGTAAACAAATCCTTCAGGGTGTACGCCTGCTCGGTCGCGGTGTTCAGGGCACGCAGCAGCTTGAGCTGTACGTTGCGGCTCAGCCTGCGCCCCTTGCAGGCCCGCGAGACCATCTTATGCGTAATCTGCTCGGTCGAGGCCGCGACAAGGTCATGCGCCTTCAACCCGTGCTTGTCCATCACCCCCGCAATCGGCTGCGGACCAAGATCGCGTTCGGTTTTATTGTCCATCGTTTCGGTTTATTAAGATGCGAAGGTCAAAAATTCCGCCCGCCAAATGACCGGGATGCGGCTTGAAGGTGACAGTAATGAATTCTTTGCCGCGAACCATCTCGGCTGGAATCGGATAGCGTACAAAAACAAAGTCATTGCGATTCCATTTTCCCGTAATGTTTTCGGTCGTCAGTTTCTGTCCGTCGATCAGGATATCAAAAGTGCGGTTGCCTTGGTCATTGCCCCAATAGCGAACGCCCAGGGCCAGCGGCTGTTCCGGATCGACGCGCAGTTCATAGCTGAACCATCCCGGCGCCATCGCGTGCCGCCAGGAAGCGCCTTGAAAGACGCCGGTCTCGGAGCCTTCGGCTTTGAAGTTGTGTTCTACTTCAGGCTGCTGTTCGCCGGGAACGACGCGGTCAATGGTCAGTTGATCCAGACGCAGGGCCTGCTGCTGTTCGGTGCTCATGGATGCGCGAACCTCTTGATACTCCTGCGGCGAAGCCAGTCGCCAGTACATCATATACCGGCAGTCATGAACGCGAAAAAACGGCTCCAGCACGAGGCTTTGATAGGGTTCCGGCTGAATCAGTTCCGATGCGGTGAAATGAAGGCTCTGTCCGGCAACGGGCTTGACCTTGTCGGGAACAGACGAGCGTTCACCGACCAGCATGGGCGCTTCATCAAGCGGCAGCAATCGGCCATGCGCGACATGATCCATCCGCCCTTCGCCGGCGACAAGGCCGCGAAGGTCTTCGGTTCCCGTCCTGGCCGCCAATACAATCGGGCCGTGCAGCAACGCAATATAGTCCGGCACATGGGCCAGCGGCTCGGTTGCCGTGTGCATCGGCAGGTCGATTTTCAGCCGGTCGCCGTTTTGCCAGCGTCGATCGATTTGAACATACGACGAAGGCTGCGATTGTGCTGTCCAGGTTTGACCGTTCAGCGTAAAACGCAGCTTTCCGGCCGGAACCCACTGCGGGTGGCGCACCTTAAGGGTAAACCGTGCCGGCGCATCGGTTAGTATGGTTAAAGCGGTCGCGGATTCATCCGGAAACGCTGTTTCCTGGCGCACGCGAACGCCTTTTTCGCGCCAGTCCAATTCCGAGGCGATAAATAAATTGATAAACAGGGCGTCATCCTGATGGCTGTAGATAAAGGCGCCGTACTTGCCGTGATTTTCCATTCCCGAACCGACACAGCACCACATCGCCGCGTTGGGTTTTGAATAAACCCGATAATGACGCGGACGCAGCGGGGTAAAATAGACGTATCCGCCGTGTTCAGGGTGTTGGGTGGACAAGATATGGTTATACAGCGCCCGTTCATAGTAGTCGGCGTATTGGGCCAGCGGATTCATCCGGTGCAGACCCTCGGTCAGCTTCAGCATATTGTAGGTATTGCAGGTTTCCGGTCCCTGGCGATCTTCGATCATTTCCATTGCCGCCTCGGCGCTGGGGAAGTGTTCACGGCGACTGTTGCCGCCAAAGGCAGTCGTGCGATTTTCAACGACGGTCTTCCAGAAAAACTCGGCCGCTTGGGCATATCGCTGTTCGCCGCCGTATTCGGCAATCCGCTGAAAACCCACGGCCTTGGGCACTTGCGTATTGGCGTGCATATTATCCAGATTGTCTTGCCTGCGGGCCATCGGTTCGAGCAGCAGCCGATGGGAAAATCGTTTGGCCAGGTCGAGGTATTTTTTCTCGCCGGTCATGTGATAGACATTGGCCAGTACCTCATTCATTCCGCCGTGTTCAGAGACCAGCATCGACTGCATCTGCCGATCGCTCAGGCCGGAAACCAGCTCGTCGCACCAATCGCATAAATCAATCAGCATTTGTCTGGCCTGCTTGCTGCCGGCATAGTGCCAGGCGTCATACAGTCCGGCAAATAGCTTGTGCAGGTTGTACCAGGGCACCCATCCGTCGTTCAGACCGAACGCGCTGGCCCGGATATCGCCCCGTGCGATTTGCGACCAGATCCGCGTTCCGTTCGGGACGCCGCCGACGTAACCGTTGCCGTGAGCCGCCTGACAGGCCGCCAGTTCATTGAGCATATACGTCATCCGTTCTTCAGCCGTCTTGCTGCCTGTCGCGGCATACATTGCCATCGCGGACAGATAATGTCCGCCGATGTGTCCGTCCAGGCCGGCCCAGTTGGAAAACGGCTCGCCTTTCGGCTCCAGTCCCGCTTCTTTAAGAAACGGGGCAAGCAGCCGATCCACATCATATTGAAGCAGATGCTCCAGATTCAAGTCCTGTGCGTGTCTGAAAGGACCATCCAGCAGGACCACCCTGTCCAACGGAAACGACTGGGCGGACAACGCCGTTGCCGAAAACCATCCTGACACCATCATTATGATAACGACATAACGATTGCACATAAGTTCCCTTTCCTTTTCATTCAGGACAAATTCTTTCTCAAAATTCACGACCGGCGTCACTGACGGGGACGTGTGGACAACCGAATCACGGCCAGCGAATGCGGCCGCAGCGCATAATCAAATATCTCGGATACTTGAATCTCAGAGACCGTCGGCCGTACCGCAGGTTCACGGCCGTGTCGATTTTCAGCCATCGGGTCGCTTGACAGCGCCGTGCAGACGGCTTTGGAGTTGAACGGAGCGACCGAGCGCAGATCAAGTGTAACCGTTGTCGGCGCGTCCGCTTTGCTGACCAGCTTGACAATAATGTCGCCGGTGGCGGTGTCGCGCACTGTCGAGGCTGCAAAGTCCGGCGTCTGCTCAAATCCGCGGTCGGTCATATTGATGATCAGCCGTCCATCCAGATAGCATTGAATACGGTTCTGGACGACCTGAATTTTAATCTCATACCAGCGATTTGACTCGATTCGACCCTGTACGGATGGACCCACGGGACTGCGGACGCCGCCGACACTTTTTTCAATTTGATGCCGTGTATTATCCCAGCCGCCCAGATTCAGCCAGTAATAATGGTCTGTATCGAGCGCTCCGAATCCGATCAGAAAGCCTTCGTCGCCGCCGGTTTTCATCGCCCGAAGCGCAACGGTATAATGGGTATGGTCATCCTCAAACGTCAGCATTGATAAGGCCGGCGTTTGATCGGACGTTTGGACATAAGTTCCATTGTCCACACGCCACTGACCGGACAGGACGTTCCAGTTTCGTGTCCTTCGTTCAAATGATTCTTCCAGAACGGTATCGGTTCCGCTGACAATCGTGAGGTCATCATATCGCGCCTGGGTCTGCCAGGTTCCCAGAAGTACGCCGTTGCGAACAGGCGTCTCGTCGGGCTGATCCGCCGGTTTTTCCACTGTCATCGCAGTCGGCAGATATTCATCTCCGGCATTGTTGCCAAACAGCTTTTGCACCTCATAGTTAATCGTCGGGGCCGCTTCTGTATTGGTAAAATAAATCAAGTCGGGATTCCATTGCGTATTTCCGATCTTGCCGAACAGGGGGGCATAACAGACCATCCGGACAATGTCGCCGTTGCGTTCAAAGGCGGTCATCATCGCCGCCTCGGCCAGCGCCGAACGCAGAGTAGTCCGACGCCCGGTATCGTGAGCGGCGTATTCACTGACAAAGACCTCGGCCTGGCTGCGACCATAGCTGTCATAACGCTCCAGGTTGCTCCAAAACCATTGCGGCGGCCGGTAATAATGTTCGGCCACCATTCCGATATCATGCTCTCGTGCAAAAGCCCAGCCAATCTCAAACTCTCGACCATCCGGAAACGGTCCCACATTACCGATGACGGTGATTTCCGGATGTTTGGCCTTAACCGCATCATAAATCATCTTGAATCGCTCCTGAAAGACCGGCGTCTGGGCGTCTTCATTGCCCACCGCCAGATATTCCAGACCGAATGGTTCGGGGTGGCCGGCTTCTGCGCGTTTGGCGCCCCATGTTGAGGTTGCCGGGCCGTTGGCCCATTCGATCAGGTCGAAGATTTCCTGGAGATAGTCATCCATTTCATCCATCGGGATGCCCCGCTGGCCGCGCGGAACCAAATTCAGATAATTGCCAGAGTTCTGGCAACACACCCCGGCCGGAACCACCGGTATTGGCTTGGCGCCGATGTCCTCGCAAAACTGGAAATACTCAAAATAGCCAAGCCCCAACGTTTGATGGTAGCGCCAGATGTTGCGTTTTGCCTTTCGCTGCTCTACGGGGCCGATGGTGTCTTTCCAGCGATACATATTTTCCAGCCCGTCGCCGTGCGCCACACAGCCGCCCGGAAACCGCATGAAGGCCGGTTTCATATCCGCCAGCGTCTGGGCCAGGTCGGGGCGCAGCCCGTTGGGACGATTCTTAAAGGTCTTTTGCGGAAACAAGGAAATCATATCCAGCGCCACGGTTCCGGTTCCGGAAATCAGAACCGCCAGGCGGGCATAAGTTTCATCAGCCTTCGGCTCAATCATGGCGGTGTGTTTGGTCCACTCTTTTTTGAGTGCGGTCCACTGCACCTGTCCCAGCGGCTGTCCCTGCGGGTCTTCGAGACGCACCGTAATACCGTCCGGATTGCCGGAAATCACCCGCGCAAACAAGGATACATCGTATGGGTCGCCGCCCTTGAGCACGATGCCGCCGAACCCCCCATTGCTCAGGCCATTGCGCGTTCCGGCTTCGTTGACCGTCAACACGGCGTAATGCGGATTATTAGGATGCAGCGGTTGATCGGACTCAACCGTTACGGCGACCTGATCAGGCCCACTTTCAAGCAGCGTCCAATGGGACAGGGCGTTCCAGTTGCGGTTATCGCCCCGGCTGTATTCAAATGAGCGGTTCTGAACCAGCTCGGCGTATAATCCACCATCAGCGGCGTAATTGATGTCCTCAAAAAAGATGCCGAACAAGTCTTTACTGATCGGCTTGGCCTGATCGGCCTGAACCGTTACGGTTATTGTTTGCGCCCATCCGCCGGACACGAGACATCCGACCAATACTATTCCGACAAACAGTATCTTTGATGTTCGCTGGTTCACTGCGCCACCCTTTCAAGAATTGACTGTCCTTTGTGAATTCCAATGAAACGACCATTATCAGACGAGATTTTACCTTAAACAGTCGAAGCAATCAACTCCGAATTATGAGTCTTGAACGCATCCTCATTTTCCACCCAGTATCAAGAGGGTCACACATTTTTTTCCAAACCCAACATAAGAATAAACAATTGCCGAATGATTCCGTAGGGATATAATCACAAACGTGCAAGTTCTGCAAAAACAAGGATTCTGACAGTTGAAAGGGGAAAGCTATGAAAACGACATTGAAAATCGCATTAGCCGTTTTATTGTCGCCGTGGCTGATTTCCGGTTGCGGTAGGACTGAACCGACCGAACATTCCGGACACACATCGCAGGAAACCGACTACGCACGTCCTGAAGCCCCGGCCTTTACCCTGACCGATCATACCGGAAAAGTGCACAATCTGGCTGACTACAAAGGAAAAATTGTAGTTTTAGAGTGGGTAAATCCGGAATGCCCCTTTGTCGTCCGCCATTACGAGACCGGTACGATGGTCAATCTGGCCGAGGCGTATGCCGATCAAGAGGTCGTCTGGCTGGCCGTCAACACGACGAGCCATTTCAATCAAGAGAAAAATAAAGAATTTGCGGAAAAATATGATCTTCCGTATCCGGTTTTGGATGACCACGACGGAACTGTCGGCAGACGTTATGACGCCAAAACAACGCCGCATATGTTTGTGGTCGATAAGGCCGGGCGTATTGCCTACAACGGCGCCATCGACGATGATCCGCAGGGCAACAAGGCCGAAAGGATTCACTATGTCAAAAATGCGATTGACGGTGTTCTGTCCGACCGACCCGTAACGACTGCGGAAACCAAACCTTACGGCTGCACGGTCAAATACGCCAATTGATGACCCAGAACGCCTGCTTCGAGAAGACTGACCCATGATGAAGCCACCCTCGGATACGAAGCACATTTTGGCGATGGAAGGGTACTACGGCGGTTCACATCGCGCGTTTCTGGACGGCTGGATAACGCGTTCGCGCCATCAGTGGGACGTGGTGACGCTGCCTCCGAACAAGTGGAAGTGGCGGATGCGCCACGGGGCCTTTACCTTCGCCGAGCGCGTCAACGCGCTGGCTGCTGAGGGCAAGACGTGGGATGTTTTGTTCTGCTCGGATATGCTCAATCTGGCGGAGTTTCGCGGGTTGGTCTGTCAACAGGTGAATCGATTGCCGTCGGTGGTCTATTTCCACGAAAACCAACTGACCTATCCGGTGCGGTTTGAGGACGAGCGGGATTACCAGTATGTGGTGACCAACTTCACCTCAGCCCTGAGTGCCGACGAAGTCTGGTTCAACTCGGCGTTTCATCGCGATGATTTTTATGAAGCGTTGACACCGTTTTTTGAGCGTATGCCCGATTTCCCTCCCCGCAGCCAGATCGCCTCGCTGCCTGACAAGTTTTGCGTGCAGCCGCCGGGGATCGAGCCGTTTGGCGATAGGCCGTCGCAGCGATTGCCCGGCCCGACGCGAATTCTCTGGGCCGCACGCTGGGAACACGACAAAAACCCCGAAGACTTCTTTGAGGCGATCCGCCATCTTGTCAAAAGGGGGCTGGATTTTCGCCTCTCGGTCATCGGGGAACAATTTCGGGATGCTCCGACGGTGTTCAAGCAGGCTCAAGCCGCGTTTGCCGACCGCATTGATCGCTGGGGATTTCTGCCGTCGCGACAGGCGTACGTTCAGGCCCTGACGGAGGCGGATATCGTTGTTTCAACTGCTTGTCATGAATTTTTCGGCATCGGGATGGTCGAGGCCATATCGGCCGGGGCCTATCCGCTTCTGCCGCGGCGATTGGCCTATCCGGAAATTCTCAGCAGCATGGAAACGGTCGAGCCGGACGAATTTTTTTATGACGGGACGGTCGGACAGTTGGCCGAAAAACTGGCATTGCTGATCCGTCGCACAGAAAACGGCGATCTCTGGCAGGGTCGCAGCCGTCGCGGACAAGAGGCGATGGCCCGGTACCATTGGGATCGCCGCGCAGCAGATCTCGATAGGGGATTGGAAGACCTGTGTTCAGACCTCAATTCGTAAAGGCCGCGTTCATTCACGAAGTTGCTGCCAGAGCAATGCTCGAAAGGCATTGTGTATTTCCGGCATGGGAACGACGCGAGGCGCAGGTTCACCGACTGTGCCTTCCACTTTAATGGTGGCCAGGCCGGTCTGAAGCCCGCTGATGAGACGATCCAGTTCGCGCCGGCCGGGAATGCGAGTGTCGCGCAGCGGCCGCAGCGAGCCGGTCACAAAACCGGAAATCGGCGAGGCTTTGCCCTGAGTGATATCTTCAATCTCGCCGGCGCCGCGTATATCCACGCCTCGATTGAAGTATTCAAAGCTCATAATGTCCACTTTTCGACTTTGAGCGGTCAGCGTGATCTTACCCTGTCCCCTGGGTTCCATCCGGCCGAAGCTGAGATTCATCGCCGCATACACGGCCCCGATGATATTCGTTTGCATCAAGTCTGAATCGGTCAGTGCAATATCGGCGCTGCCGGAAAGCGTCTGCAAACTGCCCAAAGTCCGGCAGCGCGCCGTTCCGCTCAGGACGCCCGGAACCGATTCGGCTTCAGGGTAGATGGTGTGCACGAGCCGGTCGATGTCGATGCGTTCAAAATCAGTGATCAGGTGCGTAAACACTTCTTCGTCGCGGCGCGTCACACTGATCCACGGCGAGACAACGCCGCCGAATACAGGAATGGTAACGGAGTGTGTGACCAGCCGTGTATCGCCGAGATACCCTTCGGCGGAGATTTCTTCAAGATCGGCGGCCTGAAACAGGGGGCCGTGCAGTCGCAGACGCAGCGAAATGGCCATCGGCTCCATTGCTCGTCTATCCGAAGCCGGACTCATATTGAACGCCCCGCTTAACGAAGTGTTTTCAAATAAAGTTCCGGAAAGCAGCGGGGCCGGCTGAATCTCTGTGAATTCAATCTCAACACGGCTTTGCTGCGGCTGCTGCGCAAAGGCCGTCGCATCAATTGCCGCTGTGCCGTCCAGCAGCGACAGTTCAAGTGCCGTCATATCAATGCGGCTGTCGGCGTAGGTATATCGAATGGTCCCCTTATCGGCGGTGACTGCTTCGGGGCGATCATTCAATGATTCCCACATCGCCCATGGATCTACGGCAAGCCGTTCAATGTCGGCGGCGAGGTGGTCCGGATGAACGGCAATTTGGGCCTGCAAACTGCCGGTTACCTTGTTGAACGAGAGGTTCTCTATGAGCACATCGCCGCTGATCATCCAGGGCGGCTGCGAGACGATGCGTCCATCCCATTGAGCCTTGAGACGGTTAAGGTCGCCGAGGGGGTTGGCAATCGCCTCCGGCAGCGCAGCAGCATTCTGAATGTTCACGGCAATCCGATGATCAAGCGTCTCCAGGTCAATCAGGCCGTCAACCGTATTGTTTCCGGGCAGGGACAAAGTGGCTTTGAGACGACCGGCGCTGTCCGTGGTGCTGTTAAAGGCGATATCAGAAATGCGCCGCGGCGTTTGACCGGCCTGTTCAAAAAGAAAGGTCCCGTTGATCAGATAGACGTCGGGGATCACCGCCGGCCCCGACCGCTTGGGTCGGTCGGTCCGGTGGTCCAGCAGGCAGGCGATATTCAGCGTTCCCTGTTCGTCGCGGCGTAATGCCAACATCGGTTGGGCCAATGAGATTTTCGATATGTTCAGCTCGAAGGTTGTCAACAGCGATTTGACGTTATTCATTCTGATAATAATTGTATCAGCGGAAAAAAAAGGCTCCTGCCCCTCTTCCAGTGCAGCAGACAGTTGGATGATTCGCAATCGGCCGTCCAGCCCGATTCTGACGCGATGAGCCTGAATCTCCATTCCCATACGACGGCCGACCATCCGGAGCACATATCGACCGGCATGCCCCGTCTCCAGCAGGACAACGAGGACAACGGCGATAACCATTAGAACCAGCAGCACGTTTAGAAAGAAACGAAAACGCCGCGCTCTCTTAGCTGCCATAGATACCCCTCGAACGGTCGAAAAGACAGATTCTGTTATTGTTCCAGTGTACGATCCACAACCGGCACATTGCCGATGGTTCGCGGCCCAAACCCCAAAAACCACCAGTCTTCGCGCAGCGTTTTACCGACATAAGGGCCGCTCTCGGTCACGATTTCACCGGTGTCGGCCCAATAGGCGACATACGAAATGCTTGCAAAGCCGACTTGCCGGATGTTTTTCGTGAGGGCCACTTCAGGCGTAACCACCGTTTGGGTGATCGCACCCGCCCCGGCCGCCTCGGAGCCTGTCGGCGGGCCATAGATTGCCGGTATTCCCACCATGCTTTGATAGCGGTCGATTCCGATGCCGTTGCTCCGCATCTCAATAATCATTTCCGCTTCGCTGCGCTCGGCCTTGACATAGGCGCCCGCCTGAAGGACGACCGCACGAAACTCCGCTGTGGCGAACCCTTTCTCAGCCTCGGCAAGATAGGAATTGTCGATAAACACCTTACGTCCTCGCAGCGACTCAAACGACAATTGGGAGATGGCCCTGGATACCGCTTCGGAAGTCAAATATTGCTGCGTGGCCGTGGCTGACGGATCGGTCACACGGACCGTAGAACACCCCGACAGCGCCCCGAATATACTCAACAGCACGGCATAGGATAATTTCAGCAGAATTTTGTCCATGAAGACTCCGTATGGCGTATTTTTCCGCCGATAAGCATTTTGTAAAGACTGTTTGCAACAGTTCAGCGCTGGCTTATACCACGTTTAGTTGCTGAATTCAAGAGGATAATCGTCGTTTGCGGCAAAGATTTCCCGTCCCATCCGACCGACCACAAAGCGTCCGTCTTGTCGGACAAAGTCGGCGATCAGGTCAAGCTGACGGTTGATGAGATGTCCGTCGTTGGACACCACGGCAAGGCCGATTTGCGCGATCAGCTTGCTGTTCTGGGCGTCGATTTCCGCGGCGGCGCAATGGAACCGGCTGCGCAGCCGCTCGACCAGACTTTTGACGATGCGGCGTTTGTCCTTGAGCGAAGCGATCGCGTGAAGATGAATCGTAATGGTCAACAGGCCAACCTGCATTATGGACTCCGGAATGAAGGTTTCTTTTTTGCTGAATTTTCATCATACTGTAACCGAAATAGCTCAATCCGGAAAGAGGATGTTTCTCAGAATTCGGCTTATGTCTTCATAATGTTTTTTCCGTGTAAAATCAGTAATATTCCCGATTGACAAGCTCAGCGGCAAAGACGAAAACAATCTCACTGCCACAAGAAGAACCGATGTTGCTTCAACCAGGTGAATCAATATGGCTGGGTTTGGCAAATGAACAACGGCTTGAACCTTGGTTTAAGTTGATTACCCTTGAGTTTTTTACAGGGGGTGTTGTTCCCATAGAATATAAAGCAGGCTTTGAGGACGGATCAACCATCACATGGAGCATGAATCTGGTTGATAGTACGACTATCTACAGACGTTGGGAAGGGCGGATTGATCCACAACCCGGCTGGGAGTGGGTACGGTTGTATAACCAACTTGATACAGAGCAATCCCTCAGAATTGAAAGCTTTACTTCAAAATGTGTTGTACCCGTGCCGGGTGCGGCGATGTTGACTGTGATGGGCGCCGGTATGGTCGGCTGGCTTCGGCGGCGAAATGCCGTTTAATCGCGAGGGGAGATGTGTGAGTGCAACAACCGGGGCGGGGACGTTTTGTCTTTGCCCCGGTTCGTCTGGATGAAGCTGTTCGTTTGGGCGGTCGCACACGTTCAACCGGCTGCATTGGGGGGCGATGTACATGGGTTCGGGTCAATCGACACGGCCTTTCGGCAATCGGCAAAATACAGCCAGCAGGAGGCCGCGGGCTTTTTGAGAATTGTTGAGGCGGCTCGCGCATACCACGCCAGCGGTTGTCGATAGCGATCAATGCGCTGTTGCAGGGCGGCATCGTCGGCGATGCGGTCGGTTTTGAAATCGACAATAATCAATCCTTCAGAAACAGGAATAATCAAGTCAACAATACCCTGAATGAGGACGGTTTCGCCGGGCGCGTCGGCGCCCAGTTCGGTCGCATCAATGCCCAGCGTGAAGGGCCACTCGCGAAGGGCGGTCGTGCCCGCCGCGACGGCCGCGGCGCCGGGTGCTGTTGCAAAAAACGCCGCAATGCCGGCGACATCGACCTGTTCGGCGACCGGCGGGGCGATCAGCCCGTTTTTCACCAGCGCGGCAAGCGTTTGTTTCACCGTCTTGTCCGTTACCGGCTCACCAAGCGGTACGTGTTCAAAGACCAGATGCGCCGCCGAGCCGGCCAGTCGCCGATGGATATCCGCAGGGCCGGTCTTGCCGGCCTGAACCGCCGAAGGCGCCGCGTCAAACGCGCCGCTGACATCCACCGCCGAAAATTCGTCATCCCGATGGGTCAGTGTGCTGACCGAGTATTTGGCGCTGATGCCGCACTGTGCGGAGAATGGATACCGCCGTGTCAGCGACGACTCCAGGCGGGCGAATGCCGCCGTATAGGTGTCCTGCTGTTCTTGTGAAAGCGTCGGCGGCTGGGTAACGCTCTTGAGTGAGCGCTTGCTCTCAAGCAGCTCGGCGGTCAACGTATTCAATTGTTTTTGATCAATGCGGTCGGCGACGAATTCATTTCGCTGCTCAAAATGGTCTTCAAATCCCGTTTTGTACAGCGTATGCAGCGTCGCCTCACAGGCCAGCGCCGCCAGAATCCAATCCAGATGGCATTGCGCCTCACGCAGTTTCCAGTCGGTCAAGCCATTGGACATCAGGGCACACTCGGTCAACTGAGAACGACAGATCCGGTCTTTCTGCGAGGCGGTCAAGACCAGTTTTTCCCGTGCCCGCGTGAGCATCACATAGAGAATCCGCATCTCTTCGGCCAGATTCAGTTGTCGTTTTCGTTCGACCAGCACCTGGTGGGCCGGCGAACTGAGCCGAAATCGTCCGCCCTCGACAATCGTCTGCAGGCCGATGGTCTGTTCGTCGATGAGACACTCGCCGCGCTGATCGGAGGTATTAAACGGCGTGTTCAGCTCCGCCGCGAAGACCACCGGAAACTCCAATCCTTTGCTTTTGTGAACGCTCATGATCCGCACGGCGTTTTCGAGGCTGTCCGGCTGTCCCGGCGCCCAGTCGCGATCTTCCTCTTGCAGTTTTTCGAGAAACTCCACAAACCGCGCCAGTCCCATGCCCGGTCGGGAAGTCCGAAATCGCTCAAACTGAATCGCCCGATCATGCAGCTTGAGCAGATTCGCCCGCCGCACCGAGCCGTTGGGCAGGGCGGCGTAAAACGACACCAGGTTGGTTTCGCGAAAGACCTCATCCAGCAGGACCGCCAGACTGCCGCGCTGGGCCTGCCGCCGCCATCGCCCCAGCCGCCGGAGCGCATCGCCAAGCCGCTGCTGCAATGAGACGTTCGGGCCGTTCTCGGCGTACCGCCGTACGGCCTGGTAGAATGGGATTTTGACATCGCTTTTTTGTTTGGCGAAAAGACGAATCTCGGCCAACTCGGTATCCGAAAAACCGAACAACGGACTGCGCAGCGCAGCGGCCGTTTCCACATCGCCATTGGGATTATCGAGCGTCTTGAGCAGACTTACACAGTCGCTGATTTCAGTGGTTTCAAAATAGCCGCATGCGTTTTGCGCATTGACGGGAATCTGCGCCAGCCGCAGCACCTCCACATACGTATTGGCCTTAAATGACAGCGAACGCATCAAAATTACGATGTCGCCGTAGCGCACATCCCGATAGCAACCCAGCGTGCGGTCATAAACCTGAAACTCTGCCGTGCCGTCGTCGGCGCCGACCATCTGACGAATCCGCCGGGCGATAAAGGCCGCCTGACGCTGCGTTGCGTCAATCAATTCGGGGGTCGTATCGCGGTTGTCTGCGTTTTCCTCTTCCGACTCGTCGTTTTCCTCGGCCTGTTTTGACTCGCCGCTGTCCTGATCCAGCAGGATCAATTCCACCGGATGCGCGGCGTTGCCCTTGGCGGAAAACGCGGCGTACTCAAATTCGGCCTTCAATTCCGCTCGCTTGTCATAGCGCATCGACGCTGTGCCGTCGGTCATGATGCGTCCAAAAACAGTATTGACGAAATCCAGCACTTCACGCCGTGAGCGAAAGTTCTCGGCCATATCCACCCGCAGCGGTGCAGCCGGTTCATCCGTCCGGTCGGTGGCCTTGCTGAGTCGGTCAAGAAAAATGTCCGGCCGACTCTGACGAAAGGCATAGATACTCTGTTTGATGTCGCCGACGGCAAACACATTATCCCCCCGGCACAGCGCATCCAAAATCCGCTGCTGAACGGTATTGATGTCCTGATATTCGTCCACAAACACATAGTCAAAGCGCTGCTGTAAGGCCCGGGCGATGGCCGGTTGACTTTCGAGCAGTCGCAGGGTATGATGTTCCAGATCGGCAAAATCCAGTACATTCCGCTTGGCCTTCGCTTCGGCGTAGGCGGCGTCGAACCGTCTGAGCAATTCAAGCAGCACGCGGCTGTGCAAAGTGACCGCACCGGCCAACTGACAATCATAGGCCGGGTTCAGTGCGGCTAATTGGCTCAGGGCTTTGAACTCCTTTTTGACGATTTCGGCCGGGGCCTTGATGCGTTTCTTGATGTCGTCATCCAGATCTTTGGGGGCGCGCGGGAACGATTTGAAATCCACCGATTTGATATACTCCGCACAGTCGGCAAACCGATCTTGCTCAATCAGCCGATGACACTGTTCGATGGCGGGTATATAAGCGTCGCGGATTTTGTCGCTGATAAATTCGCCGCCGCAGTAATATCTATCCAGCACGAGTGCGTGATCCAGCCGCAGGCGCATCATTGCCAGCTTATCGGCAATGATATCGCACTGAGCGGCAAGCAACTCGGCATAGGCCGTATCCCCGGCGTCATTGATTCGGGCGGCTCGTTCATAAAACGCCTCGCGTCCGGCCACGCTGTCCAGAAAGGCCGACAGTGGAATAATCTTATCGACAAAACTCCGCGTCCCCGGCTGAATACGGCGTCCGGCAAACAAAACGCGCATCGCCTCGGCCAGAGCCGCATCCTGCCAGGCCGCTTCGAGTGTGGATTCCAGAACCTCAGACTTCAGGAGTCGCTGTTCATCTTCATCGATGATTGCAAAGGCCGGGTCAATCTCGGTTGCGTGAAAAAACTCCGTCAATACCCGCTTGCAGAAGGCATGGATCGTGCTGATACAGGCCCCGTCCAGCAGCATCGCCTGCCGGCGCAGACGGCTGTCTCGTCGCTGACGGGCCGCATCACGAAGCGTCGAAGCAATTCGCGCACGCATTTCCTCAGCCGCTGCATCGGTAAACGTCAGCACCAGTAATCGATCCACATCAACTGGACACGTGGCATCGCATATCCGCTGCACACACCGCCAGCTCAGCGCCGCCGTCTTGCCGGTTCCCGCCGAGGCGGTCACCAGCACATTGCGCCCGACCGTCTCCACCGCCAGCCGCTGGGCCGGCGTCAGCTTGAATGTCGCGTTATCTGCCATAAGATCAGGTTGATTATAACAGCGACGCAAACCATTGCAACACCGCAGTCCGGGCCGAATGCATTGACGTCGGTGAGACGAAACACATAAAAAACGACTTGAATGGGTACAGGGCCGCCGTTCTGTTTACATCTTGTATTTCGATGAGGTTTTTGGTATCATCGTACGTGGGACATAAATGAAACGGGACACGATGCGGGCGGGTTTTTTGATTATGGATTTCTTTGGGAGATGTACATGTGTGAAAGCAAACGACTGACGAGTCAAAAGCCAAATAAAACGTATATTCAATACACGGGGAGTTTGTATTTCGGAGGACATAAAGGTTTTATTGTGTTGACGGCGGTGTGTTTGAGTGTGTCGTTTTTACAGGCTCATCCCGTTACGTTTAATTCGACGATGACGTATTGCTCAACGCAGCCCGCGGGCACGCCCGACAGCGTTGCGAACTGGACGGGGGCGGCTTTTGATGCGGCCAACATCGGCGGCTCCGGCGTCAATGCCGATGGGGACGATCACAACGGTTTTGCCAATGACCAATATACTTATGTCGCCAACAATCAGCCCATACAGGGACAGACCTTTACAACCGGCGGCGCCGAGCACGGCTACCAATTATCGGCAATTACCGTCCGTATGGCCGGATACACGGACAATATCGCGACCGGCTCGAATCGTCCCAGTTGGAATTTAAATCAGACCAATGGCCCGATCATCCTGGGCATTCGCAAGCTGGAGGGCACGACGCTTAAAATCGTCTCCAAACAGCTCTTTACCGCCGGTCAGACGGGAAATCCCGGTTCGGACGTCAGCACAAACGGGGCCGGAACTTATATCACCTTCCACCTGCCCTTTACGACCTACCTGGAACCGAACACCACCTATGGATTTGAGTTCCGAATCGGAAACGGCGGCAGCAACTTTTTTGAGTGGCTCGGCATCGGTCAGGATGTTTATGCCGCCGGGACGGCCTATCATCGCGATGGGGACGCTGACTTTTTCGCGCGACCCCATTTTGCAGGGGGCGGTTCCAAGCGGGCTGCAGGCACACTGGAGTAAG
>OMKS01001764.1_pt1 | contig 18868 bp, 18 predicted proteins | sample 1674721 | NCBI WGS metagenome assembly OMKS01 (sample SAMN06264996, study PRJEB25208) | sediment metagenome | isolation source: hot spring sediment | place: USA: California | collected 2014-09-02
ACCGAACTCCCGACAGGGTGCGTCGAGGTCTGACGACTGGCGAGTCACTTGTTTTTGACCTTCAACGTTGCTAGCCATCTAAGCAACCTTCGAGGAAAAACTACATAAAACGCTTATCCTTACCTCGAAGGTTTATCCAAAGTTTGTTATAGAGTTCTTTAAAAACTAGTTTTACAAAATTTTCCCACCTAAAAATCCTATGATCCCTAATAAGGTTACAATTCTCAATAATAAATCAAAAGTAAGTGTAATACTCTTTTCATATTCTTAACAAAAAGTAGTAGTTTTGCTTTTCGTTTTAACACATTAGAGGAATAATTGAAAGAAACTGTTCAATCTAAATATGGAAGTGATGTAATTGAAATTACACAAAACGGCAGAGAGTTTTTTCTTATAGGAACAGCTCACATATCGCAGCAATCGGCTGATCTGGTTAGAAAAGTTATTGAAGAAGAAAAACCGGATGTAGTATGCGTTGAACTAGATGAAAAGCGCTATCAGTCATTAAATGATAAAAAGAAATGGGAAGAACTTGACCTCAAAAATGTAATTAAAGAAAAACAGCTATCGACATTAATGATAAATATTTTACTTGCTTCCTACCAAAAAAAGTTAGGTGAAAAATTAGGCGTTAACCCGGGTGTAGAATTACTAGAAGCAGCAAGAACCGCAAAAGAAAATAACATACCGATTGAATTATGTGACCGAGATGTTAGAATTACTTTGCGAAGGGCTTGGAATTCAATGTCTTTCTGGCAGAAGTTAAAATTTCTTACAGCCGGTTTAGCGGGAGTTTTTGAAAAAGAAGAATTAAGTGAAGAAAAACTAACCGAACTTCGTAAGACGGATGTGTTAAATGAAATGATGACAGAACTTGGCAAAGTAATGCCTGTTCTAAAATCCGTGTTAATTGATGAACGTGATATTTACTTAGCTCAAAAAATAAAAGAATCAAAAGGTAAAAAAGTGATTGCGGTTGTCGGTGCCGGTCACTTAAACGGGATAGTTGACCAAATAAATAACGGCAAGCAGGAAGACCTTACAAAGTATGAAATAATTCCACCGGTATCCCCAATTTTAAAAGGAATTGGTTATGCAATTCCGGTAATAATAATTGGGGCAATTTTTTATATAGGAATAACCAAAGGTGCATCGGCAGCGGGAGATAATGCAATTTATTGGATACTTGCAAACGGAATTCCGAGCGCAATTGGTTCCGCATTAGCTTATGGTCATCCGCTAACCGTTTTAGTTTCATTTTTAGCTGCACCATTTACAAGTCTTACACCTCTTATAGGTGCCGGTTATGTTGCCTCATTTGTTCAATTGATGCTTGTTCCACCAAAAGTAAAGGAGTTTCAAACCGTTAGTGTTGATGTGATGAAAGCAAAGAATTGGTGGAAAAACAGATTGCTGAGAATTTTGCTTGTGTTTTTGCTTTCAGGCATCGGAAGCGCTATAGGAACTTATGTTGGAATGTTTGAGATTGTTAAAAATTTATTTTGATGATTCATTAATCGAAAACTTTGCTAGTAACCTTCAAGGAAATTGAACTCTATTAGCTTTCACTTACCTTGAAGGTTTCACAGTTGGAATGTTTGAGATAATAAAGGACCTATTCTAAAATTCTTTTTTTTCGTTATGTATAAATGAGCTAAATAAATTGTTACCAAAATGTAATAGTTTGTTTGTTGATTAAGCTACTCTTCAAAATAATCAGAATCAATTTTCTTAACTAAATAAGTTGACATTGTTGATACACCCAAATCAAAATCTATCATATACCGAGCAAGTTGTTCACCATCGATTAAAACAATTTTTGTCTCATTCTTTGGAGTATAATCCAATGCTTCTTTTGAGAAATACGAGGTAGTTATAAAAATACCCTTCTTTGCTCCTTGACCAGCTAATGCTCCAACAAATTTTTGAAGTTCTGGGCGACCAACTACACCTTCCCATCTTTTTGCTTGAACATAAATAACATCAAGCCCAAGTCTATCTTCTTTAATTATTCCATCTATTCCTTCATCTCCACTTTTACCAATTGATTTTCCTGCGTCTTTTAACGATCCACCATAACCCATTTTAACTAACAATTCAACTACAAGTCTCTCAAAAAAACTCGGAGATATTTTTTTAATCTTTTGTAATAATTCTTGAGCCAAAGATTTCTGAATTTTTTGGTAAGAATATTCTAAATTTTCTTCAGGAGTTAATTCATTATCATCAGTATCTGAAATGTTTTCATCAGAATCATCTTTCTTGCTATACCTTTCTTTCTTAAAACTTTTTGTGTGTTCAACATACTCCGGGATTGTTTTTAATAATTTCAAATTAACCTTTTCTGGGTTTGCACTTAGTAACTCCAGCCCATTCGATGTAATTTTATAGTGCGCTCTTTGTGTATTTTCAATAAGGTTTGCCATTTTTAAATGTGCTATTGCCCAATAAACTCTATTGTGAAAAATTCTTTGTATTCCACTTGGAAGTAATTCAGCTAAATCCTCTTCTGTTAAATTAAACACTTTAGCTAAATATTCTATTGTTTCTGAAGTAGTGTGTTCTAAATTATCAGAATAGAAATTTAATAAAGGAAGCATAATAGACTGGAAATCTGGGATATTCATATTTATCTCTCCAAATTAAACAATGAATTAAATCATTTCATTCATCAATTCTTTTCTTGGTTGAGGGATTACAACTTTGTTAACGAGCAAACCTTTGTCGGCAATAATTTGAGCACCGGCATCAACGGCACTTCTAACAGCGGCAACTTCACCGGTTAATGTACAAAATGCTTTACCTCCGAGTGCCATTGCAAGACGAATTTCGATCAATTGAACTTTTGCGGCTTTTACCGCTGCATCTGCACCTTCAATTAATGATGCGACCGAAAATGATTCTATTATTCCTAAAGCTTCTAATTCAGTTGCGAGAGTATGCCCTGATAATGCAGGAAATACATCGGGATGAACATGAGGTATTACGAATGTATCAATCACGGCAAAGTCTATTTGACTTGCAGCCGAATCAACCGCAGATTGAACCTCGGCAACTTCACCTCCGATTAATACCATATACTTTCCTGAACAAATTGTGCGTGATAAAACCAATTCAACTTGCGAAGTCTTTAACATTATATCTGCAGCTTGCATACCTGCAGCGATACTTGTCAATTCGATTAAGCCCAGTGAATTCATAACCATTTGTAAACCTTTCTATTTTGATATTCTGATAAATTCTTCATTTACGTGTGTAACTTTCCCTCTAATTGACGCATGAATTACCGAACCAAGTTTTCCTTCTTCCGGTTTTGCAATCACATCGCCAACATTAACAATATCTCCAATGCTTATGTTAGCTTTTGCCGGAGCACCAACATGCTGCTTCAACATTATTTTTACTGAATTTGGTTTAGGTCTTTCTTTTGTAAAAGGAGTGTGTGCTTCATATTCTTCTACGTTTAATCTTTTTCTCAACTGTTTTAACGGTACTCTTCTTCCCTCTTTGATAGGATGAACTTTTACCGGTTTTTGCTGTTCATATTTTTGCCCCATTGCTTTCATTTCTTCTTTACTTTGCACACATGCTTCGCGAGGGTATAAATCTTCAGGACATGCATACAATGAACACAACCCACAGGCACAACATAAATCTGCATATTGATTCCACAATTCTTTGCCCGATGTTGTAAAGACAAGTGAACGCATTACTTTATGCGGTTGAACATCATAACCTAATAGATAACGCGGACAAAACTCGGTACAATAAGTACATTGATCACAAGCTGATTTCCCGATTCTGTTCATATCTTCTTTCGGGCGTTCCATTCGGTTAATCATATAATGATTTCTCGGTAATATAATTAATGCAGCAGTTGTTTTGGTTATAACTTCGGATAAATCAAAAGTTAATGAACCCATTAAAAGTCCGCCTATAAAAACACCAAAATCACTAACTGTCGTTCCACCGGCATGTTTAATCAATTCTTCAAAACTTGTTCCTACCGGAGCAAAAAAGGTAGATGGATTTTTTACGGCACCGGCAATGCAAACTAATTTTTCCGTTACAGGAATACCTTCCGAAGCTTTACTTATATTATAAAAAGTTTCAACATTGTTTACAACACAACCAACGTCAAGCGGAATACCATGGGGTGGAATTAATCTTTTTGTTGCTTCATAAACTAACTCATATTCATCACCGGAGGGATAGAAATCCCCCAAAATTGTCATATCAATTTTTCCGTTAGAAAATTCATTTTGTATCCGCTCAATTGCTTCATGATTCTTAGCTTTTATTCCAAAATAACCTTTCTTTGCATTAGTATTCTGCATCATTAATTCCATGCCATGAACAATTTCTTTCGGAAAATTTTTCATGATTTCAAGATCTTTATGAATTAGAGGTTCACATTCGGCACCGTTGGCGAGAACAAATTCCACTTTAGATTTTGCTTTAATATGAGTCGGGAACCCGGCACCACCGGCACCGACAACTCCGGCTTCGAATATTTTATGGTCTAAAGACATTTTATTCCTTTCGTTTGATTACAACGATGGTTTTATCGTCTTGGTATTTACTATCGCTTGTAGAAAATTTCGATACACTTTCAATAATAGACAAAGCAATTTCTTTAGGAGTTTTTGCTGCATTTTTCTTAATTAAATCTTCGAGACGACTCTCATCATAAAATTCAAATTTTTCATTAGCCGCTTCTGTTATTCCATCCGTGAAAATTACCAATACATCACCGGGACTAAAATTAAAACTATCGGTATCATAAGTTGAGTGAGGAGCGGGACCTATAAGGGGTCCAGTTGGGTTCAGCAGTAATAATTCATCTTTACTTTTATCGTATAATAAAGGTGGATTATGACCGGCATTAGCATATAAACATAATCCTTTTTTATCTGATGATATTTCACAATAAAAAAGTGACGCAAATTTATCGTCTTCAAAAATTTTATTTACCAGTTCATTCATTCTGTAGAATAACGGCGAAATTTTAATTTCAAAAGTACTTGCCATTCTTAATGCGCCCGAGATGTACATTGCTTCGGCGGCAGCAGCTAATCCTTTTGATGCTGCGTCACCAACAACTATTCCAAGTCTATCACCTTGAGCACCAATTTCAAGATAATCGAAAAAATCACCGCCGATTATTTTTGCAGGAACTGTTATTCCGAATAAGTCATAGTTATGGAAGGAATATTCGTGTTCGGGTAGTATACTTTTTTGTAATTGTTTTGCCCTATCAATATCTTCAATCAAATCTTTTCTTGAAACAGAAGCGCGCCATGCATTAAGTTTTGATGTAAGAATTGTTGCAACAATATTTAATGTATAACCAAGGTCATCATTTATTTCCTCGCTGTTTACAACTAATAAATATTCGTAGTATCTATCGTCAGCAACTTTAATTTTTAAACCAACACCGGAAGCAGAGTACTTAAAAATTCCTTTACTGATAAGAAACTTATTAGTTTCATTAGCAAGAACTGTTCTTTCTTTTGTAATTTCTTTGAAAATAGGATATTCGTCAATCGGTAATTTGAAATCCGTTGGAATCTTTTGAACGTCGCCGGTTTGATAAATCAATTCATAGGCTTTCAGAAATTTATTTAGTTTCCAAATTCTTCCGCCGGTAACTTTAATTTGTTCTCTTGCAACAATTTGATCCAGTACTTCTTTTAACATTTCGTTTTCGGTTTTAAATCTGCGAGAAGTAATAGAATCTAATGTGCGGATAAGTTTTTTCTGTTCCATAAGTATACTTAATATAATGAAAAGTGAAATTGATTTGTAAAATTAAATAATTTGATTGGGTTATAAAATCAAAAACTTTACCGTAATTAAAAATTCTCTGCTATGGTGGGTCAAATAGTAATAATAATTAAAATGAATCAATTATTTCGGCTAAAGAAATGTCCTTTTGCGTAAGTCCGCCTGCACTGTGAGTTGATAATGTTACTTTTACTTTATTCCACGAATGAATTAAAATATCCGGGTGATGATCAGCTTTTTCAGCTTCGATACCAACTTGAGTAACAAAACCGATTGACCGGGTGAAGTCTTTAAATTCGAATTCTTTCACAATAGAATTACTTTGGTAATTCCATCCGATCAACCGGGTTAGTGCAGAGTTAATCTCTTCTTTAGTCAATTTACTCATAAAATCACCTTATGCACGTATCATGCCCGAATGTCTTAATCGGGCATCTATTAGAGAGATCCCCGCTAAATACACGCGGGAATGACAGAGTGATTTCAAAATTATGCGTGATGTGAGTCATTAAAATCTTTCTTAATCAATTGCTTCTTCTTTTTTACTTTCACCGCTTCCGTTATTTTCATCAGCTTCTTCATCATCGCCTTTCTTTGATGATAATTTCGGTGAAACAAAATATAGTTCTTCGGTATTCTTTTTATGTTTTACAACAATTTTACTTCCCTCTTTGAAATGACCAAGCAACATTTCTTCAGCAAGCGGATCTTCAATATATTTTTGTATTGCTCTCTTGAGCGGACGGGCTCCGTATTTTTGATCGAATCCTTTGTCTGCCAAGAACTCTAATGCAGATTTATCGAGTTCTATTTCCATCTTGTTATCTTCAACATTCTTAACCAATTCTTTTATTTCTATCAATATAATTTTCTCAATATCATCAATCTCAAGATTTCTAAATACAATTGCTTCATCAATTCTGTTTAAGAATTCCGGGTTGAATAATTTCTTCATTGCGTCTTCAACGGTATTTTTCAATTTCTCATATGCATTTGCTTCGGATTCATCTGCAAAGCCAATTCCCCCGGTTGCTTTAATATCCTTGGTGCCCACGTTGGAAGTCATTATTATAATAGTATTTTTAAAATCGACTCTTCTACCTAAACTATCTGTTAGCTGACCATCGTCAAGAACTTGTAGCAATATATTAAATACATCGGGATGAGCTTTTTCAATCTCATCGAACAGAACTACCGAATAAGGCTTTCTTCTGACTTTTTCAGTTAACTGTCCACCCTCTTCATAACCGACATATCCGGGAGGTGCACCTACTAAACGAGAAACAGAATATTTTTCCATGTACTCGCTCATATCAATTCTAATTAATGCTTCATCGGAATCGAAAAGATATCTTGCTAAAACTTTTGCAAGTTCAGTTTTACCGACGCCAGTAGGTCCTAAGAAAATAAAGCTGCCAATTGGTCTATGAGGATTTTTTAATCCGGCACGTGTTCTTCTGATAGCTTTTGTTAACTTGATAACAGCTTCATCCTGACCAACGATTTTAGATTTAAGAGCATCTTCCATTTTGAGAAGTTTTTCAGATTCGGCTTGAACAACACGAGTAACTGGAATTCCTGTCATCATAGAAACAACTGTAGCAATATCATCTTCGGAAACGTCATGAATAATGTCTTTTGTTTTGGCATCCCATTCACGTTTTGCAATTTCGAGGTCTGAGTGCAGAGTTCTTTCTTTATCTCTTAACCTAGCGGCTTGTTCATAATCCTGTTCCTTAACAACACGAATTTTCTCATGCTTAACTTTTTCAATTTCTTCTTCGAGTTTAAGAATTTCTTCACTAACGGTAAAATTACCCATGTGTACACGAGACCCGGCTTCGTCAATAACATCAATTGCTTTATCGGGCAAATGTCGATCCGTAATATATCTGGCACTCATTTTAACAGCGGAAGTAATTGCTTCATTTGAATATTTTACATGATGATGCTCTTCATACTTAATTTTAATGTGTTCCAAAATTTCCACTGTTTCGTCGATAGACGGCGGATCAACCATAACTTTTTGGAAACGTCTATCTAATGCACCGTCAGTTTCAATATATTTTCGGTATTCATCAAGCGTAGTTGCACCAATACATTGAATATCACCGCGAGCCAATGCAGGCTTAAACATATTTGATGCATCAAGCGAACCGGATGCACCTCCGGCGCCAACTATTGTATGCAATTCGTCAATAAATAAAATTACATCGTCTGCTTTTTCAAGTTCGGTCATTAATGCTTTCATCCGTTCTTCAAATTGTCCGCGATACTTAGTACCGGCAACTAACCCGGCTAAGTCAAGTGTTACAATTCTTTTGTCTTGTAAAATTCTAGGGACTTTTCTTTGATGAATTCTTAGCGCAAGACCTTCAGCAATTGCAGTTTTACCGACACCCGGTTCACCTATAAGTACCGGGTTGTTTTTCTTTCTTCTACTTAAAACTTGAGCAACTCTTTCAATTTCTTTTTCACGCCCGATTACCGGGTCAAGTTTATCATCAGCAGCAAATTTCGTCAGATCCCTTCCGAAATTATCTAGAACGGGAGTCTTAGTTCTTTCGGTTTTTTGTCCGCCCTTTGATTGAGGAGTTCCCGGATGAGTAAAACCTTTTGTCGGCTGATCAGGATCTTTTGTACTGAGAATTGAATTTAATTCCGCTCTTGCAGTATCATAATTTACATTAAACTGATGCAGAATTTGAGTTGCGATATTATCTTCATCTCTAAGAAGAGAAAGCAAAATATGTTCAGTTCCAATAACATCGGATTTATAAATTTTTGATTCGATCTGAGTGATCTTGAGAACTTTTTCGGCTTGTTTTGTTAACGGGATATTGCCGATTGTTAAAGTACCACCGGCACTTCTAACCGTATCCTCAATTGCCTTTTTTAGTTTAATAAGTTCAACATCAAGGTTACGGAGAATTTTAACCGCGACACCTTGTCCTTCACGAATAATACCGAGCAGCAAATGTTCTGTACCGATATAATCGTGTCCCAACCTTAAAGCTTCTTCTCTACTTAATCTAATTACCTCTTGCACTCTTTCGGAAAAATTTCCGTCCATAATAATATCCTTTACCTAATTTGTTTTTATCTCTAACATTAATCTGATTAAAATTGTTTCAAAAATACATATAATGTATCCTGATTACAAGATAACAAAAGATGCAGAAATTATACAATCCATAAATGATTTCCGGTTTTTTAGAACATTGTAGTTTTTTTTGTTAATTTAATACCAATAAAGACAAATAAAAAGGAGTAACAATGGACGCAGTATCAGGTGTATCAATATTAATAATAATTGGAGCAGTGTTTTTATTACTGCTTTTCTTCTATTTTGTACCGATAGGATTGTTTATTACCGCATACTTTTCGGGTGTCAGATTAAAAATATTCAAAGACTTGGTAGGAATGAGACTTAGAAAAGTTTCGCCCCCGGTAATAGTTCGAAGCCAAATTTCAGCAACAAAAGCCGGTATTGATTTAGAGACAGCGTTGCTGGAAGCACATTACCTCGCCGGAGGTAATGTTATTAAAGTTGTAAATGCTTTGATTTCGGCAAACAAAGCAAATTTAAGTTTAAGTTTCGAAAAAGCAGCAGCAATTGATTTAGCCGGACGTGATGTTTTGGAAGCAGTTAAAATGTCTGTTCTTCCAAAAGTAATTGAAACACCGTTAGTAGCGGCAGTTGCTAAAGATGGTATTCAGTTGAAAGCAAAAGCATTAATTACAGTTCGTACCAACATTGAAAGATTGGTTGGCGGTGCCGGTGAAGCAACAATTCTTGCTCGTGTTGGTGAAGGTATCGTATCAACTATCGGCTCAAGTGATTCTCACAAAGCTGTATTAGAAAATCCCGATAGCATATCTAAAGTTGTACTTGCGAAGGGTTTGGATTCCGGAACAGCTTTTGAAATTCTTTCTATTGATATTGCCGATGTTGATGTGGGTACAAATATAGGCGCTATTTTGCAAACTGATCAAGCCGATGCAGATCTGAAAGTTGCGCGTGCAAAAGCAGAAGAAAGAAGAGCTGCCGCTGTTGCAACTGAACAAGAAATGAAAGCAAGAGTTGCAGAGATGCGTGCTAAAGTTGTTGAAGCCGAAGCAGAAATTCCAAAAGCAATTTCAGAAGCATTCAGAGCCGGTAATCTTGGTATTATGGATTATTACAATCTAAGAAATATTCAGGCTGATACCGATATGCGAAATACAATAGCTAAACCTGAAGAAAAAAAGGATAAGGACCCTAATGGAAGGTAACTTATTTGAATATCTATTAATTATTTTTTTCATAGTTGCTGCTCTGCAGAATTTTCTAGGTAAGAAGAAAAAACAACAGCAGCAAAGAGAGAAACAAGCTGAACAACAGGTTCATACTACAAGAGAACGAAGAGTTGAGAGACAAGAATCAACTAAAGATATTCTTGAACAATTGTTTGGTTTGAAAATTCCTGATGAAGATGGACCGCAAAAATCTAGAACCCCTTCTGACATAACCGAGGAATCTTATGGGTATAACGATTCTTCATGGAATCCTGAAGAAGAATTCCAAGATGTTGTCGTTAGCACACCTTCTCGTACCAGTAAGAGGGAGAAAGTTCACACTGAAAGTGAATTTATAAACCCGATGAAATCTCTTGAGAAAAAAATATCCGATGCGAGGAAAAGTCTTCAAAATCTTCCTGACGATATTGAGGTGGAAGATTTGAGTGAAACAACTTATGCTTCTAATTTCGTTATAAGTTTAAAAAGAAAAATCACTAACCCGGAGACTATTCGTGAATTTATTTTATTTTCGGAAATACTGAATAAACCTAAAGCTCACCGCAGATAATGGCAAAAAAATATAAGCTTACCAGAATTGACAAAGCGGGCTTCAATGCAAAAACTGAAGTCCGCTTTACTATTAATTATGAAAATGAATTAAACCCGGCTCAGCTTGAAGCAGTTAAATCAGTTGAAGGGGCTTATCTTTTAATTGCCGGCGCCGGAACCGGTAAAACAAGAACGTTAGTTTACCGCGTTGCCCGACTGGTTGAAATGGGTTATGATCCAAAATCAATTATTCTTTTAACGTTTACAAGAAAAGCTGCTCGTGAGATGATGAATCGGGCTGCTTTGTTATTAGATAACCGATGTTCAAAAATTAACGGCGGGACCTTTCATTCGTTTGCAAATCTTACTCTGCGGAAATATGCAAAAGATGTCGGGTTAAATTCCGGTTTTATTATTCTTGATCAAGGCGACAGCGAAGATGTTATCAATCTAATCCGAGGTCAACTGAATTTACAAGAATTAAAGAAACGCTTCCCGAATAAACAAACTATTTTCAAAGTATTATCATTAAGTGTAAACACCGGAAGAAAGGTTGAAGAAATTCTTGCAATAGACTACCCGCATTTTGTAAAATTCACTGATCAAATTCTTGAAATAGGAAAAATCTATCAATCATATAAAATGCAAAACAGTTTGCTCGATTATGACGACTTATTAATTTATTTACGAAAATTTTTATTCGATCTTTCACCCGGTGCAAAAAATCTTCTTTCGACAATAAAATTTGTTATGGTTGATGAGTACCAGGATACAAATAAGCTGCAAGCCGATATTGTGCAAGGCTTGGCTCAAAATCATAATAATGTTATGGTTGTCGGAGATGATTCACAATCGATATACTCTTTCCGCGGTGCAAACTTTAAAAATATAATGGACTTCCCGAATCTTTTTAAAAATGTAGAAATAATAAAATTAGAAGAAAATTATCGGAGTACTCAATCGGTTTTGAACTTTGCCAATTATATAATAGATCACGCAATAGAAAAGCATGAGAAGCATCTATTTACTAGAAAACCTTTCGGTGAATTACCTGCAATAGTATCAGCAGCGACTGAAAATATGCAATCAAGATTTATCGTAGATAAAATCTTAGAACTTAGAGAAGAAAATGTTCCGCTTAGTGATATAGCCATTCTCTTTAGAAATTCTTATTTCTCGTTCGATTTGGAAATTGAGTTAAATAAAGCAAACATTCCTTTCGTAAAATTTGGCGGGATGAAATTCGTTGAGACTGCTCATGTAAAAGATATATTGGCATTTATGCGTATTGCGGCAAATCCAAAAGATTTTGTAAGCTGGTATAGAATATTACTTTTACATGAAGGTATCGGTCCGAAAAAAGCACAAATGATTTTAGATGAAATATCGCAGCGCAAAATTCATCTAAAAGCAAATCCCGATGCAATTGCGGAAAGATCATCATTCGGTGAAAAACTTTACCAACTGTTTGTTTTACTTCATGATCTTCATTCGAAAAAAGAAACTCCCGCCGAAAAGGCAGTTCAAGCAATAAAATATTATGATCCTCTTTTTATGAATAAATATGATGACTTCAATAAACGAAAAAAAGATTTAGAAGTTTTTGTAAACATCGCTGAAAATTATAGAAGTCTCGACAGCTTTTTAGCCGATATGGCTCTTGAACCTCCTCAAGATACGGTTACCGACGTTGAAGCCGAAGATAAAGAAAATGAGAAACTTGTTTTATCAACCATTCATTCGGCTAAAGGATTAGAGTGGCATTCGGTATTTATTATTCATGCATTAGAAGGAATGTTCCCTTCCGGTCAATCTTACGAAAGTATTGAAGCACTGGAAGAAGAAAGACGGTTAATGTATGTTGCTTCAACCCGTGCAAAACAAAATTTATTTGTCTCCTACCCAATGAATATCTTTGATAGATTTCAGGGTGTTACAATTTCGAAACGTTCACGATTCATAGATGGCATTTCAGATGAACTTGCTGATGAGTATTTATTGGAGGAAGAGTACTAATCAATCTAACCGGTATGCAAAATTAATTGATCCCAAATATATTCCCCTTCTCCAAAAATATGGACGATCATTCCAATAACGCATGTATTCAAGTGAGATAGAAAACTTAGTAACTTTCGGAGGAAAATGAATCCCAATTCCACCTGTATGAGCAATGTTATTCCTAAATGGAGATTTGTAATATCCGTCTCTAATCGAAATTAGCTTGAACAAAGTGAGTTCAAAACCGATTCCCCAATAATCTCTTTCGGTTTTTTCATTTCTATAAGCTAAGAAGTATCTATTGTCATTCGAAGAAGGATTTAAATAATTTTTGTATTTCAACGATGCTTCAAATGCATAAGCAAATAATGATTTATCTCCAGAAATTAATCGAAATGTTGAACCAATTGATGCATAAATTGGCAAATAAATATCATCGAATTCAGTCTCGATATCTGGTCCGATATTATTTATCGCGAAGCCAAAATATAGTTCGTTTTTTACTATTGAACTGTTGAAAGGATTTTCGATTTTATACAGTGTGCCAAGATTAATTTTATATGACACATCATTATTAAAATCCAGCAGAGTTAGTGATGTCCCAATCGCAAAATCTTTCAATATTTCTTTGCTCAATGAGATTGAATAAAAAATATTATGATAATCATTTGAGTAAAAATCCGAAGTAATATCAAAAATAGGTGTAGCATAAGCGATATAATTAGTATAGGCATAATCCAGTGCTATTCCATAACCATTGATACTTGTTGAAGAAGAAAATACAAACTCATCTTCCACTCCCCCACCGTATAAATTTATGTCCGAATCAAAACTTAAATTTGCTGGGTTCGATTTATAGCTCATAGGAGAAAATGGATTTGATACTGCAGTAAAACCCATAGCTGAGCTTTTTGTATCTGCATAATCGCTGAAATGATAAGATGAAAGTCTATTCTGCTGTGCTAATGAATGTTTTAGTGTTATCATCAAAAAAATTACAACTAAAAATAATATCTTACTTTTTATTTGCATGCATTAAATATACAATTGTAAAAAACACTTATTAAATACAAAAATTAGTTCACTTAAGTCAATATGAATTGTTGTTTAAACACATTCAAAGCCATTCAATTTTTATTTCTTTGCTAAGAGATTGAAACTCTTTGTCACCGGTAATTAACATTGCTTTTTTTAGTTTTGTAAGACCAGCAGCAAAAGCATCCGCAAAAGAGATTTTGTGTGATGATTTTATTCTTGATGCTTCAAGAGTAATTTCTTTATCTGCATCAATTATTTCAATTGGATATCTGTCGATTGTCTTGAGATATAATTCGGCAGCTTGTTTTCCTTGTTCTCTTAGTACGATATAATAAACTTCACCCCAATTTACGACACTCATAAACACTTCATTTTTTTCATTTAATGCACCTGATAAAATCGAAGCTACAATATCAGCACCTTTTTCTCCTTCCAGATAAGCAAATAATGCATAGGAATCGAGAACAAATCTTTTCATAACTCGCGCTCAATTTCTTTTTCCTTGAGCAGAACTTTAAGCAGCTTGCCTTTTGATTTTAGCATGCCAATATTATTTTTTATTACTTCTTCTGTAATCGGTATTAATTTTATCTCACCATCTTCAACATCAAAACGAATTTTTGTGCCGACTTCTATCCCATACTTTTTACGTATTTCCGCAGGAATCACTATCTGACCCTTTGTTGTAACAATAGTAGTATTCATTTAACCTCCTTATAATGTAAGATATTATACGAAAGTATTACTTTTTAATCAAGTATTACTCTCAGAAAAAAGAGATACCCCCTTTTAAAAAGTCGGAATCTCTAAACTTTAATGAAGATTTTCATTCATACAATTCTTAAAATTGCATCTATGAAAAATACCCATATCAAATTCTCAATAATAATATCAGCAAAAAACGAAGAGAAAAACCTTCCTCTACTTTTAAAGTCCTTAGATGAATTAAACTACCACCAAGAGCATTACGAAGTAATTTTTATTAATGACCAATCGACGGACAATACAAAAAGCATCATTGAGAATTTTATTAAGAATTATAAGAATGCTAAATTATTTGATTCTCTCAATAAAAAATATCACGGCAAAAGAGGTGCATTAGAAATTGGGATTTCATACGCTAAAAATGAATACATTATGATTACAGATGCAGACTGTGAACCTCAGCCGGAATGGTTAAATAGTTTCGCTGAAAAATTCAAACAAAGTTACGATTTCATTTTCGGTATCGCTCCCTTTCGTCAAACAGACAATTTTGTAAATAAAATTTCTTGTTTCGAAAATCTTCGTTCTCAGTTATTAATGTTTACGGCAGCAAGGTTCGGTTTCCCCTACTCTGCTTCAGCTCGCAGTTTCGGTTTTAGAAAATCTGCATTTGAAAAATTAGAAGGATATAAGAATACAACAAAAACTTTAAGCGGCGATGATGATCTATTGTTGCAAGAAGCAATTAAAAATAAGATGAGAATTGCGACTGTAGAAAACCCAAGTGCTTTCGTTTTTTCAACAACAAAAAAAAGATTTAAAGATTATTTGACTCAAAAAGCTCGTCATACTGCGTCATCAAATTATTATTTGCTGAAGCATAAAACCTTTCTTGGTATATGGCATCTTCTTAATCTTAGCTTACTATTTTCTGTTTTCTTAGCATTCATAAATTTATTGTTTGCTCTGCCGTTTGTAATAAAATTAATTTTCGATGTAATTACCGTCCAAGTCAAACAAAATAACTTTGGATATAAATTTAGAATTGCAGAGTCTGTTTATCTGCAGATAATTTATGAAGTACTGATAATTGTTAATTATTTAAAAGCAACATTCGGCAAAACAAAATGGAAATGATTTTTTTTGAATTCTTTACTTAATAAGTTATTTTTAGCGAATTAAATGAGGTAAAAAATGGATGATCTGACACTCGGCAGATTAGCAGTATCGGCAAAATCAAAATCATTGCCTACATATTCAAAATTTCATGTTGGTGCCGCATTATTAACAAAAAACGGAAAAATTTATGAAGGCGGCAATATCGAAACTTCTTCATTTAGTTTAACTATTTGTGCCGAACGTACAGCAGTTTTTCAAGCAATATTAGAAGGTGATAGAGAATTTACATCAATTGCTATTGCAAGCGATGCTGAAGATTTCTGCCCGCCATGTGGTGCTTGTAGACAAGTTTTATTAGACCTTTGCGGCAAAGATTTGGATGTCATTTTAATCAATGCAAAGGAAGAAATTATAAAGTACAAAATAACCGAACTTATCCCCCATTCATTTGGAGAAGATTTCTTAAAATAATTATGATGGAATTTCAACCTCACTCAACCCCTAAAGAAACCGGATGGATTGAAGTAATTGCCGGTTGTATGTTCAGCGGTAAAACCGAAGAATTAATAAGACGTTTACGCCGTGCACAAATTGCCAAGCAAAGAGTCAAAATTTTCAAACCGAAGATTGATAATCGTTATGCCGAAAACAAAATTGTTTCTCACAGCGAACAATCTTTACCCTCTGAAATGGTTACTTCTGCTCAAGAAATATTAGAACTATCAAAAAATGCTCAAGTAATCGGTATTGATGAAGCTCAGTTTTATGAAAGTGATCTTGTTGAAGTCTGCAATAAATTAGCAGACAGCGGAAAGCGTGTACTTGTCGCCGGACTCGATCAAGATTACAGAGGAATTCCATTTGAACCAATGCCTCAGCTTTTAGCAGTTGCAGAATACATAACAAAAACTTTAGCAATATGTGTTAATTGCGGAAACCCCGCCGATAGAACACAAAGAAAAATTAAATCTCAAGATAGAGTATTAGTCGGCGCTTCGGATAGTTATGAAGCAAGATGCAGAAAGTGTCATTATATTCCCGAATCTGAATAAGGAAATTTTATGGATTTCATTGCAATCTTACGCGGTATAATAGGTATTTCTGTACTCCTCGGTATTGCATTTCTTTTATCAAACAATAAAACAAAAGTTAACTGGCGATTAGTATTTACCGGGTTAGGTTTACAAATCCTTTTTGCAATATTAATTATTAAAGGGGATGTACTTGGGAGTTATTTTATGCCTTTGGGATTGCCGAAAGAATTTTTCAGATGGGTCAGTAGTTTCTTCGTACTTGTTCTAAATTTCACGGGTGAAGGTGCACAGTTTGTTTTTGGTGATCTTGCAATTAGTCCGGGTCAAGATGGAAGTCTCGGTATGTTTTTCGCCTTTCAAGTTCTACCGACGATAATCTTCTTCGCAAGTCTAATGTCAATCCTCTATTACCTTGGAGTTATGCAGAGAGTTGTTCAAGGAATGGCTTGGATTATGGCAAAATTAATGGGGACAAGCGGAGCCGAATCGCTATCCGTAACGGCAAATATTTTTGTTGGTCAAACCGAAGCACCGTTAATGATAAAACCATTTTTAAAAGGTTTAACGAAAAGTGAATTACTAACAATAATGACCGGCGGTATGGCAACTATTGCCGGTGGTGTGATGGCAGCATATATCCAAATGTTGGGGCATTCATTTTCCCAATCAATGGGTTTACCTTTACAAGAAGCCCAATTAATGTTCGCAACTCATTTATTGGGAGCAAGCGTAATGGCTGCTCCGGCTGCACTTTTAATTTCGAAAATCATTTTCCCGGAAACCGGGATTCCGGAAACCAAGGGAGATGTAAAAGTAAATATCGAGAAGAATGCTTCTAACTTTATTGAATCTGCCGCTGTAGGTGCCGGGGACGGATTAAAATTAGCTTTAAATGTTGGCGCTATGTTAATTGCTTTTATAGCTTTAATCGCTTTAGTTAATCATGTATTAATTGGTTTGGGTGACCTTTTCGGAATCAATGCATTTTTTGAAACCGAATTCGGGAAACCGTTAAGTATGCAGTTACTTTTTGGTCTCGTGTTCCAATTTTTGGCTTTTGCGATAGGAGTTCCTTGGGAAAACGCTTTAGAATTTGGAAGTTTGATAGGGACAAAAGTAGTGTTAAATGAATTTGTAGCATATTTTGATATGAGCCGATTAATTGAAATTAAGTCATTAGTCAACGAAAAAGCAATAGTTATGGCTACATACGCATTATGCGGTTTCGCAAATTTTAGTTCAATAGCTATACAATTAGGAGGAATTACACCCCTTGCTCCGAATCGTGGCAGCGATATTGCATCGCTTGGAATCAAAGCCGTAATCGGAGGAACCTTAGCTACTTTAATGACCGCAACTTTAGCAGGAATTCTTTTTTAATATGATAAATTTGACTGAGAAATACCGTCCAATAATTGATAAAATTAAATCTGAAGCCCCTTTCAAACCAAAAATTGCCTTGATTTTAGGAAGCGGGTTGGGCGATTTTGCCGAGAAGGTTAATACTGAAAAATCTATTCCGACAGATTCACTTCCAAACTATCCAAAATCTACGGTTGAAGGACATAAGGGATACATTCATTTCTCAAAATATACAGATAAAGAATTGCTGATATTTCAAGGGAGGATTCACATTTATGAAGGTTATCCTTTATCCGATTGTGTGCTCCCTGTTCTTATCGCTAAAGAGCTTGGCTGTGATAAAGTAATTCTTACCAATGCTGCCGGAGGTGTTAATCCTAATTTTAAACCGGGTGATTTAATGTTAATCTTGGATGTAAATTCTATCAACATAAAAAAAGAAATAACAAATCTACTCGGTCTCGCAACAATTGAAGAAAGAAATAAATTGTTGGACTTCCCTTCTACAGTGATTACCAATGCAATTAGAGAAGCAGCACTTAGTGAAAAAATTCCTTTGAAAGAAGGAACTTATATTCTAACAAAAGGACCAAGCTACGAAAGTGCCGCAGAAATTAAAATGTATGCAAATTTAGGTATTGACGCTGTTGGAATGTCAACTGTTCATGAAGCAATTTTTGCAATGAAATTAGGAATGAAAGTCGGTGCAATTTCTTTAATTACTAATTATGCAGCTGGAATTTCATCACAAAAACTTTCTCATCAGGAAGTAATGGAAACAGCAGAAAAATCAAAGTCCATGTTTGAAAGATTGATAAAGAAAACGATTTCTATTCTTTAAAGTGCCTCTTACTGATTAATAATTTGTACTAATCAATGACGCTACTGAAATTACTGCTGTCTCAGCTCGCAATCTATTTGAAGTCTGTCTCTTATACACATCTGACGCTGCCGACGAAGAGGATAGTGTAGATCTCGGTGGTCGCCGTATCATT
>OMKS01001766.1_pt1 | contig 18824 bp, 16 predicted proteins | sample 1674721 | NCBI WGS metagenome assembly OMKS01 (sample SAMN06264996, study PRJEB25208) | sediment metagenome | isolation source: hot spring sediment | place: USA: California | collected 2014-09-02
GTCCAAATAATCGAGGCCTTTCTTCCGAATTCGTACTTCTTGTGCTCCTTGCCCTTGCCGATGCACAACACATCAGGCTCATGCAGGCTGTATATCTTGCGGAATGTGTCATTGAAGGTGAGACAGCCTCGGAATTCATTTTGTGACAGGATATCCGTGTCGTGCCCAATTCTCGATGCCGCCGCTCAACCCAATCACTTTTGCAAACCCTAGGTTTTGAAACACCCGCATGGCCTGGCTGGTCCGGTTGCCCGTGCGGCAGTAAATGAAATAGGGCGCGCTCCTGTCCAGGGCGCTTACCCTGTCGGCAAAACCCGGGTGCTGGTTGTCCAGGATCAGGGCCGCCCCGGGGATTTTACCCATGGCGAATTCCTGGGGCGTTCTGATGTCCAGCAGGCCTCCGTTCTGCCCGACAAGGGCTTTGTAAAAGTCAGCAGGCGGCATATGGACGAAATCTTCCGTCTGCTCCGCGACCCCGCACCCGGCATGTGGCGCGGCCAAGGCCAGCAGGGCAATGAGCAGCAGGCAAGCCGTGCATCGCCCTTGGCAAGTGAAAAAGCGAAAGCATTGATACGGAAAAGGGGTCTGTTGGTGATGGTTCATTTCGTGCTGTTCGTGTTTTTCGTGGTTCCTGATCGGGTTTTGGAAATGTTCTTGAATGTGACGCCTCGCAGGATGAGTTCCTGCCCCGGGACAAGGCCAAGGACTTGGGCCGCTGAACCGCGATTGACGGCCAGTTCCCAATAACCCTGGCTGCCGGCCAGCATGCCTACACCGCCCTCGGGGATGTGGGCATAGGTTCGGGCCAAGGCCAGGGGCTGAAGCAGCGGCGAGAGCAGTTCAGGTTTTGTCTTTGCCTCCACGATCCACCTGTCCAGCGTCAGGTTGAGCAGGCAGTTGCCGAAGCGGTCCACATGCAGGACATGCGCGCTGACCTCTTCCCCTGTTGTCACAGGCGCGGCCCATGCCGGCTTGATCAGATCGTCCAGATTAAGGGGCTGGCCCAAAGTTATGGGGTTTGCGCCATGGGCGAGATAGGCCGCGACCGGGGCCAGGATGTCCCGGCCATGAAAGGTGTTGGAGACCACCTCGGACTCGGCCGGGGTGGTCAACTCCCAGGCCAGGGTCTCGACGTCCGATCCGGCGACCAGCGCCAACAGCCCATTGTCCGGCCCCAAAAAAAAGCAGCCGGAGCGTTGGACGATCAGCAACCGGCGCTCAGTTCCCACCCCGGGGTCCACCACGCCGAGAAAAATGCTTCCTCTCGGGAAAAAACGCCAGCTGGCGGCCAAGTAAAAGGCCCCCTGCATGACGTCGAAGGGCCGGATCTGGTGGCTGATGTCCGCCACCACGGCCTCGGGCGCGATGCCCGCCAGAACCCCCTTCATTTGGCCCACATACGGATCTTTCAGCCCGAAGTCCGTGAGCAGGGCTATGACCGGCCTTGACGTCGTCATCAATACACCTTGCGCCGGGAAAAACCCTGGCCGATCACGTTGAGGGTGTTCTCCTCAATGGTGAAGGCCTGGGCATCGATGGAAAAGATGATCTCCTCCAGGCGTTTGAGCTGCAGGCTGTTGACCACGGTGAGGATGATCTTCTTGCGTTTATTGGTGTAGGCGCCCCGGCCGTAAAGGAACGTCGAGCCCCGGTTGATGGTGTTCAGGATGGCCCTGGCCATCTCGTCCGGCTTTTCGGTCACGATGAGCACCATCTTGCGCTGGTTGAACAGGCCCAGGAAATAATCCATGACCATGGCGCTGATGAACACCAGGAAGATGGAATAGAGGACGTGTTCCAGTCCCAGAAAGAACAGGCTGATTCCGAACAGAACGCTGTTGAAGGCGAAGGAGAACTGGCCGATGCCGATGTTGTAGCGCTGGTTCAGGTAGACCGCGATAATGTCCATTCCGCCCGTGGAACCCAGGGAACGCAGGGCGATGCCCAGCCCCGCGCCCATGATCGCTCCGGCGGTCAGGGCTGCCAGCAGCCGGTCCTCGATGTCCAGGGTCCAGGGGAAAAGGTCCAGGAATGCGCTGGTCAGCAACATCCCGTACAGGCTGTACAGGAAAAAGCGCCGGCTCACGTAAATCCAGCCAAGGATGAAGATGGGGATGTTCAGGATCAGCAACCAGACCCCGGGCGGCAGGAAGCCAAGGACATAGTAAAGGATCAGGGCCACACCACCGATGCCGCCGCTGATCAGCGCCTGGGGGATGGCCACGGCCTTGACCCCGAAGGCGAAAATGGCCGTGCCCGCCGTGATCAGCAGGGCATTCCAAGAGATGGAATACGTGTAGTCGCGGAATTTATTCCATAGGGGGTTGTTCATGATCATTGTCCCGTTGCCGGAATTCTCTCCAGAAACGCCCCGCCGTCCCTGGGGCGTCTGCTTCGCGACCAGAACTTAAGGGGCTTGATGAGAAGCACGGTTTTCCCCGGGAACACTGAAATACAAGGGTTGTTTTGGGGCAACCAGTGGCCAATGCAGAGCATGCCTGCGTGTAAAAACAAACATACTGAAAAGCCGGCTTGCTTACGCTTTGGCCTTCTGCTCCTCCGCAAAATGGGCCACGGCCTGAGCCGCGATGCACCCCTCGGCCGCCGCGGTGACGATTTGTTTGATGTATTTTTCGCGCAGGTCGCCGATGGCGTAGATGCCGGGCAGGCTTGTTTCGCATTTTTTATTGGTGACCACAAACCCTTCGGTGTTCATCTTTACGCCGGCCGGGACGAGACGGTTGTTCGGCTCAAAGCCGATGAAGATGAAAACGCCTTCAGCCCCGAGATTTTTGGTCTCGCCGGTTTTGACGTTTTTCAAGCCCACCCCGGTCACGCCCGCATCATCCGATGTTATGTCCGTGACCACGCTGTCCCAGATCACCTGGATTTTCGGTTCCGCCAGGACTCGTTTCTGCAGGATCATGCCTCCTCGGAAGGCGTCGCGGCGGTGAACCAAGTGGATGCTGGCGGCGATTTTGGCCAAAAAGAGGGCTTCCTCCAGGGCCGTATCGCCTCCGCCGACCACGATCACGCGTTTGTTGCGGAAAAAAAAGCCGTCACACACCGCGCAGTAGGAGACGCCCTTGCCGTAGTTCTCTTTTTCCCCAGGCACTCCAAGCTGGCGGGGATGGCCGCCGCAGGCCAGGATCACGGCCAGACCGTGCAGTTCCTCGCCATTGTCCAGGCGTATGGTGTGCGCGTTCAGGCCCGGCTCGATTTCCACAACTTCGCTGGCCAGGATTTCCAAACCGCAGCCTTTGGCGTGCGCGGTCATGGCCATGGCCAGGTCCGCGCCCTTGATGGATTCCGTGCCTGGCCAGTTTTCCACGGTGTCGGTATTGTTCAACTGTCCGCCGGGCAGGCCTTTCTCGATCAGCAGCGTGTCCAGGGCGGCCCGTTGGGCGTAAATCCCCGCGGTCAATCCGCCGGGGCCTCCACCGACGATGATCAGGTCATGAATGGGAAGGGTCGGCATGTTTTGCACCTTCATGCTTGAAAGAGGTTCATTCTGGGACGAAAAGTCAATGACTCAAAATCACGGAACAATATGTTCGTCGAGGTTTGAAAGGTTTCAGACCCTATCAGATTCTTTGAGCGGTTCATAGAGGGCGACCATCCAGTTGGTGGAGCGTGATTTTGAATTCGCAAAGATTCTCTGATGAAGTGCATGCACCCGGACATGATAGTCTCCCTGAATTGAGGCTCATCCGGTTCAAGCGTACTTGGCCAGTAAGGGTGCTGAAGAATTGTGAACCGCCCGCTTCGCTCAAGCCGCCAAGTTCCCCAAGGAAAACATTTTTAGAAAGCAGGGAAGAAGCTGCTTTCAAAAAGATTGCCGCTCCCTTTCGGGAGACAAGAAATAACGCCACCAAGCGTGAAGCCTTTTGGCTTCCGCATTTTTCCGGCGGAAGGCGAAAATCTCTTCTTGGCGTTCTCCGTGCCCTGAGCGAAGCGGGCGGTTCATTTTTCATAAGTACGTTTCAGCCGGATGAACCTGAATTGATGCACCTGTTCGATGACGTTGAATTGTTTTGCTTCCGTCTGTTTCAAAAGAGCGGCTTTGCAAGCACAACAACACGTATTTCAACACCTTGTGCCTACTCCGACATTGGCCAAGGGCATGGCATTGCGAATTGTTTCCCTCATCATTGGCGGTAATAATGAACAAAATTTTCATCAGTTTTTTTGGTTTTCCCATAGAATCATTTGATGGCGCGGCGTTCAGGACTGAGCTTGCTCAGCACCAAATCCGCACTTGAGCCGGACCATTCCGGGGTCTCGGTCAGCAGAGCGGCCATGCTGACACCTTGGTCGTTGCTTGCCCGTCTTTTTTTGTTTTTCAATAAAAATAATGATAAGGCTGTCTCGGATCACGGTGTTTTCCGCAGGAACGCACAGCAACGCCGGAAAAATACGTCTTAGGAAATCTCAACAGATTGTTTCGTCGTGGCAGCGTCGACCACGGACAAGGACGCGAGCAATGCATATCACCGCCATGACGCATCGGGACGAACTTTTCGATTTGACCCTGCGCTGGTTGAACGATGATTTCGACCCTGATGACGGCAGAATCGTCTCCAGGATATTCCTGTATGAGAGCGCCGTTGCATTCGTGCTTGTGCAGCGCATGACCACATTCCTGGGCAAACTGTTCGGACCGGGGCTTCACGTGGAGCGGGTCCGCCAGAAGCAGTATCTGCGTGAGCGCATCATCCGGCACCTTCCCCGCCGGAATCCCCGTATTCAAGAATTGGTGAACCGTTTTCGAGAAAACCCGGAGTTTTTTTTCCCTCGCCTGGCCATTGATGCGGTGATGATCACCACGGGCGACTTCCGCCTGGCGGCCATCGGACGCATCAAGCGATTGTCACGGGTGGCGGAAAAGGTTTCTTTTCGCATGGTGGACGCCCTGTTCAGGGAAATCCAGGCCGAGGCGCGCGTCATTGCCGGACAAAGGGCCGCTGCTTCCGGCATCCCCCTCGCGGATCTGGTCAGTTCCAAGGCGGACATGCAACAAGATTTTCTCGACGCGGAAGCCATTGTGGCCCGCCGTTTTCGGAGCAAGAAAATGTTGATCGACCGCAGCGCCCTGACTGTCAACGACTTGCTGGGCTTCAAGATCATCGGCGATCCGGAACTGTTGGAGCGCGTGCCGTCCATGCTGCGCGAGGAGCCCGGCGTCACCTTGGTGGAGGTTCAAAATCATATCGGGAATTACAACGCGGTGAATCTCCTGGTGGACATCGAGTTGCCGGAACCCGCCGCCCTTGCGTCGCTCTCGGAAACGTTCGACTGGTTAATCGCGGCGCAACGAGGACTGGATCCCTCCGAGGCCCAAAAAGGTTTCCAGGAGTATGTGGCCCGGGGCGCGGGCAAGGTGCGCCTGGAAATCATCCTGACCACATATGACGAACTCATGGAGTCGGAATTCGGTCGTTCCATGCATGAATTGCGTATCTTGCGCCTCAGGCAGCGGCAGGCATATTGCGGACCCATCGCTCAGAACGCGGCGTACTTGATCGAATATCTGCTGACCCTGGCTTCGTCGCCCACGGTTGATGTCCCTGAGTTGCCGATCAAGATGTACGGCCGCTATCTGCCTGAAACCGTGGTGGCCGCAAAATGCGCCCTTTTCGGCCAAGAGATCGATTGCGGCCTGCTGCACGCTTTTTTTTCACAAGCCAGTTGCAGCGGCTGACCAGGATAGATGCGACGCCGTTTTTCTCATGGCGGTCGGCCTGATCCAAATGGAGGTATGCCATGAACAAGAAGGTGATGACTGAGATGCTGCAATCCGCTGGCATTGTGGTCAACGGGACGAATCCGTGGGACATCAGGATTCACGACGACCGCTGGTACGCGCGGGTCTGGAAGGAAAAGAGCCTTGGCCTGGGCGAGTCGTACATGGACGGCTGGTGGGATTGCGAAAGGCTGGATGAAATGTTTTGTCTTTTGCTGCGCAGCGGCCTGGAGGAAAAAGTCAGGGGTGATCTGCGCTACATGGTTCATTTTTTGCCCGGCATGCTCTTCAATCTGCAATCCAAAATGCGCAGCCGGATTGTCGCCAAGCACCATTATGATCTGGGCAATGATCTCTTTTTTTCCTTTCTCGATTCCTGCAAACAATACAGCTGCGGTTTTTTCCAGGCCACCGACGATTTGGACCTGGCGCAGAAAAAAAAGTTGAAGCTTATCGCCCGGAAACTCCATCTCGCTCCCGGCGATCATGTCCTGGACATCGGCTGCGGATGGGGAGGTCTGGCCCGTTTTGCCGCGGAAAAGCACGGGTGCGCCGTGACTGCGGTGAACATTTCGCAACAACAGCTTCAGCACGCCAGAAAGGATTGCCAAAAGCTGCCGGTAAATTTTCAGGATTGTGATTACCGCACCATCCAGGGCCGCTATGACAAGATCGTTTCCATTGGCATGTTCGAACACGTCGGCCGGAAAAATTATCGCACCTTCATGCGAGTGGTGCATGACCGGTTAAAGGACGACGGTGTGTTTCTGCTGCATACCATCGGCGGCAACACCTCCAGGTTCGGCTGCGACCCTTGGGTCACCAAATACATCTTTCCCAACGGCATGCTGCCGAGCATTACTCAGATCGCCAAGGCCGTGGAGCGGCTTTTCGTAATCGAGGATCTGCACAACCTCGGGCCGCATTACGACAAGACGCTGATGGCCTGGAACGCAAATTTCCAGCAGGCTTGGCCGCAGTTGCGGGCAAAGTACGACGAACGGTTCAGGCGGATGTGGGAATACTACCTGCTGTCCTGCGCCGGGGCCTTCCGGGCCAGAAACATCCAGGTCTGGCAGATTTTGATGACCAAGCACGGAACCGGCACGCCGCGGCCCTGTTGCCGGCGCGAGGTTACACATTAGGGAGATGCATTCGGAGTATGGGGCACACGAATTCAGGTTGCAGGGAATACCTCGCAGATGTGCGCCATATCGTTGCAGCAGCGACGACGAATGGATGTTCACGTCGTCTGTATAGCAACCTGATTGCCCCGGCTCCGGCCCTGTTTTCCGATTTCGGCTTTGGCACGCGGCTCATGCCGGTTCTCCTTGTTTGACATAACCACGCGCAGATCATTGGAGGAGCAAACGCCCGAGAAGGTCGTGACCTCGTGTTCCTGCCGGCGTTTTCCAATGATGCGGCTTTTGATCCTGAAGGGCATTGCCCGATGGTGAAGCATGCGCTTGGTGCAGACATACCCGGTCAATCGGAAGCAGGCTCAAAATACACAATCACTTATGATACCACGGAATCTCATGTCGTCTTGGAGGCAATCTCCCTTATGGACACGACAATGCCTTGCGTTTCTCTGTCTTTTTCTTGTCCTTGGTTGCGACCAGGGCGAGGAGGTCAGGGAGGTGGATTTTTCCAGGACCGTCCAAGTTTCCGTTCCCATAGTGCATTTATCGGACAGACCCGTGCTGCGCACCGCGGTCGGGGCCATGATCTCGCCCCAGGAAACCCACGAGACCTATCTCCAACTTTTGGTCTACGTCAGCGAGCAACTGGGCATGGACCAGGAATTCGTGCAACGCAAGACCTACGCCAAGGTGAACGATCTTCTGGGCAAGGGTGAGCTGGATCTGGCCTTTATCTGTTCCGGACCGTACGCCCTGGGACGGGAGAGCCACGGTTTCGAGTTGTTGGTTGCCCCCGAGGTTCAGGGGGCGCCTGTGTACTATTCCTATCTTATCGTCCACCAAGACAGCGCCTATCAAGCCCTGGAGGACTTGCGCGGGGCCTCCTTCGCCTTCACGGACGCGCATTCCAACACCGGACGTCTGGTGCCGGAGTACTGGCTGGCCCTGATGGGCGAGTGTCCGGAAACCTTTTTCAGGGAGAGCATCTTCACCTACAGCCACGACAATTCCATCCAGGCGGTAGCCCAGGGCCTGGTGGACGGCGCCGCCGTAGATAGCCTCATCTGGGACTACTATGCCCTCAAGAATCCGGAGCATACTTCCTGCACCCGGATCATCAAGCGATCCTCCCCTTACGGAATCCCACCCATCGTGGTGGGCAACGCGCTGTCACGCGAACTGGTCGAACAGATCCGAACCGTTTTTTTGAACATGCACGACGATCCTCACGGTGCAGCCATCCTCGGTGAACTGATGATCGACCGCTTTGTTTCGGCCGACCAGGCGTGGTATGAATCCATTGGAGACCTGCAGGGACACGTGGACGCAGTGCAGGGGACAGGAGGGTCATGAGCCGGCATCGATCCCTCAAGGGTACCCTGCTGGCGGCTGTGGCCGGACTCGTGGCCGTGAGTACGCTTTTAACGGCGCTTTTAGCCTCCAGGTATTATGCCCGCAGCCTGGAAGAGACTTTGGTGGCCCAGGCCGAGAATATCGGCCGCGGGCTGGCCGCGGAAATCGCCGATCTGGTCTTGATCAACGACGTGGTCGGTCTGCAAAACATGCTGAAACGCCAGCAAGACGCTCACCCCTTTCTGGCATACCTGTTCGTTCTGCAAAAAGACAGGATTCTGGCCACCACCTTCGGGTCGGCCATGCCCGAAGAATTATTGCGTTTCAATGTCCCTGGGTCCTTACCAGAGGACAACACGGGCACCAAGAGCGTGGTTTCCGAAAAAGGGGTCCGGTATCTGGACATGGCTCTGCCCATTTTCCAAGGCCATGCCGGAATCCTGCGTTTGGGGGTTCCCGAGGAGCATTTACGCAAAGAGGTGCGGAATCTGTGGATGCGTATCGGCCTGTTAGCCCTGGCCATTCTGGTTGCGGCTCTGGGCGGTGGGCTGCTCTTCGTGAACCGATTGACCATCCCGCTGATCGAACTGGTCCAAGCGACCAAGGATTTTGTTCCGGACAAAATGCAGCCTCCCTTGAAAGTTCAAGGGCAGAAGGAAATCGCGGCCCTGGCCGAGGCATTCAACGCCATGATCGCCCGGATCCAGGAATATGCTCGGAGCATGGAAGACCAGGCCGGGGAACTGAAGCAGGCTCAGAACCAGATGCGCGCTTCGTGCGAGATCGTCCGCGAAGTTTCAGCCATGGGCACGCTGCATGAGGTCGGCGCGTATTTGGTCCGGCAGACCAGAACCATCCTCCAATGTCGGGAAATCTGTCTGCTGTTGTTCAACACCCCCAGGAACGCGTTTTTCGTGATCACTGAAGCCGGTGTGCGGATCGTGGACAATTCTGAGGCGGCGGCCATGGCCGAGGCCATGCTGCAGGGCATGGAACCGGTGCATCAGTCGCCCAAGCCGATCCTGGTGTATCCCTTAGCCTCCGAAAACATGAGCGATTTTCCCTATCAGTCCATTATCCCCTTGTATCATGAGGACAGTCTGTGCGGCGGCCTGATCATGGGCTGTTCCGAAAATTCCGAATGCCATGTCCAAGAACTCGAACTTATCAGCCTCGTCTTGTCCCAATCCACCGGCACGTTACGCAGGGCTGTCCGTCATGAAGAAGCAATCGGCGCAATCCGAACGCAGGAAGCCTCGTTCCCTGGCTTCATGGGGATCATCAGCAGGGACCCGAAGCTGCGGATCGTTTTCAAGCTGATCGAAGATGTCGCGCCCACGGACGCCACTGTGCTCGTTCAGGGAGAGTCCGGCACGGGCAAGGAACTGGTAGCCCGGGCCATTCACGACGTCAGCCCCCGCAAGGACAAGCCCTTCGTGGTCATTAACTGTTCGGCTTATCCGGCAACCCTTTTGGAAAGCGAGCTTTTCGGCCACGAGAAGGGGGCGTTCACAGGCTCGGTCAAGCAGCGTCCGGGTCGTTTTGAGCAGGCACACGGGGGAACGGTGTTTCTGGACGAAATCGGCGAAGTCCCGCCCTCGGCCCAGGTCAAGCTGTTGCGAGTGCTCCAGACGCGCCGTTTCGAGCGCCTGGGAGGCGAGAAAACCGTGGATGTGGACGTGCGCATCGTGGCGGCGACAAACAAGGATCTTTTGGAGGAGGTCAAGGCCGGACGCTTCAGGGAGGACCTCTTCTATCGTCTGGACGTAATCTCCATCCACCTGCCCCCGCTGCGGGACCGCGGCAATGACTCGGCCCTCCTGGCCCGGCACTTCCTGAAGAAATTCGCAGCGGATCAACACAAGATCATAACAGAGATCAACCCCAAGGCCATGCGCCTGCTTCTGGACTACCCGTGGCCGGGCAATGTTCGCGAACTGGAAAACGTCATTGAACAAGCCACGGTCCTGGCCAAGTCCGCGGTCATCACTCCGGAGGAGCTGCCGCCGCGGCTGCAGACGTGGTCAGCGGAAGGAACGGACACCATCACGACCCTGGAGAAGCAGGAACGGCAAGTCATCCTGGACAGTCTGGAGGCCTGCGCCTGGAACAAGAAGCTCGCTGCCCAGCGGCTGGGTATCGGCCGCAGCACGCTTTACAGCAAGATGAAGCGCCTGGGCATTACGCCGCCAACAAAATAAAGGGAGCACCACCCCTTGGCGTTCAGTTTTCGTAACGACTCAGCAAAATCAGTTTATAGCCGGATTATCGCGTTTTTGACCTGCCGGAAATCCTTCGCGGGGAGCATTACGCGTTTTTGAAAAATGAGTTGAAGACGTTTCGGGTTGTGCTGCTGGTTTATCCTGATCGAGTGTCGTCGCCCGGCTACGCCTGTTTGACAGAGCTGGACATCGTTCGACGAACCATTGCCGAACGCATCAACCACGCCATTTTGTTCTGAAAGAGCAATGGTTCGTCGCTACGAGATCCGCGATGGAGTTGCGAGGGCGCTCGATCTGGATGAACCAGCAGCATCTCAAACATAAGGATTTTCAGAAACGCGTAATGCTCCCCCTTCGCGGGCATCGTTCCATCAAGGTGTTGCGCAATACCCCAATGACCTTTGCTTTTCACGCAGGGCATCCCCTTGGTGAACGATGCCCAGCTTCGTCAGACAGCCGACAGAGCCAAAACGCGTCACCCCGGCCATTTGGTGAAGCCAACACGAATCGTGCGGAGTCGTTACCAATTTTCTCCAGCATCCTATCTTTGTGTCCAAAACAAGGACACTTTCAACATATTGAAATCAAAAAATTTTCCATCTCGCACATTATTAGTGTACATTTCCTGAACAGAAAAGTTCTTCTCGTTTTGCGCCAAAGTCCCTAATTTTTCAAAATACCAACGCATTTTCAGTAGGTTAGCCTCCCGCCCCCTTGCCTCTGACATCCTGGCACGGCACTTGATATGTCTGCCGCATGCCGAAAAAACCACCTGCCAACGCGGGTCCGTTGACCAAAAGCCAAAAGAAAAAAGCATTCGTTCTTTTGCAAGACAATGCGGAGGTTTTGATGGTTCAGTCTCTCCTCGCAGAGCAGGGACTGGCCATGGTCCGCTTGCAGAAAATCAAGCAAGTGGATTCGGCTCTAAACGGATGTTCTGAATGTCTCCTCGTTTTGGACCTGGAAACCCCGGGAGTAGACAATGATCGTTTGCGACGCTGGAAACGCTCCTGTTCGCACGTATCCATCATCGGCCTCTCCACAAAAACATACCATCCTGAGCTTAAGGAATCTTTGCGCTCCCATCTGTTGGCCGTTGCTGCCAAGCCGCTTAACGCAGAAGAATTCTCCTGTTGTCTCCGCGGTGTTGTCGATCTGGCCCATGCAAGGCACGGAGGAGGAAACTCTTTCCAACTTGCAAACGCGGCAAAAATCCCTGGACCCAAAGCAAACGTGAACCTTGGACCCTGATCAGAAGGAGGTACCCCGTGGCAAGAATTCTGCCCAGTGAAGATCTGCTCATGCGCATGCAGCGCGACGTGCAGCGGGCCATGGCCGGCGACCGCTCCACGATTAAATGGAGCATGGTCATCGATTTGGCCAAATGCGTCGGCTGCCACGCCTGCACATTGGCCTGCGTGGCCGAGAACAAGCTGCCCCCAGGGGTCGTCTACCGGCCCGTATTGGAAGAGGAAATCGGGACCTATCCCAATGTCCGCCGCAGGTTCGTGCCCAGGCCCTGTTTGCAGTGCCAGAACCCGCCCTGCGTCAAGGTCTGTCCGGTCACCGCGACCTACAAGGATGAACAAGGCATCACGGTAATGGACTACAAGCGCTGCATCGGCTGCCGCTACTGCCTGGTGGCCTGTCCGTATGCCGCCAGAACGTCGGATTTTGGCGAATGGTATACCAGGGACACGCCGGATCAGCCGGACAGGATTGTGGGCGGATCAGCCTGCGCTGAGAGCTACGAGCGCCATCCTGCCGCGGAATACGGACAAAAATGGCCGGAGCGCAAACGGAGTTCGCCCATCGGCAACGCCCGCAAGTGTCATTTCTGTAAGCACCGCCTGGACAAGGGCATGCTCCCGGCCTGTGTAACCACGTGCATCGGCCGGGCCACATTCTTTGGCAACCGCAATGATCCGGACAGTTTGATCGCGGAACTGTTGGCATCGCCAAGGATTTTCGTGCTCAAGCCCGAGCTGACCACCAAACCGGCTGTGTATTATCTCAAGTAAGGAGGCAGTCCATGAAATACAAATATTTTGTTCCGCTGATGATCAGCGCCGTGATCGGTCTGGGCCTGGGTGCCTTCGGACTGGTGGATCGACTGCTGCACGGCCTGAATTCCACGGCTTTGACGTCGTACATTCCGTGGGGCCTATGGGTGGCCTTCTATCTTTTTTTTCTGGGCCTTTCAGCAGGCGCCTTTCTGGTGACCATCATGACCTACGTGTTGGGCATGAAGCAGTTCGAGCAGATCGGCCCCTTGTCCGCGTTCGTGGTGCTCGTGGCCCTGATCTGTGAGGTGCAGTTCATCCTGCTGGACCTTGGACAGCTGCACCGGGCTTTTTACCAGTTTTTCATCTCCCCCAGCTTCTCTTCCCTGCTCACCTGGATGTTCGTGCTCTTCAACGCCATGCTCGTGATCTACGCCCTGAAGACGTTTTTCCTGATCCGCGGCGACCTGATGAGCTGGTCCAAGGATGAATCCAAAGGCGCGCTGCGGGGCGTTTATCGCCTGCTGGCCTTGGGCGGCTCCAGCTACACCGAGGAAATGCGTGCCAAGGACATGCACAAGGTGCACATCCTGGCCAAGATCAGCCTGCCCGTGGGCTTGATCTTCTACGGAACCAACGGGGCCTTTTTCGCCATCCTGCTCAGCCGTCCGGTCTGGAACAGCGCCATGACCCCGCTGCTCTTCGTGGTCGCGGCTTTGCTCTCGGGCGGCGCCCTGATCACCTTTCTGACCTATATTTTCCGGCGCAGCGATCCGCTCACTCCGGACGGTGTGTGCTACGAGGATCAGCTGTGTCTGGACCTGGGCAAGATCATCCTTTTTCTGCTGATCGTTTTCCTGGGGCTGGAGGCCATGCAGTTCTTTGTCGGCTACCAGACCGCCACCCTGGCCATTGTCACCAGCCTGGACCTGATCGTCTTCGGTCCGAACTGGTGGGTCTTCTGGATTGTCCACCTGCTTGTGGGCAGCTTGATTCCCCTGGTTCTGCTGCTTTTCCTGCGGCACAACGTCAAGGCCGTGGTCCTGGCCTGTTTTCTGATCTTCGCCACCTTTATCTCGGTGCGCTACAACTTCGTCATCCCCGACTTGGCCGTGTACAAGTTGGAAGGGTTGGAATCCATTTTCTACCATCCGCGGCTGCGCACGGACTACCTGCCCAATCTCAACGAATGGCTGGTCAGCGTCTGGGTGATTTCCACGGGACTGCTGGTCACGCTTCTGGGGACGCGGTATCTGCCCCTTTTCAACAATAATGGAGGTTCGCACCATGCCTAAGCACCATAAAAAGCATGAGCAACTTGAGCAGTCCCAGGGAGGCCGTATGGATCGGCGGGAGTTCATGAAGTATTCGGCCCTGTTGGGCGGCGGAGCAGCAGTGGTCGGCGCGGGCCTGCAGGTGATTGATTCCGCTATGACGCCGCAGGCCCAAGCCGCTGACATTCAGGACAATGTCTACGAGCATTACAAGCCGGAGAACCAGCTCTATTCCTGCTGCCAGCAGTGCAACACCAACTGCGGAATCAAGGTCAAGATCCGCAACGGCAGGGTCGAGAAAATCGACGGCAACCCTTACAGCCCCTGGTGCATGACCCCGCAGATTCCCGAAGAAACGCCCATTGCCGAGGCGGCGCTGATGGAAGGTTCCTTGTGCCCGAAAGGGCATGCCGGTATTCAAACCTTGTACGATCCCTATCGCATCGTCCAGGTGCTCAAACGGGTCGGCAAGCGCGGTGAAAACAAATGGGAGAGCATTCCCTTTGAACAGGCCGTGCAGGAGGTGGTCAACGGCGGGGACCTGTTCGGAGAAGGGCATGTGGAGGGCTTGAAGGACATCGTGGTTCTTCGCGACCCGGCCATTGCCAAGGCCCTGGCCGACGACGCCAAGCTTGTGGCGGACAAAAAAATGTCCATCGCCGCATACAAGGCTAAGCATGCCGGAAACTTGCACTATCTGATCGATCAGGATCACCCGGATATGGGGCCGAAAAACAACCAGTTCTGCTTCAACTGGGGCCGGATCAAGAACGGCCGAGGGGATCTGATCAAGGACTTTTTCAGCAAGGCCTGCGGTTCGGTGAACTACCACGGTCACACCACGGTCTGCCAGGGCTCCCTCTATTTTTCCGGCAAGCAAATGAGCGATCAGTTCGTGGAAGGCAAGTTCACAGGAGGCAGCAAATTCTACTGGCAGGCGGACACGGGCAACGCTGAATTCGCCATTTTCGTGGGGGCCAACCCCTTTGAGGCCAACTACGGCCCGCCCTTGCGCGTGCAAAAGGTCACCGAAGGCACGGTAGACGGCAGGATGAAAATCGCGGTGGTTGATCCGCGTTGCTCCAAAACGGCCTCGCGGGCCTGGAAGTGGCTGCCCGTGGAACCGGTCAACGGCGTTCCGGCCATTGCCATGGCCATGATTCAGTGGATTATCGACAACAACCGTTTCGACGCCCGATACCTGGCCAATGCGAACAAGGCCGCCTCCCGGCAGGACAACGAGCCCACCTGGAGCCAGGCGGCCTGGTTGGTGAAGATTGATGCCGACGGCAAGCCGGGCACGTTTTTGCGTGGCTCCGACCTGGGACGACCCACGGAAACCAGGACCAAGAAGGACGACTCCACCTGGGAGTTTGACGCGTTTATCACCAAGTCCGGCCCGTTCTATAACTCCTTTGATCCCAACGATGAGACTACCGCTGTTGAGGGCGAACTGTTCGTGGATACGGTTCTGGAGAACGGCATTCCGGTTAAAAGCGTTCTGCAGATCATATACGAAGAGGCAAGGGCCAAAACCATCGACGAGTGGTGCGAGCTGGCCGGGGTCAATCCCGTGGACGTGGTGGATATCGCCAAGGAATTCACCAGCCATGGGAAAAAGGCCGTGGCCGACCTGCACCGCGGCGTTTCCCAGCACACCAGCGGGTTCTACAACGTGACCGCCTGGTACACGGTCAACGCCCTGATCGGCAACATGGGCTGGCAAGGCGGCCTGTGCAAGGCCACCAGCCATAACAGAGCCGGCGGCAGGCCGGGCAAGCCCTTTGATCTGACCAAACAGTATGCAGGCGGGATCAAGAACTGGGGCGTGAACATCATCCGACACAGCGCCGTGTACGATAAGAGCACGCTGTTTGAAGGGTTTCCGGCCAGGCGCACCTGGTACCCTTTTTCCACAGACATCTACCAGGAGGTCATTCCCAGCATCGGGGACATGTATCCCTACCAGATCAAGGCCCTGCTGCTGTACATGGGCGCGCCCAACTACGCCCTGCCCTCGGGCCACACCCTGATCGAGATCCTCAAGGACACCAGAAAGCTGCCCCTGTTCATCGCCTCGGACATCATTCTCGGCGAGACAAGTATGTACGCGGACTACATTTTCCCGGACACCACGTACCTGGAGCGCTGGGAATTTCCCGGGGCGCACCCCTCGGTTGCGCCGAAGGTTTTTCCCATCCGCCAGCCCGTGGCCGCGCCCCTGACACCTTCCGTGTCTGTGTTCGGCGAGGAAATGGCCATGAACATGGAGTCCATGATCCTGGCGTTCGCCGAGAGGCTGGGCCTGCCGGGCTACGGCGAGGACGTGTTCGGTCCCGGCGGGCACATGAAGCGCGAAGAAGACCTCTATCTGCGCATGGTGGCCAACGTGGCTTACGGGGGTACGGCGGACGAGTCGGACAAGGTGCCGGCGGCGGACGACGAGGAAATCCGAATATTCATTGAATCCAGGCGGCACCTGCCCAAAACCGTTTTCGACGCCGAGCGCTGGAAAAAGGTGGTGGGCGAAGAGGCCTGGCCCCATGTGGTCTATGTGCTCAACCGCGGCGGACGGTTTCAGGGCTATGCCCAGGCCTACAAGAACGAGCAGCTGGTGAACAAGTACGACAAGATGCTCGGCCTGTACTTCGAGAACCTGGTCACAACCAACCATTCCATGACCGGCAAGCCCTACGTCCCTCATCCGGCCTTCATCCCCGGGCCCACGGACTGCGCGGGCAATCTTATCGACGACCGGGCCGCCGGGTACGACATGACCCTGATCACCTACAAGTTCATTACCCAGACCAAGAGCCGGACCATCGGCAACTACTGGCTGAACGCGGTGTATCCGGAGAACTTCGTGGAAATCTCCAACCAGGACGCCCGGCGCATGGGACTGCACAGCGGTGATATGGTGCGCATCGTTTCAGCCACGAATCCCGAAGGCGTCTGGGATCTGGGCAACGGCGCCAAGGTTCCGATGCAGGGCCGAATCAAGGCCATGGAGGGCATTCGGCCGGGCGTGGTGGCCTTTTCCCTGGGCCACGGCCACTGGGCGCAGGGATCCATGCCCTTTGAAATCGACGGCAAGACCATTGTCCGGGACGTGCGTCGGGGCAAGGGCTTTCACGCCAACGCAGCCATGCGCGTGGACCCGATCCTGGGAAATACCACTCTGAGCGACGTGGTCGGCGGCAGTGCCGTGTTCTACCAGAGCCAGGTCAAGCTGGTGAAGGTGTAGGTTTTCCGCACGTTATCGGCAACAGAGGCCGGCGGAGGCGATGCATCACCTCCGCCGGCTTTTTATGGACAAGGATAAGGACAAAAGGCAAAAGCTCATCGGCTGGTTTTCAGTATGGCCAGCGGTGAGAAAAATGCAGGTTATCGTTTGATCAGGATCACCGGCTGCTTGGCGTGGCGGACCACATGGTCCGCCACGGAGCCCAGCAGCATGCCGGCAACATTGCCGCGTCCATGGGAGCCGAGAATAATGGCCGAAACGTTCTCTTCTTCGGCGATTTCCAAGATTTTGGTTCTGGGCTTGCCGGGTTCAATCCGTGTTTTGACTTCCAGTCCGGCGGCCTCGAGTTCCGCTGCCACCGGGGCGACTTGTTGGCGGGCCTCGTCCTGCAGTGATGCATGCACCTGCTCAGGAACACGGAAACATCCTTGCCGACCATAATGATGCCCTTGCGGATGCAGTCCATCTTCTTTTCGTCGATGACCCGCAACACGATGACCTGTCGGCAGCCAGATCCATAGAGTTTCTTGATTGATTCCATGGCCTTGAGCGAGACCTCGGAGCAGTCCGTGGGGTAGAGGATTTTTTCGAACATCAAAGCCTCCTTGTTGCTTGGGATCAGTGAAGCTTTCCTTAGAGTTGTGCACAAACGCCGGCCATGCAGACAAGGAGTTCGCTACCCAGCCAGATATTTCCTACATCCTCGTCATAAGGGCAGCCCAAGAGCGGAGAATGCTCCGGTCATCTTCAAGCCCATGTAGAACATCACCGCGATGAACAGGTATTTGAGCTGCTTGGCCGGCAGGAGGTGGGCCGTATTGGCGCCCACCACGGCCCAGGGAATGCTCACGCCGGCCAGGATTACCCATTGATACCAGTTCAGGTACCCTGTGGAATACGGGGGCAGGCCCATGACGCCCAGCCCGTTGATCCAATATGACATTGATCCGCCGATGGCCGTGAAGATCATCAGGGCCGTGGACGTGCCCACGGCCTGGTGCATTTTGAAGTTGAGCATGTAGACCATGATCGGGATCATCAAGACGCCTCCGCCGATGCCGATGATCCCGGAGACAATGCCCAACGGGATGCCCCAGAAAATGAACGCCGCCAGGCTGTCCACCGGTTCCTTGACGATTTGCGGCGGTTTGGCCGTGAGCATGCGCAGACCTCCGAGAATAACAGCCACGCCGAACGCCGTGGTCAGGACTTTCCCAGGCAAATGCGAAGCGATGAATGCTCCGCCAAAGGCTCCGAGTGCCCCGGCAATGCCAAAGGTCAACCCAGCTTTCCAGACCACGGCTTTTTTCTTGTAATGGGCGATGGCTCCGCTCAGGGCCGTGGGAATAACCACCAACAGATTGGTGCCGAAGGCAATGCGAATGGCAATGGTCGGGTCCACGCCGATGGACTGCAGGGCCCAGTACTGGACGGGAACCATGATGAAGCACCCGCCCACGCCCAATAGGCCCGAGGCGAATCCCACCCCCATGCCCGTGCACAGCAGGGCGATAATGTGAACGGCTTGCATTTCCATTGCTTGATCCTCCTGTATTTGTCGAAAAAGTGACCCTGGTCTTCTTATGCGTTTGGTTGATATCCGCGTGCTTGGCAAACGATGATCAGCCTCAATCCAACGGGATTGTCTTGATCGGTTTCTTGATGATCCTTATCATAAAAAATGGCGGTTTTTGAGGTAAATTTCAATGAGAATCAATAAAACTTGACAAACGGCCATTCCCAGTACATTATACTTTATTATTTAGCTAGTGCCTAATTGCAAAAGTAATAAATAAAATATAATGGCTATGACGACCCATTCACCGAAAGGAGGTTGCCATGG
>OMKS01001769.1_pt1 | contig 18807 bp, 13 predicted proteins | sample 1674721 | NCBI WGS metagenome assembly OMKS01 (sample SAMN06264996, study PRJEB25208) | sediment metagenome | isolation source: hot spring sediment | place: USA: California | collected 2014-09-02
CCCGGCAGTGAAATCACACAGGACACGCCGGAACTGTTTGCCGCCGCCAAAAAATCGCTTCAGATGCGCGGCGACGGCGGAACCGGCTGGTCGATGGGCTGGAAGATTAACTTCTGGGCTCGCCTGCTGGACGGCGATCACGCCTATTTTATGCTGAGCAATCAGTTGACGCCCCAGCGTACGCTGCCGAATCTGTTTGACACGCACCCGCCGTTTCAGATCGACGGCAATTTCGGCGCGACCAGCGGCATCGCCGAGATGCTGATGCAGTCGCATGCCGGCTATATCGACCTGCTGCCGGCGTTGCCGAAGGCCTGGCCGTCAGGCTATATCCGAGGACTGCGCGCCCGCGGCGGCTTTGAAGTCGATATCGAGTGGCAAGACGGCAAACTGACCGCCGCCCGCATTACCAGCGTCGGCGGAACGTCCTGCACAGTGCGTTATGGAAGTGAGATAGGCGAAGTGACTCTGCGAAAATGGCAATCCCGACGTCTGACGCCGAGCGATTTTGGTCGTTGACGGGGATGGACAATCGGAAGCGGAAATTATTCGCTTGTCAGGGACCAGCCGTCCGGCTCATCGGTCTGGCGAAGCAAAAAGCGTCCTTTCAGATGAATGCCGTCAAAACGGACGGCCAGCAACCCCGGCGTCTGTTTGATGATTTCAAACCGGCCGTGTTCTGCGATATGGACGCGGCCGGTTTTATTTTGCACCGGCCCTTCATACGTCAGAAAGCGAACAGGATGATCATGGATGCGTCTAAGAGGCGCCGGCCCATTGCCAACGGTTTCAGGCGGCTGATTCATTCGCCATGTCCAAAGAACATCGCCCATCAGGAGCATTACATCCCAATGAACGCCATCGGTTGTCTGATGCTCCTGAATCACAAACGGCAATAACGGATTGTGGGCATTTTGGGATATCAAAGGCGAATTTGGAATTTGGAATTTTGGCTTTCCGCCCTCTGTTTTCTGTTGACATCAGCCGTTAGCCTGGATCGCGGTGATGGCGACCGTGGCGACGATGTCGTGGGCGCTGCACCCGCGAGACAGATCATTGACGGGCCTGGCCAGTCCCTGGACGATTGGCCCGTACGCATCGGCTCCGGCCAGTCGCTGGGTGGACTTGTAGCACAAATTGCCTGCGCTCAAATCGGGGAAAATGAAGATATTGGCGTTTCCTTTCAGCGGGCTGTTCGGGGCTTTTTTGGCGGCCACCGCAGGCACATAGGCGGCGTCAAATTGCAGCTCACCGTCGAGAATCACCTTGTCGCCGAAAATACTGCTGACGGCGTCTTTGGCTTTTTCCGAGGCGATTGCCATTTTGACGGCGTTCGGCCCGGTGGCCGAGCCTTTGGTCGAATAGCTCAGCATCGCCACGCGCGCTTCAAGACCGAACTGAAGAGCGGTTCGAGCGGTTGAAACGGCAATATCGACGAGCTGACGTTCGGTCGGGTCCTCAATCAGGCCGCAGTCGGCAAACAGCAGAACGTTGTCCGGCCAGCACATAAAGAACATACTCGATACCGAACTGATGCCCGCGGCCGGTTTAATGATCTGAAGGGCCGGACGCAGCGTATCGCCGGTGGAGTGCGAAGCTCCCGCCACCAGGCCGTCGGCGCGGCCGGTTTTCACCATCATGGTGGCGAAACAGATTTCTTCCTGGACGGCGGTACGTGCCTGTTCGAGTGTGACGCCTTTGTGTTTGCGCAGCTCGTAAAGGGTATGAGCATATTCATCCAAATGGGGGTCGATTTTCGGGTCAATCAGTTTGATTTTTGAGACATCGGCGCCGCAGTTGCGCAATTTTTTTTCAAGCGTCGGGATATCCCCCAGAATAACCGGAAGGGCACATCGCCGTTGGAGAACTTCAGCCGCGGCGGGGGGGATGCGTTCGTCATTACCTTCCGGTAAAACGATAGTCTTTGTCGCCTGAGAAGCACGATAAATAATATCATCAAAAAACGAAGCCATAACCCTATGCACTTTCAAAATAGTGGAGTTAATAAATACAGAAACGCGCCCGAAGGGACTCGAACCCCTAACCTTTGGTTCCGTAGACCAATGCTCTATCCAATTGAGCTACAGGCGCATACTGCCATAAGCATTGTATTTATCATACAACGTCTTAATGCGATTTCAACAAATTCCCGCTTACTTTACACAAAACCGAACAGGATTGCAAGAAGTTTAGCGGTAAAATTCCAACGCCTATTTCCTGTTTGCGCTGCCGTACTTCAATCCTGTATCACCATACGCATTGGGCCAAAGAAAGGCTCCCATTGCCTCGATGCTACTCAACCGTAACCGTTGATCCCCTGACCTTCAATGCAATCACCGTGTTGACCGGATCGAGCGGTTCTGCCGAGACCTGAATGATCACGTCATTGCCTCGGCGGGAAGCGGCCAGAGGTTGTCGGGTTGCCAACGGCACTGCTTCAAGAATCTCATTTTTCAGGCCGGGAACAATCAGTCTGCCGTCATCGGGCCAATCAAAGACGTGCAGATACAGCAGCGTATTGTTTCCGTCGGGCTTTTGGGTGCAGCGTCCCCATTTCAGAGCCGCAAACGGGCTGGCCGTCGTGCTGTAAATGGACTCGCTGTTGACCCGCATCCATCGGCCGATTGCACGCAGGCTTTCAACGCTTTCGATAGGCACCGAGCCGTCGGCCTTCGGCCCGATGTTCAGCAGATAGTTGCCGCCTTTGCTGGCGATGTCCGCCAGGTTGCGAATCAGCGTCTCGGCGGATTTCCAGGCGTGGTCGTGTTCACTGTAACCCCAGGTGGTGTTCATCGTCATACAGGTTTCCCAGTCCAGGTCGGGCACGCCGGTGGGCGGGATGTGCTGCTCCGGCGTGATAAAATCGGCGTATATCGGATCCAACTGCATGGCAAAGCCGCCGGTCCCCATACTCAGCCATCCGGCCTGCGGAATTCGAAAGAGTCGGTTGTTCATAATGATATGAGGCTGCTTGATGCGCACCGCATCCAGCAGATCAAACGCCCGCCAGGCTGTCTGCCCGTAAAAATCCAGAGCGCTGTAGTCCCACCACATAATATCAATCGGCCCGTAATTGGAGACCAATTCATCCACCTGAGCGTGCAGATATTCCAGATAGTTGTCATGATGACGAGGTTGTTTCGGCGGTGTTCCCCGCAACGGATGCGGCAGCATTTCGGAGCGCGTGTAGTCGTACTCCGGATGATGCCAGTCGATCACGGAATGGTAGAATCCGACGCGCAGACCCGCAAGACGTGCCGCGTCCACGATTTCCCGTACCAGGTCGCGTCCGAGCACGGCCCCGGCGTTATACTCGCCCACCTTGGAGGCGTGCAGGGCAAAGCCGTCGTGATGTTTGGTGGTAAATACAATATAGCGGCAACCGGCGGCCCTGGCCAGTTCGGCCCATTCGGTCGCAAAGTCCGGCGAGGGCTTAAAGAGCGGAATGGCTCGCTCGGCGTAGGTGTTTGTATCCGCTCTGACGCGATTTTGTATCCATTCCATCCCGCCGCGTGTGGCAACGGGCTTACCGTCCCATGTCCCGGCCAGGCCGGAATACAATCCCCAATGGACAAACATCCCGAACCGCGCCTCGCGCCACCACTGCATCCGCCGGTCCCGCTGCTCAATCGCCCAGACCGCGGCTTTCGGAACCGGCTTGAGCGTGATCGAACGCACATTGATCGGATTCCAGGCGTCGCGGACGGGACGGATTTGCAGGGCATACTCCCCCGGCCGGTCAAGGGTGACAATCGCCAGCCGGTTTTCCTGAAACGTCGCATAATCGCCCGTCGGCGGGAAAGAGACGGGACGAACGATGTCGCCGATGCGTATTTCTGCCCGACTGTCCGGGGCGGGGTTGGCCGTATCGATATGAATGGCAAATGACCCCGGCTTGTCAATCTTAAACCGCCACTCGACCCAGCTTTGCGGATCGGTCCAGAAGCCGATATTCGGGATATTGTTTTTCATTTCGACTTGCGTATGGCTTCCGAGCCGATTGTGAATGTCGGCCATCTCCGCCGTCAGATGCAGTGTGCCGTCCGGCGTTTGTTTCGGCAGTATTTTTTCAATCGTCAGCGTCCCGTTTACCTCAAGGGCAATCACCGAGGCAATCGGATCCGGTGCAGTCGTCGGTAACGACAAGACCACGCCGTCGGCCGCAGGTTGCGTCTTAATCGGTTGTCCGGTGGCCAGCAGGCGGGCGGTATTGACCTCGTTTTTCAGTCCCGGCACAAGCAGTTGGCCGTCTTCGGGCCAGTCAAACACGTGCAGGTACAGCGTGGCGCCGTCATCGCGGACCTTTTTTGTGCAGCGTCCCCACAAGAGTTTGGCAAACGGATTGGCTGTTGTGCCGTAAATCGCCTCGCCGTTGACACGCATCCATTGTCCGATGGCCCTGAGCCGCTCAATGCTCGGCTGCGGAATCTCGCCTTCGGCGGTCGGGCCGACGTTGAGCAGATAGTTGCCGCCTTTGCTGGCAATATCGATCAGATTACGAATCAGCACGGTTGTGGATTTCCAGTTATGGTCGTAGCTTTTGAATCCCCACGTGTCGTTCATCGTCATACAGGTTTCCCAGTCCCGATCGCCGTAGCCGGTAGCGGGGATATGCTGTTCGGGCGTTTCGGTATCGCCGCGATAGCCGCCGCCGAGCCGATTGTTGGTAATAATCCCCGGCAACTGCGAAACGACCGGCTCAAACAGCGCCGCCCGTTGCGGCGTCATAGAGGTGGGCGTGTCCCACCACAAGACGGCAATGTCGCCGTAGTTCGTGAGTATCTCTTTGACCTGCGGCACGGCGATGGTGCGCAGGTACTCGTCCATATCACCGGCCTGAGCCGGGTCCCACTGGCGATTGCCGGCCTTGGCCCCGCCGGGATGACACCAGTCCTGCGCCTGCGAATAATAAAAACCCAGCTTCAGCCCGTGTCGGCGGCAGGCCTCGGCCAGCGGCTTGAGCAGGTCCTTGCCGTAGGGCGTCGCGTCCACCACGTCCCAATCGGTTACTTTGGAATCAAACAAGGCAAATCCGTCGTGGTGCTTGGAGGTAATGACAATGTATTTCATCCCCGCTTCTTTGGCCAGCCTCACCCAGGCGTCCGGATCGTATTTGACGGGGTTGAATTGCCTGGCGAATGCCTTGTATTCACTGACGGGAATTTCGGCGCGAAGCATAATCCATTCGCCGATGCCGCCGATCTGTCGGCCTTGATATGTTCCGGCCGGCACGGCGTACACGCCCCAGTGAATGAACATCCCGAATCGCGCGTCGCGCCACCATTGCATCCGCTCATCACGCTGCTGGGGGGTCTCGTCGGCATACGGCCAGACGGGCGCCGTTTGAGCCGCAGCGAATTCCCGCCCAAGGCCGAAAATCAGGACAATGGCCAAATAGAAAAACATACGAAAAACAGAAGTGAATATACTGAATTGAGGTTGTGCCGGTGTCATTGGGGTTCCTTTCTCTTGTTCCCGTGCTGCCAGTTATTGACCGTAACAATGTGCCCCAATATTAGGCAAAACGAGAGATGGCTGCAATAGACTTTTTTTTTGTTTTAATGGATATTTTACAGACGTGGCTTGGTTTCCGCATCCGAAAACGCATCTCAGCAATAAAAAAAGGGCATAAAATAAAAAGTTTTTCCAAAATTTCCGCGTTGCGCTCCTATACTGAATGATAAGGCATTCTGTTTTGCCGTGTGAGATGCCATATGGACAGAGGTACAAACAATTCGAGAACAGAGCTCTTTGTTGAGCTTCTGACCGCCCATCAAGGGCGGATCAGGAAATTTATTCTTTCGCTGGTACCGAACTTTGCAGATGCGGATGATATTATGCAGGAGACAAGTCGGGCAATGTGGCTCCAGTTTGGCAGTTTTTTGGAGGGGACAGATTTTTTGGCCTGGTCGTTCAAAATCGCTCATTTTCGCGTTCTTGAATTTCGACGAAAGAAAAAACGAGGCGTCTATTTCAGCACTTCATTACTTGAGAGAATCACCGAAGAAGCCTCGCAGCCTCGCAGTGAACAAAACAGGATCATGCCTCATTTATATCAGTGTATTAATAAGCTGGCCGCTGCTGATCAGAAGATTCTGAGGCTCAAGTATGAGGAAAACCTGAAGATCAAAGAAATTTCATCGCGGATCGGCAAGTCGTGTGATGCGCTGTACAAGCAGATTTCCAAGATTCACGACTGGCTTTTGGTGTGTATTAAACGGAGCGCTTTTTCGGAGGAGACCCGGTGATGATTGATTCCGAAAAAAGGAAGAAATGCCGGGACCTGCTGATTCTTTCGCTTGAGGGCGAATTGACGCCGGAACAAAACGCTTGTCTGAATGACCTTTTGGAAGAGTCGGCGTTGAGGCGGTATTATTTGGATCTTATCGATTTAGTCCAGTATCTTAAGGATATACATTGGCCGGAAGAAAACCTTGTTCCGGTGCTGGATCAATCGTTGTGGCAACAGTTGGCCCAGGATGAAAAAGAAGCCCAGACCCTGATTCTCCCCTCCGAGCAGCCTCCCATCGAACTGATCACGGATGTTCGGCAACGCAAGACACAACTGAAAAGCCCTCAGCGAAAAATTCCCGCCAACGTCTGGCTGTCGCTGGGATCGCTTGCCGCGGTGGTGATGCTGTTGTCGTATATTGCTCATCGACCCCGTGTGCCTGCGCAGTCGATTGCCGTGCTGGAGGATTCGCTTGAGGCGCGGTGGGAAACACCGATTGACTCGGATGCCCGGTTCTACGCGGCGTCTTCTTATACCTTATTGAAAGGCTATGCCAAAATCAGGTTTGATACCGGAGCAATGATCCATCTTGAATCGCCGGCAAAATTTGTGCTTTCTTCAGCCGATCATATGCGACTTCATTACGGGAGCCTGGTTGCCTTTATTCCCGAGGCCTCAAGCGGTTTTATCGTGGACACGCCCACGTGCCGAATTGTGGACTTGGGGACCGAGTTCGGTGTGGGCATAACGGACAGGGGCGAGACCGAAGTTCAGATGTTCAGCGGTAAGGCGTCGCTGGCGTCGGTTGTCCGGGGACGCGAGCGGGAAACTCAGTTGCTTACGGCAGGACAAGCCCGGATGGTGGATACGGGCGGACGGGTTTCAATTGTGCCGTTTGCTCCCAACGCCTTTGTTCGAGGTATCAATTCACAGATGCAGATCGTCTGGAGAGGGCAGATGGAATTGGATCTTGCCGATATGGTCGGCGGCGGCAACGGGTTGGGAACCGGAAAATTTGGAGCCGGAATTGATCCGGCCACCGGCAATATGCGGAATCTGTTCGATCAGTCCGCCATTCTGACTCGTCCGGCTTCGCATCGTCTTGCTGTGACGCCGGAATTTGATTTTGTGGATTCTGTTTTTATCCCCGGCTTTGATCAAGGTCCGACGCGGATCGCTTCAACCGGCTTGACGTGCGATGAAATTCCCCTCACGTCCGCCCAGTATTGGGGATATCCTTTCAATGGCGCCTGGCACGAAGGGGCGGGTGTTCCGCGACATACGCTCATATTGGACGGGGTGAGGCTGGATCAAAACGACGGCCGGGCGCTGACCCTGCACCCCAATATGGGGCTGACTTTTGATTTACAGCGGATACGGCAGTCGCTGCCCGGGCCGATCCCGGTTCGACTGCGCGCTCGAGTCGGTCTGTCTGAGACTATTGCTCATTTTGTGGATGCCGACCCGGAATCAGAGGTTTGGGTGTTGCTGGACGGACAGGTTCGGCTGCGTCAACGGCTGCGGTTAAGCGAGGGAGGAGTTGACATCAATGTTCCGCTCGGTCCAACGGATCAGTTTCTTTCACTGGCCGTAACCGATGCGAATCAGGATGTGGCCTATAAGTGGGTTGTGTTTGTGAACCCCGTTATCGAACTGGAATAATTGTTTTGAACGTAAGTGCTTAACGAAATTCGTCCCGTTGCCGCCGCAGCGGCGGGACGAGAAACGGGATGCGGCAATTTGGGAGATTGATCATGAAAAAGCTGGTGTTGGGTGTTATGATGAGCATGTGCCTTGTCGGTGTGGCAAACGCTGAAATTATCGGCGTGGAGAATTTTGAGTATCCTGATGGGGCGGTTGCAGGGCTGGACGGCGGTGAGCTCTGGATGTGGAATAATTTAGTCCAGGACCATACCAACGACAAGTCGGCATGGGAGGTGCTTTGGGGCAACGTCGTCCTTCAGGGGCAATCGCTTTATACCCATGGCGGCGGCGCAGTGCGACACTATGGCAGTAATCTGTTTGATGCCGCGTTTCGGGCCTCGGGTGTGGTTTATTACAGCGTTCTGTTTACTTCCGTCAGTGGCCCCGACTGGGGCGGAATCAGCGGATATGATTTTGGAGATGAGCGTCTCTTCTTTGGGATGCCGGGGGCGCAGGGCGATGTGAAACGATTCGGAGTGGACCAGGGCCCGGGTTATTGGTTGTCAGATATCCCCATCGAGTTGGGGCGAGAATACCACTTGATCTGTGCGATCGATTTTGACGGCGACCAGGTCAGAATGTGGGTCGATCCCGATGCGGATGATTGGGATAATGGAGCGGCGGATAATTCGGCGGATATCCGGCGCGATTATTTCGGAACCAACTGGAATACGGGTGTTCGCCTGGCCTCGGGCGGCAACTGTAAATGGGATAATCTCGTTGTAGCGACTGACTTTTGGGATGTGGTTCCCAAAGTGGCCCGAAATCCCTATCCGGCCAGCGGCCAGAAGTCTGTTCCTCTTGAGGTTATGTTGAGCTGGGAGCCGGCCCTCGATCCGGACGATCCTGAGTCGCCCAATCCGGCCATAACGGCGCATCGGCTCTATACCAATTTTGACGACCCCGATGACCCGAACCTTTATTTTGTCGCTGAAATTCCCAATACGGGTGAGCGTGTCGAATACGGCCCGTTTTCACTGGCCACCGACACGATCTATTCCTGGCGTGTGGATCAGGCGCTGCCCGATGTCAATGACATTAGTGGCGCTGTTTGGCAGTTTGAAACGATCCTCTCCGTTCCGGTGATCGAGGATCAGCCGCCGTATCAGGTGGTTGAGCAGGGCGAGACGGCTGTTTTCAGCGTGGGCGTCGATTCGATGTCGCCCCCGACCTATCAGTGGTATAAGTATGTGGACGGCATTGATGATATCGAGTTGGCCGATGGCGCGTCGATTGCGGGTTCGCAGACGGATACGCTGTCTATTCATAATGCGCAGTTGGATGATGAAGGCGCGTACTATTGTGTTGTCAGCAATGCGTCCGGCGTTCCTGTTCCATCCGAACAGGCCCTGCTGGGCATCCAGCGAAGAATTGCTTATTGGCCGTTTGAAGACAACAGCGTCCAAAGCGTCGTGCCTGGAAGTCCTGCAACGAATGTTTACGGTCAGCCGGCGTTTGACAGCGGCGCTGTTGGAGATGCGATGGTCTTCAGAGCCGGTTTGGATATGCTCTATACCGATCCGAATGAAACCTCGTATTTCGATATCTGCAATTACAGTATGTCGGTAGCGTGCTGGGTTAAAACAACCACCGCCCAGACGTGGAATCCGTTTGTCGCACGCCATGGCGAAGGCAATCAGGGCTGGCAACTGCGCCAGGGTTCTATGGCCGGACGCCCCACCTTTACGACGCGCCAAACCGGCAACGATGACGGCACACGCGGCAATCGAACGATTGCTGACGGCAACTGGCATTATGTGGTCGGAACGTTTGACGGATCGATCAAAAAGCTTTACATCGACGGCGTACTGAGCCGATTCTACTCCGTAGATACCGGCCAAATGCTCAGAGACGGCGACGAGGTCAGCGGGATGATCGGAAAAACGGAAATGCCCGTGGCCATTGCAGGACGGGTAACCGGTGAGCCGGGCGAGCTGATTTTTGAATATTGGAACGTGGTCGGGGCAAGATACGATGAAGTGGAAATCTATAACTATGCCCTGGACGCTGAAACGATTGCCCAGAATTATGCCGATATCACCGGCCAATCCATCTGTCCCGAACAGCCGCTGTACGATCTGAACAACGACTGTGTTGTGGACTTGAATGATTTTGCGTTACTCGCATCCGAGTGGCTCATGGACTCGCTGCTCCAGCCAAATCTTTGATGTGAACGTGTGCACGGTCAGTTTGCGGATCTCCCTGTCGGTCAGCGGCAGGGAGATCCGTTGTTTTTAGCCGACGTTGTTGCGTCTGGCAGACACGATGTCCCCGAATCGGCAGTGCCGATGAACAGGAAAAGACCCTTGCATCAGAATGCAGGATCGAATAAACTCAGCGCGATGAAGCCGGCACGTGTCTTCATCTGTGGATGGGATATAAATGTTTTCCGTTCAATGCAAGAGAACCGTCAAATGCCAAAGGGAATCGTTATGAAGATGCTCGCTGTCTATCTGGTTTATGTGCTCGTTGTGACCTCTCAATCTTTTGCGGACGAATTCCATTGGCTCGACTGGCGCGGGCCGGATCACAACAGGGTGGTTTCGAAGGGACATTATCCTGTTAGGTGGGATCCGGACAGTCCGCTTTGGAAGCTGGATGTTCCCGGCAGAGGATATTCGACGCCTGTGGTGTGGGGTGAAACGATCTATCTGACCACCGGCGCAGACGGTCAGGATACCGTGCTGGCTGTGGACTGGTCGGGCAACCTGCTCTGGCAGACGCCGCTGGGTTCCGAAGTGCCGGGCAGACATCAAAACGCCTCCGGCAGTAATCCCTCGCCTACGACCGACGGTTCGGCGGTGTTTGTTTTCTTCAAGAGCGGTCATTTTGCCGCTTTGGAGCGAGACGGAACCGTCCGCTGGCAGACCAACCTGTTCGAACGCTTTGGCAAAGATGATCGGTTTTGGGATTTTGGGACGTCTCCTGTCTTGACAAAGGATTATGTGGTGATGGCCCAGATGCACGACGGGGACTCGTGGGTGGCCGCATTTGACAAGCAGACCGGCGATGTAGCCTGGAAGGTCTCTCGCAACTACCAGACGCCTCGGGAAAACAGTCAGGGGTACACCACGCCGGTTGTTTATTCGCATCAAGGAACAGAGGCTCTGCTGATATGGGGCGCCGAGCATGTGACGGCTCATCATACGGCCGACGGCAGCTTGATTTGGTCGTGCGGCAACTTCAATCCCGACGGCACGGCCTACTGGCCCGCTATCGCGTCGCCGGCGATTTGCGGGCAGGTTGCGGTTGTTTCGTTCGGCCGGGCAGACCGTCGTCAGCCTCGACTCCATGGGGTTAAACTGGGCGGCAGCGGAGATGTCACCGAAACGCATCACTTATGGAGCCGCCGCGACGCGGGGTCCTTTATTCCCACACACGTGGCATACAACGATCATGTATATGTCCTTGGCGACCGCGGCGATATCCATTGTATTGACCCGTTGACCGGCGAAAGCCTCTGGAGCGGCGAATTTCCGTCCGGACGGGGCGCTTTTTATGCGTCACCGCTGATCGCCGGGGGACACCTCTATGTCGCTCGTGAAGCCGGAACGTTCTACGTCATCAAACTGCAGGACGACGGTTTTGACCTGATCTCCCAAATCGATATGAACGATAAGATAATCGCCTCTCCGGTAGCCCTGTTGGGTCGTCTGCTGATTCGGACCGAGCGCAGCTTGTTCTGTTTCGGCGAAAAAGAGGATTGAGCTGCATCGCAATGTTCAGTCCGTGTTTTTCGTTTTTCGGGTCCATTGGGCGGTGCACAGGCGTGCCAGATGTGCTTTGGCCGCGAGTCTATCGACGGGTCGGCCGGTTTCCTGTTGGGCCGAAGTCATCATGACGCCGTTCAGGCCGCAGGGGATGATGTGATTGAAGATCGCCAGGTCGTTGTCCAGGTTGATTGCCATCCCGTGAAACGTGACCCATTTTTTGATTTGGACGCCGATGGAGGCGATTTTTTTCTGGCCGACCCACAGTCCGGGATACCCTTTACGCCGCTGTGTGGTGATGCCCAGCTCGGCCAGCAGGGCGATGCCGATGCCTTCCAATTGGCGTATATACTCGGTTACGCCCAGTCCCAGACTTTTGAGCTTGATGATCGGATAAAAGACAAGCTGTCCCGGATTATGGGCTGTCGTCCCGCCGCCGCGCCCGACGGTCAGCACCTCGACGCCGCAGGCGATAATCTGCTCGGCGTTGGTTTTGAGCTTGTTTTCGGTTTTTCGCGCGCCCAGGGTAATCACCGGCGGGTGCTCAACGATCAGGACGGTATTGTTGATTTCGTCGGCCTGCCGCTGTGCGCACAACTCCAGCTGCAGCGAAAGCGCCTGGCCATATGCCATCTGTCCGCAGTCTCGGATTGTCAAGGGTACAGTCGTTTTAGGCACAGATTCACACGGATTTTCATTGAGTTTTAACCGCGGATTTCGCGGATGACACCGATTTATTGACAGAAAAAAATTCAATAATCCCGAAGGGATGTGAAGTTATTTAGCCGGAGGCTCAAGCCTCGGTTTTACGACTCCGCAAGACCCGCTTAGCCCTGAAAGGGCGAAAGTAAGCGTTTATTCTGCCGCCCCTTAGGGGCTTGTGAATCCCGCGGGCTTCGTATCCGCAGGCTGACGTCTACGGCTAACTAACTGTCGTCCCTGTCGGGACTTGGCCGTCCAATCGTCGGCGTTCCGGCAGACGAACGACAAATCAATGAGCATTGTACCCGCCACCGGCCAAAAATCAACCCGTACAAATACACAACCATACACAATCGAACACAAACGAAAATGTTGTATGCGAGCGGTGTTTCCGTTTATAATGGGGCTCAAACGAGTGATTATTTTTGGATGGGATATTATGCTCAAACACTGGTTTCGGATCATACGGACGGCGGTTACGGCGGTGGGGGTGCTGCTGGCGTTTTTTGCGTTTATCGAGGTGGTGCGGGCGTATCAGACGCTGCGGATGATGCACCCGGCGGCGGGCTGGGCGTTTTTGGCGGTGATTGCCGTTGCGGTTGGATGGCTGGCGTGGTACCTGTGGGTGAACCTGGCGGCGGTGCCGCGTGCGCTGAAGCCGCCGGCGATATCCGACCCCGCTACGGCCACGGATCGACAGCTCAAAAAATATCTGCTCTACCTGCGGCGGTTCATCCGGCGGTTGGCGCAAAATCCGTCGGTTCCGACAGACAAGGTCCCCTTGCTGGAGGAGGCCATTAGGGAAATTGAGCAGGCGGCGGCCGGTCCGACAACGCCGGAGGCGATGCGAGGGACGATTGAGGCGGTCGAGACCGATGCGATTGGGCCGGTGCTGGCTGAGATCGACGATCTGGCGTCCCGGCAGGTCCGCGATTCAATGCGCGATATTATGATCGGCGTAACGCTCAGCCCGTACAAATCCGCCGATTTGTTCATCGTGATCTATCGAAATTTTGTGATGACGATTCGCATCATCCGTATTTATAACGCCCGGCCGGCGGTGGCCGAGCAGGGCCGCATTCTGCTGGATATTCTGAATGTGATCGCGACGGTCAACTATATCAATATGGGCAAGAACCTGATCGAAGGGCTTGGCTCGCGCGTGCCGGGCATCGGGCGATTCATCGACGATATTGCTCAGGGCGTCGGGGCCGGCTTTATGACGACGATTGCCGGCCATGCCGCGATGCAGCGGTGCCGGGCGTTTAAGGGCTGGAACGCTGTCGAGGCCAAACGTCACCTGCTCAGCCACGTGGGCGATTTTTACAACGATGTCAAAGACATCTTTTTCCGGGATGTTTGGCAGGGCCTGCGCCGCCGCGCCGGAACAACCGCCACCGATGAGACCGGCGAAAAGGTCGCCGACGCGCTGAACGAAACCGGCGACAGCCTGACCAGCTTCATCCGCTCGCCGGTGCGATCGGTTGTGTCCGTCTCGACCGCCTCGACCAAGGCCGTGTATAACACCGGCGTTCAAGGGGTCTCACTGGTCGGCGGCATTTTTAAAAAAACCGGCCGGTTCTTTACAAAACCGTTGAGAAAAAAACAAGACAGCAGGGATTGATCGGATTTCGGCCTGAAAGACCGGTTTATGTCAGTCCGGCCCAATGGTGCGGGGGCTAATCGTTCTTTTTCCGCCTCTGTGGGGACAATGACAGCATATTTTCGTACGAACGCCCTGATTCGACCTGAAGTTCTATTGAAATTGAGCCGTATAATGACTATAATAAGAAAAACAGGTTTAATAGGGAGACCAGGCAGTTTGCGGTCATCAATTTTGAAAACAGTCGGGGTTCTTTCGGTTCTTGCGGCTTGGGCAACGGGCCCCGTTTTCGCCGACATTGAAAACCCGAAACGTCCGCTTGAGCCGGCTGCTGTGGACGCCGTGGGTATTCGACAACTTCAGCAGGTCGATCCGAACTTGACCGGTGCGGGGGTTGTCATCGCGGCGGTCTGTCGAAGTATGAGCTATATCAACGGCCTGCCTCAGAATGACTACCGTTTTAATATGCAGCACAACAGCCTGGCTGGAGCCGATGTGCTGTTTGAAGACCACTCGGACGGCCTGTACGGTATTTCGCCCCATGCAACGGCTATCGGCGGTATTCTGGTCGGACTCGATGATGCGGCCGTCTTGCCCGACGGCACTCCGTTTGATTATCGAGGCGTCTGCCCGTCGGCCTCTGTCGATGTGTATGAGTTTTGGCGATTCGCGGCGTTGCGCTTGTTTGCGCGCGAACCGGTCAGTGCCGACGTGCTTACGCTGAGCCTTGGCGAGGTGTTCGACGACTGGTGGACCAGAGCCATCGAACGGCTGGCCGCCGAACAGGGGACGGTTGTCGTGGCGTCCATCGGCAACGGACAGGCCGTCAAAGATCCTCCCCTGTATCCGGCCGCCGGCGCTAATGTTATTGGAGTGGGCGTACTCAGCTCGGTCGTTTGGCCGGATGGGACGATTAGTTTGAGCGAATTTACCCTCCCGACCGCCGACGGTTCCAGTCAGGGGCCGACCGACGACTTGCGGTCCAAACCCGACCTCGTTGCTCCGGGGACCGCCGTTGTTCCGGATGCCTATTCAGAAGACGGCTATGCCATACAGGTCAATGCAAGCAGTCTGGCTGCCCCTGTTACTGCCGGAACAGCTGCCCTGTTGCTGCAGCGCGCTTACGGGGACCCGACGCTTGCCGCGGCACTGGAGAATACACCGATCAACAGCGTCATAAAGGCGATTTTAATGAACTCGGCGCGAAAACTGCCCTATTGGCACAAAGGCCGGATTACCGAAGACGATGATACCACAACGCCGCTGGATCGACTCCAGGGCGCGGGGATGCTGGATGCCCAGGCGGCCATGGCTCAATTGACCGCCGGCAAACAGCCGCCGGGTCAAGTGGAGCCGCTCGGCTGGGACAGCCGCTCAATCGATCAGGACGACGTTTATTATTACCTATTTGAATCTGCCGACCCGAATGCCATGCTGACGGCAACGCTGACGTGGAACCGTCATTATGAGGACAGCTATCCCTTCCGGGCACAGACCGAACAAAGCGATCTGCGGCTGGAATTATGGGCATTCGATGGCGATTGGCCGACCGGAATGACACTGCTGGATGTCAGCGACAGTCCGGTCGATACCGTCGAGCACCTCTGGACGCCTTTGGACGGCGATTATACGCACTATGCCGTGGCCGTCCGATTCAGCACCGAGGCCGTCTTGCCCGCCCCGGAATCTGAGCATTTCGCGCTGGCCTGGTCGGTCGGGTCGGATACGTCGCCGGACCATCCGCTGTGGCGGGATTTGAACGGCGACGGAACAATCGACGCTCTCGATGACTTCATTCACTTATTGCTTGAAAGCGGACATTTGAACACCCTTGAACCGGATTTTTATAAAGACGCTCTGGGTCTTTCGTCGGAACGATTTGAGCTGCTGACAACTCTTTGGCCCCGCTGGCAACCCTATCTGACATCCGCATCCACGTCGATAGACGATTAGCGATGACAATAGCCGGAGACCCCTATGAACACTCCCAAACGAAAGGTGTTGTTTCGTTTTCGCGCATTTGTCTCACTGACGGTCGCCCCGTCGTTTTTCGCGATGGCCATCAGCGACCGTAACGACATCCGTCCCAGCCGCCTGCGCCCGTCTGATTGAAACCGCCCGGCCATGAACCGGCTGGTAATTACATATCTTAGCCCTTGCCAAATCCGGCCCAACGTGGTATATTACGCGAGATTATCAATCGATAACAAAACGTGCGCAAACTTCAAGATCCAATGGAATACCGATGAGCAATCAGATAGACAGACAAATGGTTGAGCGGGTGGCGCTGCTCGCGCGGCTGGAGCTGAGCGAATCGGAAATCGCGCAGTTCAGCACACAACTCAGCGGCATTGTGGATTACATCGAAAAAATCAACACGCTGGACACCGACCGGATCGAACCGCTGGCGCATTGCCTGCCGGTTCACAATGTGCTTCGTCAGGACGAGCCGCTGTCGTCGCTGAGCAATGAGGCGGCTTTGGCCAACGCCCCCGAACAGATCGAGGGGTATTTCAAAGTCCCCAAGATTCTTGACGACAATTCCGGCGCATAAATTAAGGTAAAGGGCAAAAGGGAAAAGGTAAAATCAATGAGTGAACTGCTGACTGCTCTTGAGCTTCGGGATGCGATTGCCGCCAAAACACTATCCAGCACAGAGGCGGTTCGGGATTGCCTTGGCCGTATCGAAAAATACGACCCCGAGCTGGGGGCGTATCTTTTGACATTTACCGAAAAGGCAATGCAGGACGCCGAAACGGTGGATCGGAAAATCGCCGCCGGCCAGCCTGTCGGACCGCTGGCGGGTGTGCCGATTGCGGTCAAAGACAATCTGTGCACGACCTTCGGCACGACGACCTGCGGCTCGAAAATTCTGGAGCGCTTTGCCGCTCCGTTTAACGCCCATGTCATTGAGCGTCTGCTGGCCGCCGATGCGGTGATTATCGGCAAAACCAACCTCGATGAGTTTGCCATGGGTTCCAGTACGGAAAACTCGGCCCTGAGAAAGACGGTCAACCCCTGGGATGCTTCGCGCGTCCCCGGCGGCAGCAGCGGCGGTTCGGCCGCGGCGGTCGCCGCTGGTCTGTGCGCCGCGGCGCTGGGGTCGGATACCGGCGGCTCGATCCGTCAGCCCGCCTCTTTTTGCGGCGTAACGGGATTGAAGCCCACCTATGGACGTGTATCCCGATACGGCCTGGTGGCCTACGGCTCCAGTCTCGACCAGATTGGACCGCTGACCCGCAATGCCGCCGATGCCGCCCTGCTGATGAACATCATCGCCGGACACGACCCCCGCGACAGTACCAGTGTCAGCGACGTTATGGCAAAAAAGCCCGACTATCTGGCCGAGCTGAATCAGCCGATAAACGCACTCAAGATCGCCGTCGTACCGGAATTGATCGCCGGCGCCGAACCGCGCATCCGAACGGCGATTGAGAACGCATTGAAGGTGTATCAATCGCTGGGAGCGGAACGGGTTGAAATCACGATGCCGCACTTTGATTACGCCATCGCCGCTTATTATGTCATCGCCACCGCCGAGGCGTCCAGCAATCTGGCGCGATTTGACGGCGTCCACTATGGCCATCGCAGCGCCGAGGCCGGCAACTACATCGAAGTCTATTCCAAATCCCGCGACGAGGCCTTCGGCCCTGAAGTCAAACGCCGCATCATGCTCGGCACGTTCGCCCTGTCCAGCGGATACTATGACGCCTACTATTTGAAAGCTCTGAAAGTGCGAAATCTGATTCGTCAGGATTTCGTCAAGGCGTTTGAAAAAGCCGACTGCCTGATGCTGCCGGTCAGCCCGACGACCGCCTTCAAGATCGGCGAAAAAACCGACGATCCGCTTCAAATGTACCTGGCCGATGTCTATACCATCGCCGTGAATCTGGCGGGCCTGCCCGGGCTGAGCGTCCCCTGCGGCTTCGATGAGAAAAATCTCCCCATCGGCCTGCAAATCATCACCGACGCTTTTACCGAAGATAAACTGCTGCGGATCGGACAGATGTATCAGAACGCCACCGACTGGCACAAACAACGACCCGAATTGTAACGCTCTTTACCTGCGGCGGAAAAGGAATTGTAAGAATGGATTTAGAGTATAAGATTATTGTCGGGTTGGAAATTCACGTCCAACTGGCGACTAAAACAAAGATGTTTTGCGGCTGTGAGTTGAAATTTGGCCAGCCGCCGAACACTCGGGTTTGTCCGGTGTGTCTTGGACTGCCCGGATCGCTGCCGGTAATGAACAAAGCGGCCGTCGAATCGGCCATTTTGACCGGATTAGCGCTGAACTGCACCATTTCGCGCAAGACCAAGTGGGATCGCAAGAGCTACTACTATCCCGATCTGCCGAAAAATTACCAGATCAGCCAGTACGATTTGCCGCTGGCCGAGCACGGCTATATTGAAATCCCACTGGAAGACGGCACGACCAAACAGATTCGTATCCGTCGGGCCCACCTCGAAGAAGACGCCGGCAAAAACACCCACACCCTGGGCAATTTCACGGCGGTGGATCTGAACCGGGCCGGCACGCCGCTGCTGGAAATCGTCACCGAACCGGATATGAACAGCCCGACCGAAGTGCGGCTGTTGGCTCAGGAGCTGCAGCGCATCGTTCGTTATCTGGGCGTCTCGGAGGCGGATATGCAGAAAGGCCATATGCGGTTTGAGCCGAATGTCAATCTGCATATCACCCGAAACGGACAGGTCTTCAAAACGCCCATTACTGAAGTCAAGAACCTCAACAGCTTTCGGGCGCTGGAACGCAGCATCGCCTATGAGGTCAATCGCCAGTTGGATGAATTCCTGACCACCGGAAAGACGATGCAAGTCGGCAACAAAAGCACCTA
>OMKS01001772.1_pt1 | contig 18805 bp, 22 predicted proteins | sample 1674721 | NCBI WGS metagenome assembly OMKS01 (sample SAMN06264996, study PRJEB25208) | sediment metagenome | isolation source: hot spring sediment | place: USA: California | collected 2014-09-02
AACCGACCTCAAGCCGATCCTTGCCTATTTCCAACATTCAAAATAGCATAGTCCGATATTGAAGTCAACAAAAAAAACGATTTTCATAAAAAAATTTGCATTGGTGCTGGAATTATAAAAAACAGTTGCTTTAGTCGGTGAAAATACTAATATCAATCTAAAGATGCCATATGCAGTCAATTTAAGCCGGTTCGAGAAGTGGTCGCAAACATAAGAAGTATTTCTGGATTTGGAGATAATGGATTATGATATCTGTTTTTGGGTCTTTGGTGGGTAAGGAAGAAATAGAGGAGATTTCGTCCAGCATTCAGAACCAATGGATGGGGCTTGGGCCGAAAGTAGGTCGATTTGAATCAGAGTTTTCAAGCCGATTAGGTTTGTCGGGGTTGGTCATGGTCGATTGCGGTACCAATGCGCTTTATTTGGCCATTAAAACACTGGGTATTCCCCCCGGTCATGAGATTATTATGCCTGCGTTTACCTGGATTGGATGTGCTCAGGCGGTCAGGTTAAATGGTCTTGTTCCCATATTCTGTGATGTTGATCTGGAAACTCAGAATGTGACGGCCCAAACCATTGCCCCTCATATTTCATCAAAAACCGCTGCCATTATGGTTGTACATTATGCGGGTAAGCCCGTGGCGATGAAAGAAGTCATGGATCTGGGTTTTCCTGTAATTGAAGATGCTGCCCACGCAGTGGATTCAAAACTGGATGGTCAGTATTGTGGAAATCTCGGAACGATAGGAATTTACAGTTTCGATGCTGTGAAAAATCTGGCCACACCGGAGAGTGGGGGGCTTACTTCTCGAAATTCACATTATTTGGAATTAGCACGTGAATTGCGTTATTGCGGAATTGCCAAGTCTGGTTTTGAGGCCAAAGATACCAGCAAAAAGCGGTGGTGGCAATATCACGTACGCGATATTTGTCCCAAAATGCTACCAAATGATATTGTTGCCTCTGTCGGATTGGCACAGCTTAAGCGGCTTGATGACAATCAGCAATACCGGGCGAAAATTTGGCAATTTTATCAACACGAACTCGCTTCAGTGGGATGGCTTCGTACACCAGTGGATGCCGCCGAAAATGAGCAGCACTCGTATTTTACCTATACGATTCGTGTCATCAACAATCGACGAGATGAACTTGCAAAATATCTTTTAGATCGAGGCATTTATACGACATTGCGCTATGAACCCCTTCATCTTTTGCCGATTTACAAATCACAATCAAAATTGCCGATTTCGGAACAACTGAATGAAGAAGCGTTGAGCATTCCCCTTCATCCTCGTTTGACAGAGAATGATGTGCAGTATATTGTTGACAATATTAAGTCTTTTCCTGGATAAAGAGGAAGCAAAAAAGTTGCCCTTCGTTAATGTTGTAATGTTGAGATGTGGAGGTGTTAAATGGCTTTTCTTTCGCGAGATAAGTTGGAGGCAATGGGGTTCCGAAGTCTGGGACAAAATGTTCAAATATCCGAGAAAGCCTCTTTTTATAACACGGCACAGATTTCCATCGGAGATCATACACGGATCGATGATTTCTGTATTTTGTCTGCCGGTGAAGGCGGGATTGAGGTAGGAAGTTATATTCATATCGGATGCTACAGCAGTTTTCTTGGGAATGCGCCGATTATACTGCATGATTTTTGTGGGATTTCGGGGCGTGTTTCTTTTTATTCACATATTGATGACACTTCAGGTGAATATCTTGTTCAGCCGACATTTCCCGATAAATTTCGACATATGATATCCGACCCCATTATTGTCGAGCGTCACGGCCTTGTTGGTGCAGGTTCCATTGTCTTTCCGGGTGTAACCGTTGGTACCGGGGCATTGGTTGGTGCACTTTCTTTGGTGAAAGAAAACTGTGAACCGTTTTGGGTTTATGGGGGCGTACCGGCCCAAAAGATTAAGCCAAGAAAACGAGATTTTCTTAAATTAGAGAAGAAATTCCTGGAGGAATTGTCAAAACATAGCGAACACTGATTATTCATTGTGTGATTATTTAAAGAAAAATACATATGGAATCCAAATTAAAAGAGTTTCAAAAAAAGCTTCAAGCGATAGGACAATCACATCTCCTCCATTTTTTTGACAGTTTAGAGCCTTCCCTGCAAAAAAGGCTGCTGGGGCAGGTTGAGGGGTTGGATTTTGCGCATCTTCCGGTATGGGTGGATCGCTATGTGAAAAATGAGTCGCCCGTGGCGGTGCCGACGGCATTTGAGCCTGCGCCGTCGTATCCGGCTGTGCCGCGGGACGCCGGGCAGCGGCAGCAATACGACCAGGCGGTTCGGCTGGGCCAGTCGCTGATCCGTGAGGGCAAGGTCGCGGCGTTTGTCGTGGCCGGCGGACAGGGCACACGGCTGGGATTTGACGGGCCGAAGGGCAATTTTCCGATTAGTCCGATCAAGAAGAAGACGTTATTTCAGCTTTTTGCCGAGTCGCTGCTGGCGGCGTCGAAAAAATACAACACGACGATTCCCTGGTACATTATGACCAGTCCGCTGAATCATCAGGCGACGGTGGAGATATTTGAGTCGGCGGGGTATTTTGGACTGGACAAAAAAGATGTGTTTTTGTTCCAACAGGGTACGATGCCCAATTTTGATTTTGACGGCACAATCCTGCTGGCCGACAAGGATACCCTCGCTTCCAGTCCCGACGGCCACGGCGGCAGCCTGAAAGCCCTTTACAAGAGCGGAGCGATTGCGGATATGCGGCGGCGCGGCGTGGAGTATATCAGTTATTGGCAGGTCGATAATCCGCTGGTTCGCACAATAGACCCGCTTTTTATCGGACTGCATGTTCAGGATCGCTCTGAGATGAGTTCCAAGGCCCTGCTCAAGGCCGACCCGCTGGAAAAAGTGGGCAATTTTTGTCTGGTTGACGGCAAGGTCACCGTGATTGAATACAGCGACCTGCCGGACGAGCAGGCGCTTCGCCGCAATCCCGACGGGTCGCTGGTCTTTGAGCTGGGGTCGATCGGGATTCATCTGATTGATGTAGCGTTTGTGGACAAACTCAATCGCGGGGATGATTTTGCCCTGCCATTTCATCGGGCCGTCAAAAAGATTCCGCATATCGACGCGGCGGGCCACCCCGTTGAGCCGACAGAACCCAACGGGATAAAATTGGAGACGTTTGTGTTCGACGCGCTGCCGATGGCCGCGCATTCGATGATTCTGGAAACGGTTCGGGCCGAGGAGTTTGCTCCGGTTAAGAATGCCTCCGGCGCCGATAGTCCGGAGGTGACGCATCGGATGATGATCGAGCGTGCGGCCCGGTGGCTTGAGCAGGCCGGGGTCAAAGTACCGCGCAAGGCCGACGGTTCGCCGGATTGTGTATTGGAAATTGCCCCGAGCTTTGCACTGTGCGCCGAGGATATCAGGGACAAAGTCGAGCGTATTCCCGAAATTCGACCGGGCCAGACGCTTTATCTTGAATAAAATGAGGCATTGGGCGGCGGGGTTGTCGGGATTTATCCGGCCGCTGGTGCGGCTCGGCTGGTGTTTGGGTGGGGGGATGGTGTGGTGAACAGACAGTGTTTAGAATCCTTGCGCCGGTCGGGCAGTGCACGAGGGGGACTGTTCCGTCATTTTGAGAAGATTTCCGCATTTTTAGCATCATAAATCAGCATTTCCCGTGAACTGTTCGTTAATTTGGCGGGCGCGTTCTGTATTGGCACAAATGTTGCTTGTCTTTGGTTGTGAGATAGTATTTTTGCCAAAGGTGTGCGTATGGTACAGGATTCGAACATATTGGGATTGCTGGAAGCAGGGCTTCGCGCCGAGGGGCTGCGTCAGCAGGCCCTCGCCAATAACATTGCCAACCTTCAGACCAACGGGTATCGTCGAGTGGATGTCAATTTTGAGGCGGTACTGAATAAAGCCCTCAAAGGACAGGCGCCGCTGAAGCCGAATACGCTCGAGGTTGATCTGTACCAGACCCGCAATACGCCGATCAATGTCAACGGCAGTGATGTGAGTCTGGATTCAGAGGTCGGCGAGATGATAAAAAATTCGATTCGCCATCGGACCTATGCACTGCTGATGAAAAAACGGTATCAGCAACTGGACGCGGCGATGAGGACGTGAATTCGGAATTAAGAATTAGGAATTGTGGGTAGAGAAGTCGGAATTTTGTGTTGAAGTGATTGCAGACAGAAAAGGATTTTCAGGATGCGTGTGGAATCAGGGATGTTCGGAACAATCGATATTGCGGTATCGGGGCTTCGCGCCTCGAACAAGCAGATGGAAGTGGTCGGCTCGAATATCGCCAACATTCAGACGACCGATGCCGGCGACGGCCGGCCGTACCGCCGGCTGATTGCCGAATTCAAGACCCCCAAAGACGGCTCCGGCGGGGTGGAAGTGGCGGACATTATTCAGGATATGAGCGATTTTCAGCGTGTGCTCAATCCCGGTCATCCGGCGGCGGACGAAAACGGTTATGTGGCCATGCCGAACGTGGATTGGCCGACCGAGATGATCACGCTGAATCTGGCCAGCCGGACCTATCAGGCCAATGCGGCCATTTTGAAACGTTATCAAAAAATGGTGGAATCGAGTCTGGAACTTTTGAGATAAGGATATCGCAATGACGGTTCAGTTTAATCCTCAACTCAACAGCGTGTACGGCGCCGGGCAGGCGTCGTTTACGCCTCGACCCCACGAGGGCGGCCCGTCGCAGGGCGACTTTGCCAAGGCGATAAAACAATCCCTGGACAACGTCAATCAGGATCAGCACGAGGCCAATGCGTCCATCGTGGATTTGCTCAGCGGCAAGGAGCAGGATGTCAATACGGTGGTGGCCAGTGTGGCCAAAGCGGATATGAGCTTCAAAATGCTGGTCGGCGTCCGCAACAAGCTGGTGGAAGCCTATAAAGAAACGATGCGAATGCAGATTTAGGCCGGAAAACGGAAAGTCAGCGATTGGACAGGAACGGGTTGGCCTGGTTAACATATGGGATTGTTTCAGAACATTAACGCGGTCTGGCAGAAAATCGGTCTGATGCAGCGTGCGCTGCTGGCGGCGATTGTGCTGGCCTGTGTGATTACGGGCGTTCTGCTGACCCAGTGGGCGACGCGGCCGGAGATGCGTCTGTTGTACGGCAATCTGGACATTGAGGAATCGTCGCGCATCGCCGAGAAGCTCAGCGAAAGCAGCATCCCGTATGAAATCCGAAACGAGGGGCGCAACTTGTTTGTGCCGGCCAACCAGCTTTATACCCTCCGTGCGTCGCTGGCGCGGGACGGGCTGGTTCCGCGCAGCGGGGAGCCGGGATATGAAATTTTTGACAATGAAAAAATCGGCGTCAGTCCGCTGGTGCAGCGAATGAACTATAATCGCGCCCTGCAGGGAGAATTGGCCAAGACGATTCAGGTCTTTGACGGCGTCGAATTTGCGCGGGTGCATATCGTGCGTCCGGAACAAACCATGTTTACCACAGGCGGGGAAAAGGCCAGCGCGTCGGTGATGGTGCGTCTTCGTCCGGGCTTTCAGCTCAGCGCGACGACCATCACGGCGATACAAAGTCTGGTAGCCGGGGCGGTTGAGGGGCTGGGACCGGAGCAGGTGACCCTGGCCGACAGTCAGGGGCGGATGCTGAACAATCGCAATCACAGCGACCCGATTGTCGGCGGCGCTTCGACCTACAAGGATTACAAAGCGTCGGTCGAGCAGGAGATGACCGACCGGCTGATGCGTTCGTTGGAAACGGTGCTGGGCGCCGGACGCGCGACGGTCATTACCAATGCGATGCTTGATATGACGCAGGAAACCATGGTCAGCACGACTTATGAAAAAGGGATTCCTCTGGAAGAGACCATTGATGAGACCTCGACGACACAGGACGGGCTGACCGATGAAGAAGGGCGCGTCACGGCGCCGGGCAGTATGGAGCGCACCGGCAGTACGGTCAGCAAGTATAAATTGCCCGAAACTCGGACCACCCGCACGACGGTTCCGGGGCGGATTACGGGGTGGTCGATTTCGGTCGTGGCAGATTTAAGCAGGCCGGCGCCGCAAGCCGACAGCGAGGGCGATGCGCCGGGCGGTGGGGCGGATTTACTGATGACCGAGGACGATGTCAAACAAATTGTGCGTACCGCGATCGGGCCGGAACTGCTCAAAGAAGAACATTTGACGGTCAAGCATGTGCCGTTTGTGCGGGCTGTGCCGATGGCGCAGGAATCGGGCTTGTGGGTGGAACAGTTGGATCGCTATATGGATCTGGTGCGGCAGTCGTCGCTGGGGGTGATGGCCGTCTGCGCTCTGCTGGCGCTGAAGATTGTCACACGTGCAGGAGTTAAGGCGGCCTCTGAAAACGTCGCGGCGAATCAACTGGCCGGCGCCGGCGCCCTGGCCCCGCTGCCGTCCGCATCGGACGAGGAGATATTAAAGACGATTCGACAGCAAATCAATACGCAACTCCGTGAGAATCCCGAACAGGTGCGGCAGTTGTTTGCGTCATGGCTGACGGAGGATCGGTAAATGGCGTTTAAGGGAATACAAAAGGCGGCGATGCTGCTGACGATGCTGGATTCGTCCACCGCGACGGAATTGTTAAGAGATGTGCCCCAGGAAGTGATTCAAAAAATCGCCATGGAATTATCGCATCTGGATGCGCGAAAAGAAAAAGACGACGATCTGTTTATTCATGCAGCACGGGAATTTTATAACGAGCTGATGAAAAGCCAAAGCGGCTCGCTGCATGTCAAAAGTTTTGTCAACTCGCTGCTCCAGGGAGCGGTGGGGACGAAAGAAAAGGCCGTCGAGATGCAAAAGCGGATCAAAGAAGCAATGATCGAAAAAGATCCGTTTTTGGCGTTGTCATCGGCTTCGCCGATTCAATTGGCCGCGGCGCTGGAAGATGAGCCGCCTCAGGCGATTGCGGTGGTACTGTCGTCGCTTCCGTCGAAGCTGACGACCGAGGTGCTGGTGCGTCTGGAGGAGGACAAATGCCGGCAGACGATCTGGCGGATGACGCAGCCGAATGATGTGTCGTCGAAAACCATACGCCGGATCGGCGAGGTGGTCTGTAAACGGCTGATGGAGATGAACTCCGAAGAAGGCACACCGGTTAATGAAAATATGTCAAGAGATTCACTCCGTCGAGTGGCCATTGTGTTGAGCGGACTGGAAAAGGAGAAGCGCGACGCACTGCTCGGGGTCATCCAGGATCGCGACAGCGACACCGCGACGCTGGTGCGTTCACTGATGGTCACGTGGGATGATATTATCAAGATTGAAGACCGATCATTGCAGCAGACGCTGCGCAGCGTTGAGCCGACGGTGTTGGCCAAGGCGCTGCACGGCGCCGAGACGATCATCCGAGACAAGATTATGTCCAATATTTCCGAACGAATGAAGGAAATGATTGAAGAAGAGGCTTCGCTGATGGGCGAACCGCGAAAGAAAGATGTGATCGCCGCGCGGGAACAGGTGGCGCTGCCGCTTCGGGAAGCCAATGAAACGGGCGAGTTGTTGTTCATTGAGGAGGAGGAAGCTTAGGCGATGGCGCGCGATATGCTGTTTACAATCCAAACGCCTGTTCGCTCCGTGGAATTGCTGAACAGACGGCAGATAGAAGAGGCCGCCCACCGGAAAGAGGCGGCTGAACAGGCCGAGCGGACCCGGCGTCAATTGGCGCAGGCCTGCGACGCGTTGAGCAAAGCGGCGATGGAACTGCAAGCGTATTGTGCGTCCCTGTTTGCCTCGCAGCGGGAGCAGATTGTCCGGCTCAGTCTTGAGATTGCGGCGAGGGTGCTGGCCAAAGAGACGGCCGAGAGAAACTACGCCGTCGAAAAAATCGTGACCGAGGCGTTGCAGTCGGCGCCGCCGGCCAAACAATTGACGATTCGGTTGAACCCGGATGACGTGAAGGCGTTTGAGCAGGCCGCCGCCGAACAGGGGTTCAGTCTTCCGCCGAATGTGGAACTGGCTGCGGATTGGTCGGTCAATCCGGCCGAGTGCCGTATTGACAGCGAACTGGGAATCGTCGAATCGATGATTGAAGATCGATTGCGGCAAATCGAGCAGGCTTTGCTCGGATCGGAGCAGTCGGAATAAGCGATGAAATCATCCGGCGTACAAGTTGATTTTGAGCCGTTTTACGCGGCGCTGAAGCAGACGCCGCTGGTGCGACACCGCGGTGTGGTGACGCATGTCAGCGGACTGACGGTTGAGAGCAGCGGCCCGAATGTGGGACTGGGCCAGCTCTGTCAAATCACGCTGCACGACGGAAGGCAGGTACAAGCCGAGGTCATCGGGTTTCGCCGGGCAGAGTTGATTTTACTTCCGTTGGATGCGGTGGACGGGATTCGTCCGGGCGATACGGTCACGGCGCTGAATCAGCCCCGCCGGGTGGCGCTGGATGAAAGCATTATCGGGCGCGTTCTGGACGGCCTGGGCAATCCGATTGACGGACGCGGGCCGCTGAAAGGACGTATGATGCGCTCGATAGACAACGTCAGTCCCGCCCCGCTGGGCCGTGAGATGATTCGTGAGCCGCTGCCGCTGGGGATTCGGGCGATTGACGGGCTGCTGACCTGCGGCAAAGGACAGCGGATGGGGGTGTTTTCCGGCAGCGGGGTGGGCAAGAGCGTGCTGCTGGGCGAGATTGCCAACGGCAGCGATGCCGATGTGAATGTGGTGGCGCTGGTCGGCGAGCGGGGACGAGAGGTACGCGAGTTTCTGGAAAAAGACCTCGGCCCGGAAGGCGTCGCGCGGAGCGTCATTGTCGTGGCCACGTCGGATGCGGCGGCGATTCAGCGGGTCAAGGCGGCGTTTGTGGCGGCGACGATTGCCGAGTATTTTCGCGATCAGGGCAAAGACGTGCTGTTTATGATGGATTCGCTGACGCGGTTTGCCCAGGCGCAGCGCGAGGTGGGGCTTGCCGCCGGCGAGCCGCCGGCGACCAAAGGGTATTGTCCGAGCGTCTTTGCGCTGCTGCCGAGGCTGGTTGAGCGGCTTGGCTGCAATGAGCGCGGCAGCATCACGGGTATTTTGACGGTGCTGGCCGAGGGGGACGATCTGAACGACCCGGTCGCTGACAGCGCCCGGTCGCTGCTGGACGGCCATATTGTGCTGTCGCGCAAGCTGGCCGACCGCGGCCATTATCCGGCGATTGATATCCTGCAAAGCGTCAGCCGGTTGATGAATACGGTCGCGACGCCGGCGCATCGGCAGGCGGCGATGGCGCTGCGGGAGATTTATGCGATTTATGCGGATGCGGAGGATTTGATTTCGATCGGCGCGTTCGTGCCCGGCAGCAATAAGCGCATTGACGGCGCGGTGGCGCTGATTGAGCGGATACGGCAATTTCTGATTCAGCCGATACGCCGGCGCAGCGCGTTTGATGAGACGATCAGGCAGCTTGAAAGCATTGTACAGGCATGGAATGACTTGCTGGGAATGCCGCGCTCCGGTCCGGCCGGCAGCGCCGGTCCGGCGCAGCAGGCATAAGGACGGGCGGCGATGCAAAGGTTCAGATGGCGACTGCAGCGGCTGTTGGAGGTGCGGCAAAAACAGCAAGACGCTCTGCGAGCCGAATTGATGGCGTTGACCGAACAGACCACGGCGCTGCGGGGGCGAATCCTGATGGAAAAAGCGATGCTCCGCAGCCGATTGAGCGACTTGCGGGCACTGGAGCCGGATCGACGGCTCAGCCGACAGCAGGAATTTATGGCGTATGTGTCGGCGGTGGACGGCCGGCTCGCGGCGATGGGGCGGGCATTGGGCGAGTTGGAACAGAAACGAAAGGAAAAAGCCGAGGCTATGACGGCGGCACGAAAGAGCCGTAAGGTGCTCGAACGTCTTCGAGAGCGTGCGATGGAGGCGTACTGTCGCCGCGTTCACGCGGAAGAACGCAAGGCCGAGGACGAGAGTACCCAGGCCGCCGTTGCCCGACGCATTTTGGGAATGAGTTAACGACAGCCGTTTTATAAACGGAGGTATCGAACGTATGAAAAAGTATCAAATTATCGTGATGGTTGCTCTGGGTGCGTTCAGTTTTGCGGCCAGTTTCGGATTTAACTGGTTCAGAAAGCAGAAGGCCGCCGATGCCGCCGTCCTGCCGCAGGAACCGCCGGCCTCTGAGACGACAGCCGGCCTGAGCGGTCAGCGCGCCGCCTTAGCCCCGGCCGTACTCGCCCGACAGGGGTCGCAGGGCATCGATGAACAAATGGGGCTGACCGAACGCCAACTGCAGCATTTGATTTATGATGTGCGCGAAAAAATGAACGAATACAATCAACGAGAAAGGGAACTGGCCGAGGAAGCGGCGCGGCTTGAGCTGGTACGCCAAAGTCTTCAGGAGGACATTGAGCAACTCAACGAACTTCGCGAAACACTGGATCTGAAGCTGGCGGCGATCAACGAAAAAGAAGAGCAAATCCGCAACACCCTCATTGCCGTTGAAGAAGTTGAGCGGGTCAATCTTGAGCGTCTTGCAGCGACTTACGACAAAATGGACCCGGCCCAGGCCGGCAAAATCATGGTGAATATGGCGGCCAACAATCAGCTTCAGGATGTGGTCAAGATTCTGTACTATATGAACGAACGGAATGCGGCTCGTGTGCTCGGTGAGATCGGTTCGACGCGGCCGGAAGTGGCCGGCGTGCTGAGCCTGCAGCTTAAACGGGTGCAGCAAGGAGAATAACACGATGGATATTGCAACAGTCGTCGGTCTGTTTTTGGGTTTTTTGGTCATTGTCGTGGCGATTACGATGGGCGGCGGTGCGCTGATATTTGTCCATGTGCCGTCGATGTGCATCGTGGTAGGGGGGATGCTGTGTTCGGTTCTGATTCATTTTTCGCTCAAGCAGTTTTTGAGCATTTTCAATGTCGTCAAAAAGACGTTTATGACCAAAGTTCCCCGTCCGAATGAAATCATTCGCCAGATGGTCAACTATGCGGCCATCAGTCGGCGCGACGGCGCGCTGGCGCTGGAAGAGCAAATTCGCCGAGTGGACAACGCCTTTATGGTCAAGGGTCTTCAGATGCTGGTGGACGGGCAGGAGGAAGAGATGATTCGCGGATTGATGGCGCTTGAGATTGAAAACCTTCAGGATCGCCACGCCAACGGCAAGAAGATTCTGGAATTTATGGGGGCCTCGGCGCCGGCGTTCGGAATGATCGGCACGCTGATCGGTCTGGTGCAGATGCTGCAAAACCTCAGTTCCCCCGAACAGATCGGTTCCGGCATGGCGGTGGCCTTAATTACGACGTTTTACGGCGCGCTGCTGGCGAACCTGGTGTTTATCCCGCTGGCGGGCAAACTGGGGATGTATTCCAGGGCCGAGTCGCTGGCGATGGAGATGATTGTCGAGGGAATCTGCACCATCAGCCGCGGCGAAAACCCGACGGTGGTGCGCGAAAAAATGCAGGCGTTTATCTCACCGACGCATCGTGAAGAAGTCAAGGCGACGATCTGATGGCACAGCGTTCGCGGAAAAAACCTGATGACGAGGCCGGCGGCGGCGCTCCGGACTGGATGGTGACGTTTTGTGATTGTATGACGCTGCTGCTGACATTTTTCGTGCTGCTGCTGAGTTTTGCGACCTTTCATAAGGAAACCATGCCGAAGTTGGGGTTGTCGTTTGCTCAGGCGCTTCCGGCTATCGGTCTATCGCAAAGCGACCAAAAGGATTCGATGTGGGAAAAAATGAGCAGCGATGAAACCGTCCGGCAGACGGAAGGCAGCGAGACGCGAACGCCCGATTCACAGCAAAGCAGCAATTTTATGCGGGAAAAGCGAGCGCTGGATTTTCGCAATCTGAAGGTGTTTTCGGTGTCTTCGGAGACCTTTTTCTGGGGGCGCGGCGCGGCGATTTCCAATCGGGGTACCGAGGTTCTCGATGCGCTGGCGGTGTTTCTTCGACATCAGCCGGCGCGGGTCGTCATCAGCGAAAACGGGCCGGACGGCAATGTGGAACTGGGGCTAAGGCGAGCCGCGGCGGTGATGGACTATCTGGTCGAGCAGCAGGGACTGGATCAGCGGTGTTTCAGTCTGACGGCATCGAGTACCATGCGTGAAAAAAGCCCTCATCGTCGGCTTGAAATCACGCTGCTGGACAGGAGCATCTACGAATGAGCCGAAGCAATCGACTCACAGAGAAAAAAACCGGCGCACCGGGGTACATTGTCACCTTTTCCGATATGATTACCCTGCTGCTGACCTTTTTCGTGATGCTGCTGAGTATGGCCGAGACACAGGTTGAAAAACATAAATTTGAAGTCGGTATCAATTCATTCCGTCGGGCCATCGCGGATATGGGATTATCCGGGCTTTTGATCAATCGCTCAATGAGTTCGACGTTTAACCACCCGAAAGTGTATTATCGTGTTGACGCCGGTCAGGATGAGCCGGAAGATCGTTCGATTGACGCCCAGACAGAGATGCTTCGCCGCGTGCTGATGGATATTGAGCAGATGATGACCATTTCGCCGTCGCAAATCACCGCGGCTCAAAAGACGGCGTTTTCAACGCAGATTCGCTTTGCCGCCGGCCGGTGGGAGCTGGATTCCGCCGGGCGCAATGAACTGAAAAAATGGGTGGAACAGTTTAAGGTTCACTTTTCCGACCAGCAGCCGGCGCTGTATGTGCTGGCCCTGGCCCAGGACGCCCCGCCGTCGCAGCAATGGCCCGTCTCGGCTCGACGCGGACAGGCGGTTGCCGATTTTATTCGAGCGCAGTTTCCCGACGACGTCAATTGGCCGATTTACTGCTGGGGCGCCGGGCCGGGCGGCGACTGGACCGGACACAGCGGCCCGGCCAATCCCGAAACTCAGATATTGATTACCGTGTTAATTGACAGCAAGTAAGATCAGAGGCAAAAAAAAGAGGTCGAGAACAGAAGGCCAGGATGGGCGGTTGGAGATTCGGGATTTTGTACAAATCCACGGCCAAGCGTTTAAGTTTTGGACGCCGCCGTGCGGGGGAGTATGCGCTATGATAAATTTAGGCGTTTTTTGCGTTTAGGCATACCATTTGCACACCCTTCAGCGAGATGTTTTGTGAGGATAGTCTATGTTGAAACAACGTATCCTGTTGCTGGGTGGGTTGCTGGCGCTGTCGATTGTCGGGCAGGTCCTGCTGCGGCCGTGCCTGGGGACGCCTGAACGGGCGGGGGACGCGGCCGATACGTCGTCGTCGGCTTCCCGAAACGATCAATCCGAAGCAAACAATGCACAAATGGCCGAAGACAACGCTGCCGGTACGCCGATGTTTTCCGATGATACGGATTTTCTGCAGGGGCAGTTGTGGCGTCAGTTCTTTTATATGATCGGTTTTGTGGCGCTGATTGGGCTGGGGGCCTGGCTGGTCTGTCGCAAATTGGGCGGCGGATCCGTCGGCGGCGGGCGGACCATTCGTATCGGCGAGACCGTCCGGCTCGGCCCGCGAAAGTCGCTGCATCTGATTCGCGTCGGCTCCAGGACGCTGTTGGTCGGTGCGACCGGCGAACAGGTGTCGCTGCTGGCGGATGTGAGTGATCATGTCTCCGGCGATGAGGGCAAAACAGATGCGTAAGCCGATGCTGCTGTGGGTGGTGCTGGGATCGCTGGCGGTGCTGCCGTGCATTCCCTTGTCGGCTCAGACCAACGGCGGCCATACGCTGCCGTCGGTGCCGCAACTGCTGGACGTCGTGGACAAGGCCACGACCGATCCGACCGACGATACGCCGAACGAATGGAGCGCCCCGGTCAAACTGGTGGTGCTGTTTACGCTGTTGGCGGTGCTGCCGAGTGTGCTGGCGATGACCACCTCCTTTACGCGGATTGTGATCGTGCTCGGATTTGTACGGCGGGCGCTGGGCACGCAGAATATTCCGCCGAATACGGCGGTGCTGGGACTGGCGCTGTTTTTGACGCTGTTTACCATGGCGCCGACATTTTATCGCATTCAGGAGGAGGCGGTGCGCCCGTATCTGGACGATGAGATTGAATTTGATCAGGCCACAACAACGGTCAGTACCCTTTTGAAAGAGTTTATGATTCGTCAGACACGCAAAAGCGATATGGCGCTGTTTGTCTCGATTGCCAAGGCGCCGATGCCCGACAAGGTCAGCGATCTGGGGCTGCATATTGTCACGCCGGCGTTCATTATCAGTGAATTTCGCACCGCCTTTGAAATCGGGTGTCTGGTGTTTATTCCGTTTTTATTGCTGGATCTGGTGATTGCCAGCGTGCTGCTCAGCGCCGGTATGATGATGCTGCCGCCGGTGATGATTTCGCTGCCGTTTAAGCTGATTTTATTCATTCTGGTCGATGGCTGGGGTGTGCTGGCGCAGGGATTGAGCTTGAGTTTCAGATGAGAGAATTCAGAATTCAGAATGTAGAATTGGAGTTGCTATGGATGTGGATGTAGTCCTTTATCTGGGTCGGCATACGATGGAAACAGCGCTGCTGCTGGCGGCGCCGATTCTGCTGGTCTGTATTTTTACCGGTATTGTGATTTCGCTGTTTCAGACGGTCACCTCGATTCGCGATATGTCGCTGACGATTGCACCGAAACTGATCGCCGTGGGAATCACGTCGCTGCTGTTTGGCAACTGGATGCTGCAAATTCTGATGAAATTTACCACCGAGATCTTCAGCCGTATCCAAAGTTACGGTGTTTGAGAAATCAGAAGTCAGAGAGATTGGCCTGTGGGTATGGATTGACGTTTTTTGAGTACATCAGCATGCTTTTATGGATATTCCGACCGGTAACATCTTTGGGTTTATGCTGATTCTGACGCGGATCGGTGCGTTTTTTGCTGCGTCGCCGTTGTTTAGCTGGCAGACGATTCCGCATCGCAGCAAAATCACCATCGCGCTGATCCTGGCGAGTTTTTTTGCCGCGATCACGCCGTATCCGGCTCAGGCTGCGGCGATCAGTCCGGTCGAGGCGCTGTTGTTTTTGCTGGACGAGACCGTTTACGGGCTGGCGCTGGGGCTGGTGGCCTACAGCTTGCTGGCGGTGGTTCGAGTGGGCGGGGGCATCATTGAACAGCAGATGGGATTGACGATGGCCAATGTGATGGATCCGTTTCTGGGCGAAGAAAGCCGCCCGGTCGGGACGATTCTTGAAATCATTTTCGTGCTGATGCTGTTCGCGACCGAAGGGCATCATCTGCTGCTGCATATCCTGAGCCGAACGTTTGAGGGCTATCAGCCGGGGACGACCCCCACCATTGAAGCGCTGGCCGGCAGCGTCCTGAAAGCCGGTTCGGCGATGATGATGCTGGCGCTGCAGTTGGCCGCCCCGATTTTGGCGACGTTTTTGCTGCTGATGGTCGTGCTGGCGTTTATGGCCCGGGTTGCGCCGGAAGCGAACGTCCTGTTTTTAAGCCTGCCGCTGCGATGCGGCCTGGGATTATTGATGGTGGGGATTTTCATGCCGTTTCTGGCGGCGTATCTCAAACAGTTTGCGTTGTGGCTGAATCGGCTGATACCCGTTTAATTATGCAAGACCGTTCGCCGCTCGCTATTGCGCTTGACCGAAGCCAATGGATAAGGCACAAAACAAAACTGAACAGCCGACTCAGCATCGGCTGAGAAAAGCCCGGCAAGAAGGGCAATCGCCGCAAAGCCAGGAGATGCTCTCGGCCGCGACGCTGGCGACGCTGGTCGGGGCGGCGGCGCTGCTGGGACCGTGGTTTACCCGCTGGTGCAAGGAGCGGATACGCACCGGGTTGGTTCCGGATACCTCGGTGATGGAGAATAGTCAGGCATTTGTGGGATTTATGGGCCGGCAGGTTATCGATATGATGTTGGTATCGCTGCCGTTTATTGCATTGATCTTCGCGGCCGGTGTGGGAGTGAGCTTGGCGATTTCCGGCTTGCAGTACAGTCCCAAGGCGCTGGAGTGGAAGCTGGACAAGCTCAGTCCGGCCAAGGGGCTGAAGGAATTGTTTTCGACTGAATCGCTGGTCAAACTGGGGTTTTCCATCCTGAAGCTGCTGTTCATCGGGGTGCTCGTCTGGATTTATCTCAAAGAGCGTCTGGATGTGCTTGTGACGTTCCAATGGGTGCATATGGATCGCATGCTCGCCGCTATCGGGGGGCTGATTCTCGGCGCGGCGGTGCGGATTTGTGTGGGGCTGGTCGTCATTGGGGTTCTTGATCTGATCTATCAAAAATGGAAATATATAGAAAACCTCAAGATGACCAAACAGGAAGTCCGTGATGAGCACCGCGATACCGAAGGGTCGCCGGAGGTCAAATCGCGGATTCGCCGAAAGCAGTACGAAGCGGCGATGCAGCGGATGCTTCAGGATGTGCCCAAGGCCGACGTGGTGCTGGTCAACCCGACGCATGTGGCCGTGGCCTTGCGATATGATGCCTCGAAGATGCAGGCCCCGGTGGTGGTGGCCAAGGGCGGCGATCATATGTGCGAAAAAATCAAGGATATCGCCCGTGCGTACGGTGTGCCGATCATTCGCCGCCCGTCGCTTGCCCGTGAGCTGTTTGCGACGGTCAAACTCGGAAAACCCATCCCCGATGCGCTGTTTGTCGCGGTGGCCGAGGTGCTGGCGCTGGTCTATCGCCTGCGAAAAAACAAATAAAGCGTGCAAAAGCCCCTTTACCCTCAATGCCTTGCTGCCCGAACCGGAAGGGTTGCCGGGACAGTCGAGTTGTCCACCCCGTAAGAAGATGACGGCGCAGCGGGTCGCCTCATCGCTCGAGCCTTGCTATGGCGGTTATCAGGATGTTTCTTTGGCGCAGGTGCGGGCGCGTTCCTGAAGGATATCCATTTTGCTTCGGATTTCAGCGGCCATCCGGCTGTTGGGAAAGTTCTGAACAATCTCTTTGCCCGTTTCCAGCGCCTTTTTCCAGTTCTTTTCGGTGACGGCAACGGAAAATTCCACGCCGAGATTATGCAGTTTGGTGCGAAAGACGGTCACGGCCGATTCCTTCAGCGCCAGCGCTTCGGCGGGCGTCAGATACAAGTCCAGTTCTTTGAGGATTTCAAGGCTGCGGTCGGTATCCTTGTTGCGCACGGCCAGATCCCATTCGGCCAGCAGTTCGCGTTTGTGCCGGTCTTTGTGTTCCCGCAGGCGGGCAGGCATGGTTTTGGCCCTGTCGGAGTACGGAAAGGTTTTGATGAGACTTTCAATGTGCGCCCCCGCCTGCGCCCAGCGATATTGGCTGAACAAATCTTCGATATGAGCGATAATCTGATTGATGCGTCCTTCTTCGGTCGCGGCGCGGTATCGGTCCGCCATGCGTTTCAGACGGGCGGCCAATTCATGATATTTGGGTTGTTGCGCCATGGCCTCGATCATCGTCTCGGCCTGATCAAAATCATGCTGATGGAGTTTGTTCAGGGCCGCCTCGCCCAATTCCAGTTGTTCGGCGTCCCGAAAGACAATTTCTTTGGCGGTGTCGCTGAGCCGAACGCCCTGGGCAATCTGAACCAGCAGGGTACTTTGACGATTCAGCATTTCGCTGGAATTGTCCAGTTTTTCGCCGGTGTCTTTGAGGCTTCGCACCGTCTCATACGACAGCAGCAAGAGAACAAATACCGCATAGGCCAATGCCAGTGTAAACAGACCGCCGGCGATGACAAGCAGAGTCTGCCCTGTTTTTTCCTGGGGGGTTTGGATTGACCAGCCGATGCCGGCGAAAATCAAGGACAGCAACACGATCAATGCAAACAGAAAATGCCACTTGAACCGCCAGATTGTGCTTTCTTTTCGACTCTTGAAAAAGTCCATTGCGCGTCTCCATACACAGCATAATCGCTCTGAAATTCATTGTATCCAAACGCGCAAGAACTGTCAACTGATTTCAACGGCGGCCGCCGAACCGGATAAAGCCTAAATGGATTAAGTGAAACCGGATTTGATGTCCTAATCAAACCGTTCCAGCCAGTGTTCGCTCAGCAACATCAAATGGTCGATCGTAATGAACCCGTCGATATGGTTGGGGTCGGTGATCAAAAGCTCACAGGGTATATTCGGGTCCGCAACGACATTGGGGTCGTTGCAGTCGGCCAGCCAGGCCTGGGCCATAATATCAAAGTCATGGTAATCAATGGCGCAGTCGGTATTGAAATCGCCAAACTTCGGGACATTCCGGCAAAGGCGAAAATTGTCCAGCGCCAAATAACTTTTATAAATTTTGTCCAGATAATCGCGGACCTCGCACGACAGAACGTATTGGCCGCATTGCGGGCCATCGAACCGGTGATGGAAGTATTGCCAGCCATGGGTAGAACCATAATTCCCGACATCTTCGGTCGAAATTTCAGCAAGAATCACCGGACGCAGCCCGTCATTGGGATCGACCGGCTCGAGCAAAATGCGTCCGGTGTCATCATAGGGCAGATAATCACAGGTACCGAAAAAGTAATACCCTGAAATCATGTCTCCAGGACAAATCGAAATTAGCTGCTCTATTCTCGAATACAGCGTTTTTCCGGCCGAATCCATCCCCTGCGCATCGCCTGTGGACAACACCACAAAATAGTCTCCCTCGACGGGGCTTGGAATCGACCAATAAACCGGCTGTCGCTGTTCCGGTCTCGGCGTGAATTGGCGATGCAGGCCGACGTAGTTCAGATTGCCAGGGGTGTCGTCCCACTGCCAGTACATGGGCGGCGTGAACCACGGCGTGGCACGGTTTGGGTCCGGAATTTCAAAGCTGCTGTTGAGAAGTTGTCCCTCGGAAACGGCGCAGAAAGACACACTGAGCAGCGCGACAAAAAGGGCGCGCAAATCCATAAGAAGAATTCCCGAAAAATCAAAAAAACCGCCCCATTATCGGCATTCAAATCGGTTGTTATAATAAAAATAAGTGCAATATAATTT
>OMKS01001773.1_pt1 | contig 18800 bp, 15 predicted proteins | sample 1674721 | NCBI WGS metagenome assembly OMKS01 (sample SAMN06264996, study PRJEB25208) | sediment metagenome | isolation source: hot spring sediment | place: USA: California | collected 2014-09-02
GAGGATCACGGAAGCATCAACTTCCTCAAGGGCGGCATCCAGTACGCGGACCTCGTCAACACCGTCAGCCCGACCTACGCGGACGAGACGCGCACACCCGAATACGCCCACGGCATGGCTCTCTACCTCAACGACAGGGGCGACAACTACGTGGGCATCCTCAACGGCGTGGACTACGCGCAATGGGACCCCGCCACGGACAAACTCATCCCGGCGCGCTACACCGCCGATGACCTGAGCGGCAAAGCCGTTTGCAAGCTCGAGCTACAGAAACGCTTCCTGCTGGACACCGATCCAGAAATCCCCATCGTCGGCGTCGTGAGCCGGTTCGCCGATCAAAAAGGGCTGGATTTACTGGCAGCCTCCATCGAAGCCATCGTCAACACAATGAAAGTGCAGTTCGTCATCCTGGGGTCGGGCGACAAGGGGCTGGAAGCCTTCTACGGTGGCCTGCCCGCGCGCTATGCCGGACGCATCGGCAGCTACATCGGCTACGACAACGCACTGGCGCATTGGATCGAGGCCGGGTCGGACTTCTTCATCATGCCGTCGCGCTACGAACCGTGCGGCCTGAACCAGATTTACTCGCTCAAATACGGGACGCTGCCCATCGTGCGCAGTACCGGCGGCCTGGCGGACACCGTCGAACAGTACGACGAAACCACCGGCGAGGGCACCGGCTTCAAATTCTGGGAACCGAGCGCCCACGCCGTCTACTACGCCGTCGGCTGGGCCGTGAGCACGTACTACGACCGAAGGCCGCACATAGCGAAGATGATCCAGAAGGCAATGGCGCAGGACTTCTCGTGGGAGGAAAGCGCCAGGGCGTATCTGGCGGCGTATGAGCGCGCGATCAGGAACAAACAATCGGGCTAATTTGTGCTATACTTGAGGTAACAAGCACACAAGCAGTGGACTTTTTGGAGGTTCCAAATGACACAAACGATAACAGCCAATACACTTACCATCGAAAAGAATGAGTTATCATCCCTGTTGCGCGATGTTGTGCGTGAAGTGGTTCGTGAAGAACTTTACCGTTTCGCAGCACGAGAAGGCGAATGGGAAATAGAGGAGAATTCCGTCCTGTGGGAAGATCTAACAGCTTTGCGCGCCGAAAGCCGCGCTGGAACACTTACCCTACTTTCCCATGCTGAGGTTTTCGGAAAATGAGCTATCGGGGCGTTTACACGGCGCGTTTCGATAAACGGTACAAGACGTTCCAGAGTATGCAACCACGCATCGAAAAAGTCGTTGAGCAAATTCTAGCAAATCCGTACGAACGCACCGAGCGGCTGACGCATAAAAGCGGATTCAATCTCAAAGGCTGCCGAAGCGCGCACGTCGGACGCAACTTCCGTATCATTTTCGTGATATGCGCCGAATGTCGTCAAGAGCCAGCATGTGAGTATTGTTTCTGCGAGGGTTTGACAGATGATACCATCATTTTTCTCACCGTCGGGCCGCACGCACAGGCTTACGTTATGCGGTAAAGCTTCTTGTAACTATCCAGGGCATCCTCCTGACAAACAGCAGGAAGACACTAAACGCAATATGACTACCACCAATGAACCTCTCATACCCAAACACGGCGGCTACCGCAACCTCAAGAGCTTCCAAATCGCACAACTGGTATATGACGTCACCGTCCGTTTCTGTGACCGCTACATCGACAAGCGCAGCCGCACCCACGATCAAATGGTGCAAGCCGCGCGGTCGGGGGTGCAGAACATCGCCGAGGGGAGCCAGGCATCGGGGACTTCGAAGAAAATGGAACTCAAGCTCACCAACGTGGCACGGGCCAGTTTGGAAGAGCTAAAGCTCGATTACGAAGATTTCCTGCGACAGCGCGGACTGCCGCTCTGGGAACGCAGTGATCCGCGCCGCCAAGATCTAATCGACCGCCGCTGCGATACTGCTGAAGAAGTAGCACAGTGGGTTCATGAGGTGTTTGCTTGTGGACGGAGTGGACAGGGTAGAGCAGGAACGAACACGCCCCCCACCTACCAAGAGATTGCAGCCAACGCTGCGCTAGTCCTGATAACTGTAGCTTGCAGCCTGCTAGACCGCCAACTTGCAGCACAAGCCAAAACCTTCGAAAACGAAGGTGGCTTTACCGAGCGTCTCTACCGCGTCCGCACTGCCAAACGCGCCTCATCCGCCCAGACCACCAGGTCCACCCCGTCCACAAAGACCTGAAAAGCCCCAACAACCTTACCCCGCCTCCACCGCCGGCAAATCCTCCAAACTCAACGACAACACCTGCGAGATGCCATCGTCGCCCATCGAGACGCCGTAGATTGTATCCGAAACCTCCACCGTCCCGCGATTGTGCGTGATGATGATGAACTGCGTCTCCCGCGATAGCTCGCGCAGCATGGCGCGGAACCGGCCCACGTTCGCTTCGTCCAGCATCGCATCCACCTCATCGAGGATGCAGAACGGCGTCGGGCTGACGCGCATCACCGCGAACAGCAGCGCCACCGCCGTCAGCGTGCGCTCGCCGCCGGAGAGCATCCCCAGGCCGGACGTGCGCTTCCCAGGCGGGCGCGCCATAATCTCCACACCTTCGGTGCCATTCGCTTCGCCCTCATCGCTCAGCATCGTGAGCTTCGCCGTGCCGCCGTTGAACAGCAGCTCGAAGATGCGTGAGAACTCCGCCGCAACGGCCTTGAACGTCGTGCGGAACGTCGTCTCCATCATCTCGTCCAACTCGCCGATGATCTGTCGCAGATGATCGGACGCCTTCTCCAGGTCCGCCATCTGCTCGCGGAGGAACCCGTGCCGCTCCTCAAGCTCGTCGTACTCCTCCTTCGCTGCGAAATTCACCGGCTCCAGGCGGCGAATCTGCGTGCGCAGGTCGCGGATCTGACGTTCCAACCCCTCCGGCAGCTCTTTCACCACCGGCAGTGCCGACACAATCGCCTCCAGCGGCAATGGCTGTTGCGCGGAAAGCGTTTCCGGCAGATCGCCGATGACGATGTCCAACGCCTCCTCGATCTCGCGGCGCAGCGTTTGCAGTTGGTCCTCGCGGCGGTTGGCCTCCACCTCGGCCTGCGTACGCCGCTGCTCCGCATCGTGCAGCACGCGGCGCGCCTCGTGCTCCTGGCTCTCGTGCGTCGCCAGCGTCTGCTCGCACTTCGCCAACTCCGTTTCCAACGCCGGGACCTGCGCCGAAAGCGCGTTCGCCGCGGCGCGCGCTTCGTCGTAGGCGCTTTGCAGCGCCTCCAATCGCGCTTCCAATTGCGCGAACTCCTCCCCCAGACCATCCAGATGCCGCGCCGAAGCGGCAATCTGCGCCTGCAAGCGCTGTGCCTCGCGTTGGCGCGTCGCCAGCAACACGCGCCGGTTGTCGTGCTCCTGTGTCAACAGCGCGACCTGCGTGCGACGTTCCGCGGTCACGCGGGCCGTGTCATCGCCGGCGAGCGCGCCCAGTTCATGGGACAATGACCCAAGCTGCACTTCGGCCTCGCGCAGGGCGGCGGCAGCCGCTTCATGCTCCTGCTCTAAACGTTCACACGTCGCCTGCAAACGCTCACGCTCCTGCCGCGCCTCGGTGAGCAGGTTGCGCTGCCACTCGCTCTCCTGGATCAATTTGTCCAGCGCGCCGACCTCGCGCTCGACCGCGCGGTCGGTCTCCTGGCGGCGCTGCTCGGCGGATCGGCGCTGCTCGGTGGCGGCATGAAGCGCCTTCTGCAAGGCCTGGAACTGCGCCTCGTGCTCGCGCAAGCTACCCTGCAACGTCTTGACCTCAGCCTCCAACGTCGCGACGCGCTCCGGCAACTCGCGGCGCTCGCGCTCGCGGGCCAGCAGCCCCCCACCCTGGGATGATGATTGTCGTTCCTCGCCACCCGTCACCGCACCGCTGGAACGCACGATCTCGCCTTCCACCGTGACGATGCGGAAGTTGCCACGCAACTTCCGGTACAGCTCACGCGCGGCATCCAGGCTTTGCGCGATGGCGGTACGGCCCAACAGCAACAGCACGACAGGCCGGTAGCGCGCCTCATAGTTCACCAGTTCCGAAGCCACACCGATGACGCCATTACCGCCGGGAACCTCCAACACGGGCGCCGGGTTCAGCGTATCCAGCGGCAAGAACGTCGCGCGTCCGGCGCGGCGGCGCTTGAGCCACTCGATGGCGGTCTGCGCGTCGGTCCAACGCTCGGCGACGACGTTTTGCAACTGCCCGCCCAGTGCCGTCTCGATCGCGCGATCCAGATGCTCGGGAACGCTCACCAGCGCCGCGACGGTCCCCGGCAAGCCGCGCAGTTCAGCGCGCTCGGCAGCTTGCAGCACCGCGCGCACGCCCGCGTACAGCCCCGCGCCCTCGGCGTGCAGCCGCTCCAACGCCTCCAAGCGCGCCGCCACCCGCTGAAGCTCGGCCTGTTTGCCGCCCAAATCCCGGCGCAAGTTCTCGCTCGCATTACGCGCTGCTACAAGCTCCGCGTCCAACCGGGCGACCTCAGCTTCGGCGGCCCGCAACACGGCGTCGGCCTCGTCCAATGCGCGGCGGGCCTGCTCCACGGCGGCCTGCTGCGCGCGACGGCGCTCGGTTGCCGAGGCCACCTGCGCCTCCAACTGTCTTACACGCTGTGCCAGTTGCGCCAGCCGCTCCGTGGCCTGCTCCAGACGGCTCTGCCGGTCGGCCAGACGGTGGCGATTTTCCAGCGCCCGCGCCTGGGCCTGTCCCTGGCGGCTGAGAAGCGCCTGCCGCTGCTGCTCCACCGCGCGATGCGCCGTCTCCGCTTCGGCCAAGTGCGCCTGCGCTTCGGCCAACTGGGCCTGCGCCGCTTCGAAATCGGCCTGCAACGCGACGATGTCCTGCGTCTCGACCTCCAGTGCCGCGCGCAACGGGGCGAGATTGGCCTGCCCCTCTTCCTGGCGTTCCTGTAACTGGCGATGGCGCTCTCGGGCCACGGCCAACTCGCGCTGGCGCTGTTCCGCCTCGGTGTGGCGAGCACCGCTCTCGCGGTGAAGTTCCGCCAACTGCCCGCGCATATCGGCAATCTGCTGCCGTAGATTAACGATGCTCTCTGTCACCATCTCGGATGCACCCGCGTGCTGGCGCACCTTCTCATCGTGATAGGCCACACGCTGGCGCACCTGCTCCAATTCGGACACCGCCCGTCCCCAGCGATAGCCGTACCACGTGCGCAGCGTCGTGGTGAGTTCGGCGGTCAGTTCGGCGTACTGTTCGGCACGCGCGGCCTGCCTTTTGAGACGGCGCAGGTGCGGCTCGATCTCCCCGACGATGTCGTAGACGCGCTCCAGATTGTGGTGCGTTTCGTCCAGACGGCTCGCCGCATCCTCGCGACGCGTCCGGTAGGGCGCAATGCCCGCCGCCTGCTCGAACAGCGCCAAGCGCTCGTGCGGTCGCAACGCCAGCACCTGATCCACCAACCCTTGCCCGATGATGAGGTAGGCATCGCGGCCCAACCCGGCGCGGTCGAGCAAATCGCGTAAATCCATCAGGCGCACGCGGCTGCCGTTGAGCATGTAGTCGGTCTTGCCATCGCGATAGGTGCGGCGCTCCACGATGACTTCGGCGAAATCGACCGGCAGCCAGCCGTCGCTGTTATCGAAGGTGAGGGAGGCACGCGCCATTCCCGCGCGGGCGCGCTTCTTGCTGCCGGCGAAGATCATGTCCTCGCCGGTGCGCCCGCGAATCGTCGTCATCCGCTGTTCGCCCAACACCCAGCGGATCGCGTCCGCCACGTTGCTCTTGCCGCTGCCATTCGGCCCGACAATCGCCGTGATGCCGGTGGGATACACAAAAGTGAGGGGATCCGCAAAGGATTTGAACCCTTGAACGTTGAGTTGTTTGAGTTTAGACATGGTGCTCCTAGAGCGTAAACCAAGACTACAAAAGTCTCAGCACGCATCTGTTCTTTACGAGTTTTTCATCAGCGTAGATATGGGGTCAAACAGGTGCATCGTGAGACTTTTGTAGTCTCTCCTCCCCCGTTTCCGGCCAGACCGGGATAAACATCAGCCATTGGTCGGGATGGCGGCGAATCAAATCTTCGATTTGGGCCAGCACCCGCCGCAGGTTGTGCGCAATGTCGGCTTCGGCGTCGCCGGTGCGCTCCATCTCCATCGGTGGATTGGCGATAACGTTGTAGGCGCCGCCATCTTCATCGGGATCATAATACGCCGCAATCGTCATCACCAGGCAATCGGTGCGCAGCGGGATGCGGATGTAGCCGGTGGGCAAGTATGCCGTCGCGCCAAAGAATTCGACGGGTTCGTTGCCCTCGTTGACCGGGCGATCCACGCCGGTAACAACGACACCGCCCGCGCGCAAACGCGCCATCGCATCGCGCAGAGACCTGGCCGAAATCGGGGTAATGATGACATTGCCCTTTTCGCGTAAACGATTGAAGAATTCAAATCCGGCCGGCGGTTCGGCCAGCGAAAGCGCCTGTATCGGCATAGGCCAGTACTGCGAGAGTCCGATCAAGGCTAGATCGAAGTTACCCATGTGTACACCCAAGACGAAAAGGCCACGCCCAGAGGCGATCCCCTGATCCAGGTAGGCCTTGGCCTCCGCAGTCAAGCGCACCGGCGGATAGAAATCCTCGACGTTAGTTCCACCGCGCCCAACGTTATGGAACAGCTCATAGTAACCGCGATTCGCGTTGCTGAGAAGGCGATAGGCGGTCTGGTGCAGTTCCTTCTCTGACGTCTCCGGCCCCAAAACGTGACGCAGATTTGCGCACACATTCTGATAGACATCCGATTTGAAAGTCACCATCAAGCGGGTAATCAGCGCGGCAACGGACTTCCCGCCACGCGGCGGAAGATATTTCCCCAGGTAGAAGCCCAACCGGGTAGACCAGCCTTTGGCGAAAAACGCTTTGGCTCCCAAAGGGTTACCCTTGATGCGGCGCTTCGCTCAGCGCGTGCGGCGCTTCGATAAGCACCGGGAGACCACGCACCAGGCACAACAACAACGCCACCCACGCACAAACCTGCGCCACGACATTGATTGTCGCTAACGCGGGGCTACCGGCGGCAGCCAGGCCGTGCGTCAGTGCGAGGAAGAAAAAGGCGATAGCCTTCGCGACCGCAAAGGGCGTACGCAGCCACGGAGACTTCACCAGGAACCGCCCCACGCGCGAACGCATCATCTCGAATGGCGCGAGACCCTTCGACGGCGCGACAGCGCGAACGGCATCCACAAACGTACCGCGCATCAGCACGATCAAGGGAAAAATAACGGGGATCAGGCGGAGGTGAGCAAACACCACCCACATCACGTACTCCACCGCGCGGTCGGCGGCGATATCGAGCACGCTGCCAAGCACCGACGCTTCACCTCGTTTACGCGCAATGGCGCCATCCAGGCTATCCATCACGATGAGCAGGATGATAAGCGGTGCAGCGATAAGCCGCGGTGTCGCTGCCGGCTGGTAAAGCAAGACGATGATCAACACCAGCAAAGGCATCCGTGAAAGTGTGACTATGTTCGCCAGCATGGTTCTTCTACCCTCCTTGATAACCTCAACACATCAAACAGCGATAAGGACAAAGCTATCCGCCACATTCCGTTCAATCCGTGGAGAAAAATGCGCATCAGCCAGCGCGCAGATGTAGCGGCATCGCGTCGGCGCGCAACAAATCCTGCAATCCCCGCAGCACCAGAACGGGCCGCAGGCGCACGGCGTCAGGTAACGGCGTCATCCCGACGTGGGCATTGTGGAGTGTGGCCCAGGGCTGTTCCAACAACGCATCCAACGCCCAATCCATCGGCTCCAAAAAGCGATCCAGGGCCTCGCGTTGAATTTGCAACAGCGGACGCGACGTGCGTGGCGTGCCCGCCTTACCTCGCCAACGCCGCAACGGCAACAAGTACACTGCCTGTACCAGTGCGTCCGGCATCTCGGACCCGCCCAACTGTGGCGCGGTCAAAATGAAGACGTAGGGCGTCGTGGTCCCCACGTCGTGCAACACAGCGACATGCCTATCTTCGCCGAGGACGTAAGTGTGTCCCGCGGGGAAGAGGTCCACGTCGCACTGCCACTGCTGGCGCAGATGGCGGATCAACGCATGGTGTGGCGGATGCGTCGCGTCGGGCTGGACCTTCGCCGCCCCTACGCCAACCACCACACCGCCATCAGGCAAGCGACCCCAGAAACGGCTGTCGCCCAACTCGAAGTAGAACGCCTGCCCATCGTACACCAGTCCTGAAAGCGCAATAAGGCGCAGCGCACGATCTTTGAGCACGCCCGTCTGTTCACGATCCAGTTGTGGATAAACGTCGAAGAGATTCATCGATCACCTGTCAGTTGAATATATCAGAGGCAATTATACCATATCTTCACCGACTGTTCACATTCCTGTAATAGCCAAAGCGCGTTCTTGTGATAGAATTCGATAAACAGACACAAAAGGAAAGAAAACGTATGTACTGCACAAACTGTGGATCGCACAATCCGGATAACGCCACCACCTGTGACGTCTGTTATGCAACACTGAGTGCAGATACGCCATCGCTCCAGCAGGCGCTTGCTGCTGCGCAAGAATCGCTCGAGCGGTTACAGCGCTTTATCCCTTCCGTCGTTGCGGAAAGCATCCTGCACGATCAGGAACGCTTAAATGGTGAGCGGCGCGAGATTGCGGTGCTGTTTGCCGATGCCGTTAATTTTACCCGTCTCTCTGCTTCATTGGATGCTGAATCCATCTTCAACCTGATCAACGACTTGCTCGGACGTCTGATCGCCTGCGTCCATCGTTACGGCGGATTGGTGGACAAATTCACCGGTGATGGGCTGATGGCCGTCTTCGGCGCGCCCGTCGCCCACGAGAACAACGCGGAAATGGCCGTGCGCGCTGCGCTGGACATGCAGCGTGCAGCCGACGAATTCACACCGATCGCCAAAGCGCAATTGGGCGCGCCGCTGAAAATACGGATTGGTATCCACAGCGGGCCGGCCATCGCGGGCATTTTGGGCACAGAGGAACAAGCCGCTTATACGGTCATCGGCGATACCGTGAATATCGCGGCACGGCTGGAATCGTTGGCAACACCGGGAAACATTCTCGTCAGTGCGCAGGTACACACCCGGACCCAGCCCTTCTTCGAGTTCCAGACCAAGGAGGCGACCTTCATCAAGGGTGTGGATCAACCCGTCGTTACCTACCAGGTCATTGGCAGACGAACAGCCCCAGAAGCCGCCCGTGGCATTCAAGGTGTGACCAGCATCTTCTTGGGACATGAAACTGAACTGGCCCAACTGCGAGCGAGACTGGCCGACTTCGTGGATCAACGGGCCGGGCAGTGTATCACTGTACGTGGCGAAGCCGGGATGGGCAAATCCCGCCTCGTCTCCGAATGGCTCGCGGATGTGACGCCCGATATGGCCCATGTCTGGCATGGGCGCGGGTTACCTTACATTCAGGGCGTCAGTTACGGCATTATGCGCTCGTTGCTGCAAGACGCCATCAACACCTATCCTCCGGGTGAAGTATGGGAGAGCCAGGTTTCAGCGGCGCTACTCCCCTTCCTCAAGCAAATTGCCGGACTGCCTCTGACGTCCAAGGAAGAGATGCCGCTCAGCACGCTCACCCCGGAGAACGTCAAACAATTGACGACGTTAGCTCTGCGCGAGTGGCTTATGCAAGAAGCGCAACATCAGCCGCTTATCATCGTTCTAGATGACTTCCACTGGGCAGATGACCTGTCGCGGGAGCTACTGAAAAGCCTGAGCCACATCACCAGCGAAGTTCCGGTGATCTTTTGTGTCATCACCCGCAGCTATGCCGAGTCGCCCTTCGATCCTCCTCCTGACGCAGAGCATAGCTTGACCGTAGACGTCAATCCATTAACACAAGTGCAGAGCCGCGAATTGCTCGCTCATGCCGTGAACCTGGAAGGTCTGCCGGAATCAGTGATCGATACCATCCTTACCCGGGCGGAAGGCAATCCCTTCTACATCGAAGAGTTTGTGCGCATGTTGATCGAGAAAGAGCTGTTGCAGTTAGCAGGCAGCCAATGGCGTGTTATATCATCCGTGGCCCTGGAGAAACTGGAAGCACCTACCTCGTTGCGCGGCCTGATGATGGCGCGCGTGGACCGGCTGCCGGAGAATCTGCGCAACGTGCTACGCGACGCTTCGGTAATTGGGCTGCAATTTGATGCGCGGATCCTGGAAAGCACCGAGCGACACTTCCACGGTGCAGAGAACGTTGTGCCTTTCCTCGAGCGGCTGACCGAAGCCGGGTTATTGGAACCGCGCCCACAGGTCAACACCCACACTTACGCCTTCCGGCACATTCTCACTCAGGAGACCATTTACGACAGTATCCTGCACGCTCAACGCCCAACGCTGCACCGGTTGGTCGCCGAGGCACTGAGCGATCTCTACGCTGACGATCTCCATAACCAGGCCGAAGTCCTCGCCATCCATTACGATCTAGCACGCGTGCGCGACAAAGCGCTCAAATTCACCCTCCTGGCAGGAGAACGCGCGCGTCTGCAATTCGCCAACCGTAAAGCGACCGAGTATTACAGCCGTGCGCTGCAATTATCCCAACATCTGACCCACTGCGAAAATGAACGCTGGCAAGCGGCGATGGGCCTGGGCGACGTCCAACAGCACATTGGAGAATACGAAGAAGCCATTGCATTCTATCAGGCCGCTCTGGACGAGTGGAAAGACGCACCAGGCGAAGCGCAAGCCGAAATCATGCTCAAACTCGGCCGGGTGTGGATTCAACGTGGAGGTATGGAAGAAGGTGAAACATGGCTCCAGCAGGGCTTATCCAAACTCGATGACAGCGAAAACGCACACCCACAGATCGAAGCCGAAATTCACGCTTACTTGGGTTGGATTGCTCTGCGACGTGGAGACCTGGCAGGCGCCCGCGCCAGGCTCGAACGAGCGCTCGAGCGCGTCGACAACACACAATACTATGACGCGCTCTCGTCGATCCTCAACCGGCTAGGTGCCGTCTACTACAACCAGGGGGATTGGGAACGCGCCACGCAGGTGGTCGAGCGCGCCTTGACCATCCGCGAGTCGTTAGGGGACGTCTTGGGCGTCGCGCGCTCATCCAACAATCTGGGGATCCTCAAACGTAACAGCGGTGAATGGCAGAGCGCATTAGAAAACTACCGGCGCGGCCTGCAAGTCCTCGAGAAAACCGGCGACAGTGAGGGCATCGCCATCGCGCACACCAACATCGGCAACGTCTACATCGATATGGGCGACTGGGAGCAGGCCGCAGCCAATCTAGGTCAGAGCTTCGAAATCGCGCAACGGATCGCGAATCCTTACGAGATCGCTCAGGCGCATCTGAATCTCGGCCGGCTATATCTGGCGCAACAGTTATGGGAATCCTCACAATCCCATCTGGATGCTGCAATTGCGCTCTACAAACAGGCCGGGGCACGTGGCAGCTCCAGCCTCATCGATGCCTACCTGCTGCAAGGCCAGCTCTGTCTGGAACAGGGGAAGGTCAAAGCCGCTGCTGAGTGGGGGGCACAAAGTCAAGCCTTGTTACACGAAGTGACCGGCAAAATAACCGGCGAATCCGCCGAATGGGGCCGTTACGAACAACTGATGGGGCGTATCGCTGCCGCCCAATACGACAGCGCTCAAGCACTCGAACACCTCCAACAGGCAATGACAATTTTTGAGGCCTGCAGAACGTATCTCGAGGTCGGACGGACAGCCTATTACTGCGCCCAGGTATGGCTCAGTCTGACCAATGCGAACAAAGCACACGCGAGGTTGGTCGAGGCGCAGCGTATCTTCGAACAGCTTGGCGCAACGCCAGACCTGCTCCGCACTGAAGAGATGCTTTCAAGCCTGGTCATCCCTGTCTCGGCCTAGGCCCATCTTCATAAACAGACACGGGGCAGGATCATCTGCCCCGTGTCGGCTTGGCGGTGTGACGGTGCGGCCTACGATGATTATTCTCCGTCACCTACCCAGGTATCGACGCTGACGGTTGTGGAATTTGTCGGCATGTTGTCCAGGTTGTAGAAAGCCGCTGCCCACGCCGGGTCTCCTACATTATTCGCCCAACTATCAAACCCGCTTGCCCAACTGTCGAATCCGCCCGCCCAGATCGTATAGCCGCCATCCCAATCTGTAAAGCTCGACCAGGCCGGTGCAGCACTCGCCCAGCTATCGAAACCGGCGGCCCAACTGTCAAAACCGCTTGCCCAGCTATCGAAGCCACTCACCCACTGCACGCACTGGAAGGTGGGCAAGTCCAAGCCGCTGGCCCAACTATCGAAACCGGCGGCCCAACTGTCAAAACCGGCGGCCCAACTATCGAAACCATCTATCCAGGCAATGTAATCGGCCCAGCTATCGAAGCCACCAGCCCAACTATCATACCCACCGGCCCAACTATCGAAGCCACCGGCCCAGCTATCGAAGCCACCGGCCCAACTGTCGAAGTCATCGGGCGTGATGCCGCAGGCATCGGCCCAGCTATCGAAGCCGCCCGCCCAACTATCAAAGCCATCAGCCCAACTGTCGAAGCCACCGGCCCAACTGTCGTAACCACTCGGCCAGCTCGCATAGCCGCCCACCCAGATCCCGAAAGCTCCGGTCCACGTCGCTATGCCACTGGCCCAACTATCATACCCACCGGCCCAGCTATCGAAGCCGCCGGCCCAACTGTCGAAGGAATCCAACCACTGTTGGCACGCAACGTCTGCCCAGCTATCGTAACCCGCGGCCCAACTGTCGAAACTGGCGGCCCAACTGTCGAAATCGGCAGCCCAACTATCGAAACCGGCAGCCCAACTATCGTAGCCACCGGCCCAACTGTCGAAGCCGCCCGCCCAACTGTCGAAGCCATCCGCCCAACTGTCGAAGCTATCGTCAACCGCACACATATCGGCCCAGCTATCGAAGCCGCCCGCCCAACTGTCGAATCCAGCGGCCCAACTGTCGAAGCTGGAAGCCCAACTATCATACCCAGAGGCCCAGCTATCGAAACCGTCCGCCCAACTGTCAAAGCCATTGGACCAGTTGGTATCGCCGCCCGCCCAGGAGTCGTAGCCGTCCGCCCAACTATCGTAGCCCCCACTCCAGGTCGTATAACCACCGGCCCAGCTATCGTACCCGCCGCCGATGATCTTGAATTCGCCGGTCTCAGCATCGAAGGTCGTCCAACCCTGGTAGTGAATCAAGCCGGCGAGATCGGCGGTGATGTCCATCCCCCAGTTAGCGGATCCCGCAATGTCCGTAAAGACCGCGTCCGCAGCCCATACGCGCCCGGCGCCCTGTTGCCAGATGCTGTAGGCAACCTCGCCTGTGCTCTCGGAAAACTGCGGGCGCGCAGTCTGCATCAGGCGGAACTTCACTTCATCGGGCGTCAAGTTGGGGTTTTCGCTGAGCATCAACGCGACGATCCCCGAAACGGCTGCCGTCGACATCGACGTACCGGACATCTCAAAGTAGTGGCCGTTCAGCCGCCGGTCTGGGTATTCGCGGCTCAGGTATGAATTGGTCTTCATCAGGGATTCCATGTGCGCCCCAGTGGCGATGACATCGGGTTTTACAAATGCATCCAGCGTCGGCCCGGCTGCGGAGAAGGGGGGCATGTAATCATCGCCATAGTCAGACGGCGTACGGTTGTCAGTGAATGCACCTACAGTGATGACATAGGGGGTGTTACCAGGGACGCCGATACTCAGCGGGTCCGGTCCGGTGTTCCCCGCGCTGGCTACGACGACAATACCGGCCTGCCACGCGGCCATCACGGCGCGGTTGTAGGGATCGGCCCAATAAGGCGCTACGGGCACCGCATACATCGAGATGTTGAGCACGCGAATGTTGTAGACGTCCTTGTTCTGCACAATCCAGTTAAGTCCTTGCAGGACATCCACATACGAACCCACACCCGTCTCGTCGAGGACCCGCACGGCGACCAGGTTGGCAGCGGGTGCCACACCACGGAACTCGGCATCCTGATTTTCATAGAACCGGTTTGCCGCAATGCCGGCGACGTGCGAACCATGCCCGTTGGGATCGCCGGGCGCACGGTTCAAGTGAGGAGGTTCAAAAACGCGATTCGAAGCGACGTCATAGTAGGCCAATACCCGATCCGTGTTGCCAGGCGTCGTGTTCTTGAGGTCGGCAAATGTCGGATCAAGGCCACTATCGAGGAAGGCAATCGTGACGCCGTCGCCGAGATTTCCGGCAGCCCAAACCTCATCCACTCCGATTGTCTTGACAAACTCCACGTTGGGCATCTGGCCTTGCGAGGCCGCCGCTACGTGGCGGTCCAACGTCACCCGCACGACGCCGGGAGCCTGCGCTACACTCGGCAACGCCGTTTGCGGGATCTGCGCCACGATTGCATCGATGATATCGATCACAGCGACAGCTCGTCCGCCCACCTCTTGCACAGCAGCATTGGCAGCCGCCAGGTCGGTCCCCTCGACGATGACCTGTACGGACGCCGACTGCACAGCCCCCCGGCCAAACCAGGACCCGGTCAGCAACACCACCACCAGGAGAACTGTGAGTACACTGGAAACAAGTGACTTTTTCATCCTATACCTCCCCGCCCGCAAAAACAAACAACGTTAGAATAAGGTTAAATCGTTTAAATCATTCTAACATATTTCTATCCAAACACCTATAGTACTATAGTACTATATGACACAAAAAACACGGGATGGTTGAACGCCATCCCGTGTTGTGGGAAAAAATACAGGGCAAGCCTGGCTTAGGGTCTGGGGCGCGCCTCCCAAAGGAGTTGCTCGCGCAGCATCAAATCGGTATTCCGAATCTTAAATGCCAGGTCACTGGCGATGTTGCGCATCAGCAAATAACCAAAATAGTGGTCGGTCTCACAAAGATTCATTAAATCTTCACGTTTGATCGCCTGCAATCGGGCTTCTTCAGAAGCAGTGCGGGCGGAAGCAGAGCGCATACCACGATCCACCAAACCGATCTCACCAAAGGTTTGCCCAGGCCACAGATTGGCAATGATCGCCGGCTGCGCGGTCAGCGGGCTTGGCCCTAACATACTCGGATCGATGACGATTTCGACAATGCCCTCGGTGATGATGTACAGTTCGTCGCTGGGGGTGTTTTCTTTAACGATAATCTCACCTTTTTTGAAAACATACTCTTGACAAACCTGAGCTACTTTCTGCAAATGCTCCCGTGAAATCCCATAGAAAATATCGGCCTGACGCAAAAACGTTAATAATTGCATTACTCCTCCTTAACACCCAGCTCACACCGGAATCAAACTCCGCGAAGCAACAGGTGCTGAGATAATATCTCAGTGTCTAGCATCTTGCCCACAAGTATACCGGAAATCGGCTGTGAAGCAAATGTGCATAGCCCTTCAGTAATAGTACCTTTTATGCTATTCTTGACCTGGGACTATATAACTGGCCGTCGACGGTATACTTGAAATGGAGGGATCAAGCGATGACGGTTTCAACGGTTGCTCAAGATACGAAACAAAAAATCACGGCCTGGTTAGATGAACTGCCCCCCCAGAGCCTTACGGTCGTGAAGCAATTCGTGGAATTCGTGCGCCAAAAAGCGCGCCAGCAACAAACGCTGGTTACGGTGGCTGAAAAGGAAGCGCCGCCGTACTTGTACCCCACGGTCGCGGCGCCGGCTTCCAGCGTGGAAATATGGGCCAAGTTGTTAGCCGAAGGGTACGAGGGTGATGCGTTGGCCGACACAGAAGCGCTCTACGACGAGGTGTAAGTATGCAATTGCTGTAGATACTTCTGTGCTAGTTGCCTGGCTTAACCATGACGATGTTTGGAATACGCACGCTAACGTATTAAAGAACTTCTTTCTGGAAACCGGCGTTCAACCAACTTATTTCGATTGTGTGGTCGCCGAAGCCCTCAGTGCCGCAACCCGTCGTTTACACGAGAAAAAACGCGGTCACGAAGTAGCGCCGCTCTTCACGCGGTTGGAAACATTGGTCCCTGTTGAGTTAATCACCTGGATTCTCCCGGACGTTCCCCGGCTCTACTCCGCCGCGCTGGATTTGATGCGCGCCTCGTCCGGCGAACTGAATTTCAACGACGCGCTGATCGCGGACGAAACTTGTTTCGCGCTTGCCGCGAGCGCGAGACCCCCGCCATCGCCAGCTTCGACGCCGACTTCGATCAGGTCGCGTGGCTCAAGCGCGTGGCAGAGCCGGATGATGTGTTGAGCGCGCCCGGCTAAGGCGCGCCCAGGTCAGGGCGCCTCGCGGATGAGCGCTCGCAGTTTCCGCTCGAATCCGGACGCATCGAAGGGCCCGCTGCTTTTCATTATGGCAAAGATTTCCTCGGTTAAGACCGCGCCAATCCGATGCACAGCTTCGTGCCGCGTGACTCCCCGCGCCATCAATGCCGCCAATACCTCCCCCGTTACCGGCGGATCATTGGCGGCTAATTGATTCTCCGCTGTAGTGTGGATCATAATATGCAGGATAGGATCAATGCCATCCTGCTCCAATTCCGCATCGGAGATGGTATCCAGACGCGGCCACAGCGCAGCGTATTCGGGATGTTCGCGCATAGCTTGCACTGTGCGCATATCTTCCTCGTTCAGCGTCCCGCCGAGTTGCGCCTTTTCCCAGATCAATCGCAAATGCAAGCGCGTGGCGTCTTTCAACGCTTGATAGGCATCCACATCGTGCGCCGGTTGCGTTTGTCGCTGACTCTGCGGCATCCGCCTCTGCGGGGCGGCTTTGTGTTTCCTGCGTTTTCGCGGCGTTTTGCTCATTGTTGCATACCTCCCTGCGGTGTGAGCGTACTGAGGAGAATCCCTGGCCGTCGAGCCTGGTTCAGATACATCAGGATTCCCTGCATGGGGTCGCCATAGGGTGTGGAAAAATCGCTATCGATGCTCAATTTGAAGAAACGGGGCACTTCGGTGATCACAAACCGCCCCGCTGCATCGAAGTTAGCGAGTTTGCCCTTTTCGAATTGTAGTTGATAGCTGAAAACAGGCCGGTCTTCGTAGTAAGCCAATATCGCCACATGCCGCGTGTTTTCGGCGTTGAGCGACAGCAACGACATTTTGATCATCCCTATTATATCCAGTATGTGCCCTTCATCCTCTTTGGTGATGTCGCCAACATTGAAGGGCGCGCCGGCGTAGACCGTGGCGTTGCGTGGATTCTCGGCGTCTTCCAACACGAAGCCAATCCGATCGTACGTCAGCGTCACGCCGCCATTGCGGTAGACGTTCGGGCGACTCATACGCGCCTTGACGAGAGGCGTCATCCGCTTCATCTCCTGGAACTTTGGCGGTAGAGGAGGTTCGACGGGCGCCGGCCCCATACCGATCTCGTGTAGACGTTGCTGAGCCAGGTAATGCTCCGGGGCCAATTGCAATACGCCTTGCCACCAGGCCAGCGCTTCATCGCGCCGGCCCAAGTGCTCGCAGGCCACCCCCAACTGATATAACGTGGGAATATGCTTGGGGTCGCCGGCATGAGCGCGTTCCAACCAGGGGATCGCTTGCTCCGGCTCGTCCAGCTTCAAGTAGGTGAAGCCAATATCGTAAAGTGTCTGAATATGATGAGGATTGCGTTCCTGGGCTGCCAGGAAAGCCTCCAGCGCCTCTGCATAACGGCCTTGCTCCAGACAGCCGACGCCCACGGCAAAATGCCCTTCAGGACGGGCTGGATTGGCCGCGATCATGCGTCGTCCTTTGCGTTCGACCAGGTGAAAGTCGCCTAATTCCACATTATGTTTAACCTGTTCCTCCAGATGGTCGACCAGATAGTCGCCCGGCAGTAACTTGCCGCACGCTATCTGGCGTAGTTCGTGTATCGCGTCATGCGTCTGGTATGCGCGCGCCTCGCGCGGCCAACGCCGGCGAAAGGTCTCAAACGTGGCAATGGCTTCCTGAATCCGGCCGGCGCAGGCGTAGACGATCCCCCGGCTATGCCATAGTTCTGGATCGTCCGGCGTAGCCTGCTCGACTTCTGCCAGCATGGATAAAGCTTCATCGTACCTCTCCAACCCCGCGTAACAGGCGCTTAGATTGAAGCGGGCCATTGTCCGGTTCCGCACATCGGCGCTGAGATCCAAAAATTGCCGAAAAGCAACGATGGCTTCTTCCCACCGTTCGTCGCCGATCATCGCCAGGCCATGGAGCCAAAAAACCAAAGGATTTTGGGCATTTCCAGATGCAGGGCGCGCGGAAGCGGACTTCCGGCGAGGTTGTGCACGGTTTTTACGGTTACGTTTCATCGTTCGATTCTCCTTGAAAACCTACACACGTCCGTAGAGGTCTCCGGGAATCCCATTCATAAACGCTTGCCTCCGGAACTCTGTGAAGGGTTATGCAGCAGAGTATAGACAAAAATGCGATATAGGCAACACACAGGCCGCCGGATTACCGGTGGCCTGTGTGTTGGGTGCCGAGCACAAGATTATTGTGTAGGGGATAGGTCTATCGCTTTTGCGGCGAGTTGCGCAAACTCCTGCACGTCCGGATCGCGGGGTAGGTACTCCGCGATGCGTTGCGCATCCCGCGCCACGTCTTCCAGTTTCGTCCCGGCATCTTTGGCCCAGTAGCTCTGGCGCAGGATTTCGGCGTACTGCGCGACCACGGCAGTTACCTGGAAGCGGGGATCACTCGCGGCGAAGTCCTCGTAGAGATTAGCCCGCGTGGCGCTGTGGTTGAGCTCGGTGACTTCGCCGGTATCAGGGTTTTCCCAGCGCAGGTAGACGGTGAACGCGGTCGTCTGCGGGTCGGCTTCGGGCTTGAACTTCACCCAGCAATTCCCGGAGGTTGGCTTATAATAGCCCACACAAGCTAGTCAGTTTGCACTAGCCCAAGTTGTATTAACCG